>SDBT01001840.1_pt1 | contig 37970 bp, 37 predicted proteins | sample 2277101 | NCBI WGS metagenome assembly SDBT01 (sample SAMN10404973, study PRJNA504765) | marine sediment metagenome | isolation source: marine sediment core GS10_PC15, 103 cmbsf | place: Arctic Ocean: Southern Knipovich Ridge | collected 2010 | reverse complement strand
CAGTAACATTAGTTTTTGCCCAATTCCCCCTCACCCTAACCCTCTCCCCGTTGGGGAGAGGGAACTTTTTACTGTTTACTACTTCCTCTCCCCTGGGGGAGAGGAATGAGGTGAGGGGGGAGTCTTGAACGAACAAGAATTAATGTCACAGAGCACTAGATTATGCGCAATCATCCAAATTAATCATATGTAGCCCTTCCCTCTTTCTTTTTTGAGAGATTTGGACCGGGCAAAGAACAGGCTCATACCAGCCTGTGATACTTCGCCTCCAATCTAATTAGACCTCTTCGTAATTCCTCTCTTTTAGACTCCAAAAGTTCGGGATTACGATTGCCAAATTAGCTATTGTAAAGAGATCTACCAGCAAATCATTGTAAAAATCCATAATCTTCTGATTAAAACTTGTTGACATATGAATAGAGAATAGTAATATATTATTGGTCTTGAAATTCTTAAAAAGTCTTAAAAATTATCAAAAGTTCTGAAAAGGCGAGAGGAAAAAGAGATGGATTGGTTAGAGAAGTTAGGCTTTACCGGAAATCCTTTCTTTTTAGAGCCCATTAATTCATCGCTAAAAGGCTTTGTAGATAGGGCAAAAGAAAAGGATAGCCTGGAGAAGTGCATAGTCACAAAGAAGGGAAAGTATATACTATTTGGCTCCACTGGTCTTGGCAAGACCTCCTTATTGAATATTATTGAGGGCTATGCCGAAGAGAGTAACTTTGTGGTGATAAAGACAGACTTCCTACATCAGCAGTCAAAAGAGGATTTCTATAATCAAATGATCAGAGGGCTTGAGGGCATAGTAGAGCAAGATGCAAAGATCAAGAAAAAGATTGGCAAGAGCTTACAGGAATCCAAGATTGTTGGCAGACGAAAAAAAAGAGGGAAGGGGATAAAACCAGAGATTTCAACAAAGATTGGTGCAGTCTTATTAGAATTTGCCATAAGGGTGGTGGGAGAGAAAGAAGAAGCAGAGGAGGTTGAATTATTTGTCCAGCCATACTTGCAACAGGCAATAGAGATCTTTGATGAGAGCACCAGGATAATTACTGAGGTGAAACCCCTCGTCATTATCAGTGATAACTTAGACAAATTAGAAGAAAAAACCTATAGAGATATCTTAAAGACCATTGTAGATGGACTACCAGGCCATTTAGTCTTTCTAACTACAGGCAATTATACCCATCTCTCCTTAGGGAATGTTGTCCTGACCCAGAAGGTCTTTGATCTAACTATAGATATCCCCGGGATGGAAACAATCAGCCGGCTTAGAGAATTTGTTGACGGTAGAATGAAGACATTTGTCAAAGATGGGACTACACCCATCCATTTTCCTGATAATGTATTGAAAGTCTTATTGGAGAAGACAAGAGGAAACTTGAGAGAGACCTTTAGATACTGCTTTGGGGCAATCATTGAGCATGGTAATAAAATCAACCGAAGCAATATGATCGAAACAATTAAGGGCATAGATACTGTCCTGATAAAGAGTATAGGTGAGAAAAATAAGGATATTTTGAGGGCAATGCAGGAGAAGGAGAGGTATACCTTGGTCCAGCTATCTTCCCTTACAAAGATTCATAAAAAAACCCTCTGGGGGAGGATAAAGAATTTAATTCAATTAAATCTCATCATTAAAGAGTCGGGTGGGATGGGGCGAGGCAAGGAAGATAAGTATTATGTCTCATCAGTAGTGAAGGAGATAATAGATTAGCTTATCTATTTAACGGAGGTGTCTTAAATGGGTATCGTTCCAGTAGTAGGTAAAATCAGGATTTCTACTGATGAACAGAAAGAAAGATATTTTCCTTCAGCTTCGCCTTTCCAAAGATCATATCTTTCCGTCAGATCATTCCAGTTCGGGGATTGAAAAAACCGCCCGAATAGCATAAGGTAAAGCAATCTGGGAAAAGGTCAAGTTTAAATTATTATTAAAGTCATTAAATTATCTCAAATAATGCGTAAATATCCGAATTATTTGTCCTGAGAATGTACCTATTTAATGTAGGGCTTTGATTGTAGGGGTCGGATTCATCCGACCCGTTTTCATAGCCCGTCGGGTTCAATGACCAGTCCTGAGCCCCGATGGCCATCGGGGTCGAAGGGATCAAACCCCTACATTTATGCATTATATGGGATTATCCTCAGACCTAATTGGAGGAAAGAGCCGTGGAAATACTGAATGAGATAAAATTTGATCAGCAGGGGCTGGTGCCGGCGATTGTTCAGGATCATATCAGCCAGCAGGTCTTGATGCTGGGCTATATGAACCGGGAGGCCCTAAAAAAGACCATCGCTACCGGGCAGACTCATTTCTACAGCCGCTCCCGGGGAAGGCTCTGGAAGAAGGGAGAGAGCTCGGGCCATATCCAGGAGGTCAAGGAGATCTACTTTGATTGTGACCAGGACACCCTCCTGATTAAGGTGGATCAGAAGGTGGCAGCCTGTCACCAGGGATACCGGAGCTGCTTTTACCGAAGGCTCGAAGGGAATTCGCTAAAGATCTGCCAGGAAAAGCTCTTTGATGAAAAGAAGGTCTACGAAAAGAAATGAGTGGGGAAGCAGTAGGTGGCGGTTAGCCCTGCTGGGCATCTGCTCACTCTGGCTGATAGTCAGCTCCTGTCAGAAAACACCCGAGGAAAATGTGCTAATAATCGGGCTGGAGGGCAATCCCACCAATCTCGACCCCCGCCTGGCTACCGATGCTTATTCCGTCCGGATCGATTCTATCATTTTCAATGGATTGATGAAGCTCGATCCCCAGGCAAACATTCTCCCTGACCTAACGGAAAGCTACAAAAATCCCACCCCCACCACCTACCGCTTTCACTTGAAGAAAGGGGTAAAGTTTCATAGTGGCCGGGAGCTTACCGCCCAGGATGTTAAATACACCTTTGAGACGATCAGGGATCCCTCCTTTATGTCCCCCCATTTCAATAGCTTCGAAAAGCTAAAGGGGATCGAGATCATCGACAAATATACCATTGAATTCGAGCTCCGGGAGCCCTTCGCCCCCTTCCTGACCAGCCTGGTTGTCGGAATCGTCCCCCGGGATATCGCCGAGCAGAGGGGGGATGAGTTTGGCCGCTACCCGGTGGGAACCGGCCCTTTTAAGTTCCGCCATTGGGTCCCGGGAAGTAAAATTGAATTGGATGCCAATCCGGAGTGTTTCGAAGGCCCTCCCCGGCTCAACGCTGTGGTTTTTAAGGTAATCCCCAATGATACCACCCGGGTCTTTGAGCTTAAGAAGGGAAGTGCTCACCTCCTGCAGAACTCAGTACCTCCGGATTCACTAAATTTTCTGGAAGAGGACCCCGGGATCAAGATTATTAAGAAAGAGGGGATCAATTATTCTTACATCGGCTTTAATCTGGAGGATAAGATCCTGAGTAACAAAAAAGTCCGCCAGGCCATAGCCTATGCCCTGAACCGGGAAGAGATAATCGAGTACCTGCTGAAGGGACTGGCGGTCCCGGCCACTGGCCTGCTGGCCCCCTCTAACTGGGCTTATGAAGGGGAGGTAGCCAGATACGATTATCATCCCGAGATCTCCCGGAGGCTGCTGGATGAGGCTGGGTACCCCGACCCTGACGGGGAGGGACCGAAAAGTAGATTCAAGCTCTCCTACCGGACCTCGACCAACCGGCTGCGTCAGCGGATCGGGGAAGTGCTTGCGCGCCAGCTTTGGGAGGTGGGGATCGAACTGGAGACGAGAAGCTATGAATGGGGGACCTTCTTCTCTGATATAAAATCCGGAAATTTTCAGCTCTATACCTTAACCTGGGTCGGAATTACTGAACCGGACATCTATCATTATATCTTTCATTCCTCGAGCATTCCCCCGCAAGGAGCAAATCGAGGCCGATATATAAATAAGGAACTCGACCTACTCCTGGAACAGGGCCGCCGCTGCCTTGAGCAGGAGAAGAGAAAAGAGATCTACCGCCGGATTCAGAAGATCCTGGCGAAGGAGCTACCTTATGTCAGTCTCTGGTATTCAACCAATGTAGTTGCCATGGCCAAAGGGATTCAGGGATTTGAGATCTATCCCGGAGGGGAATTCACCTCGCTTAGAAAAGTTTACTTTGCCCAAGAATAACCATGAAGAGATATCTTTTCCGGCGGCTTTTTTTGCTCATCCCGGTGATATGGGGGGTGAGTACCCTGGTTTTCCTCTTCCTTTACCTTATCCCCGGTGACCCGATCGAGATAATGCTGGGGGAGACCGCTCAGGCAGCAGATAAGGCCCTACTCCGCCATGAGCTGGGACTGGACCGCCCGGTTCACCTTCGGTATCTTGACTTCTTAGGCGGTCTGGTTCGCGGCGATTTGGGAAGCTCATTCTATTTTAAACAGAAAGTCCTAAGCACCATCCTTGAAAGATACCCGGCCACTCTCGAGCTCGCTCTGGCGGCAATGGTAGTAGCGATCCTCATTGCCGTTCCTCTGGGGATAATCTCGGCGATCAAGCAGTATTCCCTGATAGACAATACCTCCATGTTTCTGGCTTTAGTAGGGGTATCCATGCCTAATTTCTGGCTCGGCCCCTTGCTAATCCTTATTTTTTCTCTCCATCTGAACCTACTTCCGGTCTCCGGAAGGGAGGGGCTCGCAAGCCTTATCCTGCCGGCAATAACCCTGGGAACGGCCCTGGCAGCCATCCTCTCCCGGATGACCCGGGCAAGCATGCTGGAGGTAATCAGGGAAGAGTATATAACTACTGCCCGGGCCAAGGGGCTGAAAGAGAAGGTAGTGATCCTCAGGCATGCCCTCCGAAATGCTCTGATTCCCATAATTACTATTATCGGATTACAGTCCGGAGCCCTGCTTTCGGGGGCGATCATCACTGAAACCATTTTTTCCTGGCCCGGGATCGGAAGGCTGCTTATCCAGGCCATCGAGACCAGGGACTATCCCCTGGTTCAGGGGTGCATTCTCGTCATCTCTTTTAGCTATGTCCTGGTAAATCTATTGACCGATATCCTTTATGCCTATGTTGATCCCAGGATTAGATATAACCATAGCCTGCGATTCAGATATAAGGAAAAGATTTAGGGCTGCTAGAATTTACCCCAGGAGAAGGCTCCTCTCCCGCCTGCCAAAGAATTTATTCGACGGGCAGGCGCAAAATTTTGTATCAAAAAACTTCCTCCCCATTGATGGGGGAGGAAAAAGCATGTCCTGAGCGAAGTCGAAGGAGAGGGGGTGAAATGAATTTTATCTTTTCCCCCTCACCCTGACCCTCTCCCTCCAGGGGAGAGGGAACTATGAGCCTCCCCCTGGGGAAGGTAATTATTGTTATGTCCGAATTGCAGATAACCAGAGTTTAGCTTAAGGTCCCCATGAAAAACCGGTTGGCAATTATTGGTCTGGTCATTGCGGTTCTATTCGCCCTCACCGCTATCTTTGCTCCTCTTCTGGCCCCCTACGACCCGAACCAGCAGGAGCTAAAAGAGGGATTTGGGCCGCCCCGTCAGGAGCACCTCCTGGGACAGGATAGGCTGGGACGGGATATTCTCAGCCGGATTATCTTCGGCTCCCGGGTCTCAATGCTGGTAGGGATCTTCACCGTTAGCATCTCTTTACTGCTGGGCCTGACAATTGGCTCCCTGGCTGGATATTATGGGGGGGTAATTGACGAACTCTTTATGAGAATTATTGATATCCTCCTGGCATTTCCGGGAATCCTTCTGGCAATTTTTCTGACCGCGGTCCTCGGACCCAGCCTAAGGAATGTGATCCTGGCGCTCTGCGCTCTGGGATGGGTAGGATATGCCCGGCTTGTCCGCGGCCAGTTCCTCTCGGCCCGGGAGGGGGAATATACCGTTTCGGCCAAGGCCCTGGGAGCAGGGGATCTCAGAATTATCCTTCGACACATTATCCCCAATATCCTATCCCCGGTAATTGTGGAAGCTACCTTCGGGATGTCTGCGGTTATCCTTGCCGAGGCCAGTCTAAGCTTCCTGGGACTGGGCACCCAGGGGATGCCCAGTTGGGGAGCAATGCTCAATGAGGGGGCGGAATTCCTCCAAATCGCTCCTCACTTGTCAACCTTCCCGGGATGTGCCATAATATTAATTGTTCTGGGATTTAATTTCTTAGGCGATGGCCTAAGGGATTGGCTGGATCCAAAAAAGAGAGTAGCAAGTAGGCTCCAATGAATCTTGAGCAAAAGATCGGCCAGCTATTGATGGTGGGTTTCAAAGGCCTATCTCCCTCCCGGGAGATAAAGGAGCTAATCACTAAATATCACATCGGGGGGGTAATCCTCTTCGAAAGGAATATTAAATCTCCTCTTCAGATAGCTGAGCTCTGCCAGGAACTCCAGAGCCTCTCCCCGGAGACCCCTCTCTTTATCGCGATCGATCAGGAGGGAGGAAAGAATTTCTCCCGGCTGAAAAACCCCTTTACCCGGTTCCCGGGAAATCGGGGCCTGGGGCAATGCTTTCTGGAGACTAAATCCATAAAGCTGGCTTACCAGTTCGGGGAGATTACCGCTAAGGAGTTGAGCGCGGTTGGGATCAATTTCAATCTGGCTCCGGTTCTCGATGTCAATACTAACCCCAAGAATCCGATCATTGGGAAGAGGGCCTTTGGCGAAGATCCCCACCTGGTCAGCGAGCTGGGATTGGCGGTGATTGCTGGCCTCCAGGACAACAAGGTCATTGCCTGCGGAAAGCACTTTCCTGGCCATGGGGATACTATCGTTGACTCTCATAAAGAACTGCCGATAATCGATCATGACCTGGAGAGGTTAAGGAAGGTTGAACTGCGACCCTTTGAACATGCCATTAAGAACGGACTGAAAACAGTAATGACCGCTCATGTCTTATACAGCAAATTGGATGATAAGTTTCCTGCAACTTTATCAAGAAGGATTATTGATGGGCTTCTTCGGGAAGAGCTGGGTTTTAAGGGATTGGTCCTGACCGATGACCTGGAGATGGGGGCGATAGCTAATAGCTTTGAGATTGGGGAGGCCACAGCTAAAGCGGTTAAAGCCGGGATAAATATTCTGCTTATTTCTCACCACCCTGATAAACAGAAGCGGGCTTTTGAGGCAATTGCAACCGCAGTGAAAAAAGGAGAGATCTCCCAGGAGATGATTGACTTCTCCTGGAAATGGATAATTGATCTAAAGAAGAGTTTTCTTTGTCCTTCCCCCCCCCCGGAGGCAGAGAGGATCAAACAGATTGTAGGGGCTCCCGAGCATCGGGAGGTAGCCAAGGAGATTAAAAGATACAGTAGCGGTTGAGCCCCACAACTCCTTTCAACCAGATCCCCTAACATGGCAGGCAAGCAGGTGGCCTTTCTTTACCTCTTTCAATAGTGGGGGCTCCGCCCGGCATATCTGCTCTACATAACGACAACGAGAGCTAAAAGGGCAGCCCGGAATGGGTTCAATCGGGCTGGGAACATCACCTTCGAGGATTATTCTCTTCTTCCGTTCCCGGGGATGAGAGACGGGAATCGCGGAAAGCAGGGCCTGGGTGTAGGGATGAAGGGGGGAGGTATAAATCTCTTCGTTCTCCGCGATCTCAACAATCTTACCCAGATACATTACGACCACCCGGTTACAGATATGCCTTACTACCCTTAGATCATGGGCAATAAAAAGATAGGTCAATTCGAATCTTTCCTGGAGCTCTACCATAAGATTAATAATCTGGGCCTGAATGGACACATCCAGGGCAGAGACCGGCTCGTCGGCAACGATGAGTTTCGGGAGGACTGCCAGGGCCCGGGCGATCCCTATTCGTTGTCTTTGCCCTCCGCTGAACTCATGAGGATATCTGCTGATGGCATCGGTCGTCAACCCCACTTCTTGTAAAAGACGGCTAACCTTCTCCCGGCGATCCTTTCCGGAAGCGAGTTTATGAATGGTAAAGGCCTCACCGATTATACTTCCCACTGTCATTCGGGGGTTAAGGGAGGCAAAGGGATCCTGGAAGATAATCTGCATCTGGCGGCGAAGATTTCTTAAATTTTTTCGGTCATATTTCAGGATATCCTTCCCTTCGAAGAGGACCTCGCCCTCGGTAGGCTCGAGCAAACGCAGAATTAATCGGCCCAAGGTAGATTTACCGCACCCACTCTCTCCCACCAGTCCCAGAGTTTCCCCTTTATAGATGGAGAATGTCACCCCATCTACTGCTCGAACCCAGCCGGCCTCCCGGGAGAAAAGACCTCTCGGTAGCGGGAAATATTTCTTAAGCCCTTTAATTACCAGAAGTTCTTCGTGCATTTTCGTCAGTTAGCGCTAATCCCAAATAATGCGTGAATATCCGGATTATCGGTATATTAATAATTTACCTGTTTAGAGTAAGTCCGACCTGATGCGGATTGTAGGGGTGGACCTCTGTGTCCACCCTTACCTGTCCTGAGCTTGTCGAAGGATTTGGGCCGACAGAGACCTACCTACGCTGAAGCTATGGCAGGCAGGCGTCGGCCCCTACATTCACGCATTATTTGGGTTAATTTCTTACCTAAAAAATATATCTTCCGCCGGTTTTTGTCAAGTAAGACTGATACAGGAGAAAGCAGAATTGCCGGGCTGTTCAGAAAATCCTTGATTTTTCTGAACAATTTAGATATAAGATAGGAAGGGTGTTCGGTAAACCCCGTTAGAAGCTCCGGCGGGGCTTTCTAATAGGACAAAGTCTTTGGAGGTGGTAAATGCTTGGAGGACTGGGAGTCTGGGAATTAATAATTATCCTGGTAATTATCCTGATTATCTTTGGGGCGGGAAAGCTTCCGGAGATCGGGGGTAGCCTGGGTAAAGGGATCAAAAGCTTCAAGAAAGCCATTAAAGAACCGGATGAGATTGATATAACACCTAAGAAGGAAAACCAGGAAGCTAAGGAAGAAGCAAAAGAAGAGAGTAAGGAGTAAACCTATCCCCCTTTCCTCTCCAGCAAATCTACTGCTGCCTTGATAATATCGGGGTGAAGAGAACCCTCTGTAGAGATTTGGCGTAGGTCCTGAACAAGCATAAAGTTTATTAACCCGAGGGAAATATCAGTCGGGGTAAATGGGTTCAGTACCAGGGCTTTCTTAATGGAATAACGGGAGACCCATTTACTGTTCTTAAAGACTATTCTTAAAACCTTCCCGGAGACCGGCCGCTTGGAGGCAATCTTAATTACCTCCCTTTCGGTAATCTTCGGATTATTTAGCAGGTTCCCGATAACCTGGGGATCCTGGTCATGGATCAGGCGATCCAGGGTGTTTTTCTTTGAGCCCCGTGCCAACGACTTCTTCATACCCAGAGTTATGAACTCCGTATCCGGATGCCTTAGTAAATCAGCTTCATAATCCTTAAGCTCCTTTTTTGCTGGCGGCCGGGAGAGAAGCCGAGTCACCGAGTCATAGCCTTTCTCCTTGGAGAGGATATAGATCTGACTCATTCTGCTATAACCCAGGATCTGGGTGATAGTAAAGATATCAATAAAGCTCAAAAGAACCTCCTGATACCGGGGCTGGTTAGCATTAGCCTTTATGCAGAGCTGGTTTAGGACTTCTACGGTTACCTCTGCTGAGAGTTCCCTTAATCTCTCGCCCAGAACCACAGTCCGGCTGGCCTTCTCCTTAAGGCCATAGACATCCCTGACTAACTTCTCGGTAATCTCTTCAATCTCCATTTGGGACCCAGCTTTAAGTTGGGATTATGCAATTCGGACAATCAGTGCTGATGTAAGCGGCTTGCCTGTTTAAGCTCCTTCTTAACCAGCTCGCGTAGCCGCCTCGGCTTAATTACCTCGCAGTAAGGGATCCAGCTATATATCCAAGGCTTGATTTCCTGGTAGGTAGTGTTTTTAAATCGGATGATAACATCTCCGGATTTCAATTCCTCTATCTCCTGGCTGGGATGCCACTTCTTTTTAACAATGGTGTGGGAAACGGCCTTATTTAATTTCACCACTACCTCCTCCCCTTTCCCCCCGGCTGGCCCCATAAAATGCGAGGATGAGTCAATCCCCCAATGCTTATTAAAATCTAATTTAAGCTGGCTTTCCCCACTTTCCATAAACTTCTCCAGGATTTTATCTATGGCCCTCCTGGAAGGCCCTGCCAGCCGGGTGAAGAGCCTTCGGCTCAGGATCAGGGTTCGGATCTCCTCTTTATTCAGGTTTAATCTTCTAAGGGAAAATCCCTCCAGGAACCGATAGGTTTCACCCGCGCGATCGTAATAAATCGGGAAGCGAGCACTACTGATTAATTCCAGATCCCGATAAATTGTCCGAGTTGATACCCTAAGCTTCTTAGCTAAAAGCTCCGGATTAACCCTTTCCTTCCGATCGAGCTGGCTTATTATCTCCAGAATTCTACCGACCTTCTCTGCCATCCCTCTCCCCGGCCCGGGCCTAAATACCTCAAGAACTCAGCTTCTTTTTTCTTTTTATGATCAGATTCTCAAATGCCCGGGGAATCTTCTGTGCCAGAATCAGCAGCTCACTGATGTCAAAAGGAGCATCCCTACCCTCTCCATTATCTCCGTAAAGGATGTTGACGACTTTACCCTTTACCAGAATGGGGATCAGGAAGAGGCTGTTGGGCTTAACTCCACCCATTAGCTTTAAAAACCTCTCGTTAATTGGATTGGGGGGGAAAGGTCCCAGATAATGCCCGCAACTTTCACAAACTAACTTAAACACCGAGGGAACATTAAGAGGGATCATTATCCTTTCCACCACATGCTTATTTAGATTCTGCCCCAGTCCGTACCAGCCAAAAACCAGGTCTGATCTGACGGTAAGGAGAGCCGTGCGTTTGAAATAGCTCAGGGCAAACCCCAAGATGATGCGGGCAATATCATCGCGATCTTCAACTTCCTCCAGAGCATTTACTGCCTCTTTTAGGGAAAGTGGCTTTATTTCCTCTTCCGGGATTTCCTCCTCCAGGATAACCTCTTCCTCCTCTACGATCTCCGGGCTAATGGATTTATGAACTTCGGCAGTTAAATCAGGAGCCGAGGGCACTGGGGGCGGGGGCTCTTCTTCAATCTCTTCAGTAAGAGTGAGGATCTGCTCCGGTTCAGTTTCTCTTGTTTTCCCCTCCTCCATCGCCTGGGTTATTCGCTCAAATTCTTCGGGAGAGGTTAGCTCCTCACCTTCACCCAGCGGAGCTAAGGTAGTGGGCTTTAAATGAGGGGAAGGCTTTCTCCTTGCAGCAGGGGGAGGCTTGGCTGGATGCTCCCGCTTTAAAAACTCCCTGGTGTCGGTCGGCGAGAGGGTAATGTAGCGCAGATCCCTTTTGATCCCATAGTATTTCTCCAATAGCAATAGGATCCTAACTTCCGGAGCAACCAGAGGGTTAATCACATAGCCAGTAGTGAAGCTGATCTCATCCCGGGCACTGAGATCCGAGGGGTCAAGCATTAGAAGGTGGAGCTTCTTATCCTCGAGCTTTATTGGAATAACTTTGTATTTGGCGGCGATCTTTCTCGGTATCGCCTTGATTGCATTGGGATCTATCTTGGTAAATATCTCCGGTTCGACGAAGGGCACTCTATGCTGTTTACTCAGGACCCGGGACAGTGTTTTCTCATCGATATATTCCAGTTCGATCAGACTGGTACCCAGCCTCCCTCCAAAAACGACCTGGGAGTTAATGGCCTCATCCAGCTTGGCTGGGGTAATCAAGCCATCTTTAACTAACATCTCTCCAATAAGTTGAGCCATGGTGGTAATCACAATTAAGAGTTCAAATCACTACAACTAATCTAATAAATTTTTAGATCTAAGTCAATAAATTGGAAGATTCTCGAGGAGTTTCCTGAGCTTTTCCACTCCAACTTATTCTTCGTAGTACTACGGAGAATGGAATAATATAACTACTTGTCCTGAGCCCCGATGGCCATCGGGGTCGAAGGAATAGGGGTGGACAGAGCCTGTCGAAGGAATAAGGGTGGATCCCAGTGTTGGCAAATCCCAATGACCAAATCCCAAATCCCAATGAATAAGGTGGAACTAATTCGTATAATTCGTGAAATTCGTGGTTCAAATCCCAATTCCATTCCTTCGACAAGCTCAGGACAGGCCCTTTCCCGAGTAAGGCCGAGGGGCTCAGGACAAGATTCCCCTCTCCCGCGTGAACGCGGGATGGGAGGGGACCTGGCCTTCGTAGCCGTTACGACGAAGTAGGCTTAAGGGGAGGGGGATAGAAAAAAATGCTACAACGCAAATTCCTTTAGAGACTCTCCTCTTGAAAATTCCGGAAAGCTGTTGTATAAAGGAGATTGACCAAGGGGGAAAAGTAATGGAGATGAAAAAATGTGAATTCTGCAAAAAGGAGATGCCTAAGAAAGAAAAGACATGTCCCCACTGTGGAGAGGAACAACCCTTGATGGGGTGTGTTTATGCAGTTTACGCCCTTTTGGCTCTCTTCATTCTCGGAGCATTGAAGTCCTGCTTCTTCGGATAAGCAAGGAAGATGGTCCGCCTTAGGCGGACTAAAGGCAAATTGCAAATGCCTGTCCTGAGCCCCGATGGCCATCGGGGTCGAAGGGATTGAATCGGGATAAGGCCATGCCCTTTGAGATGCCTTGTTATACAATGCTCCTCAGGAACACGGCAAATGAGCAATGGAAACCGAAATCCTGAGGAGCCCCGATGCCCATCGGGGCGTCTCGAAGGATGGGATTTGTTACATTTCTTGACAATAAGAGGAAAAATCAGGTAATATAAATCATAAATTATTAAAATTGGTAAACCTCATTAGAGGCTCACTCCGTACTTATCCTGAGCCCCGATGGCCATCGGGGTCGAAGGAGAGACGGAGTTCTAACGGGCTAAATCGTTTCGGAAGATTGCCTAATGGTTATTGTCTGTGAAAAATGCCAGGCCCGCTTCCGTCTGGCCGATGAGAAGGTATCGGAGAAAGGGGTAAAGGTTCGCTGCTCCAAGTGTCAGCATACATTTATAGTGAAGAGGCCCAAAGCAGAAGCTGAAGAGACCCTTTTCCAGCCTCCGGGAGGAGAAGCTGCAAAGCCTCCTCCCCCCCCTCCTCCATCAGAGCAGCCCCCCTCTCCCGGGCCCGAAGTGCCCACCAAAGCCCCCTCGGTTGATAACAATGCGTTAGACTCAGCGATTAGTGCTGCTCTCAGTGGAATTATGGATGAGGAGAGAAAAGATGAAACTCCTGCCCCTGAAGAGTTTGCTTCTGGTGAAAGTCCTTTACCCGAGCCACCGGACTCCGGTGAAGAAAGCTTTTCCTTTTCGCAAGAGCAGTTTGACTTCACTGAGGAAAATGGCTCGCCAACGGAAGAGTTGGGAACCGAAAAAGGCTCGGAGGAACTTTCCTTCGGTAAAGGATTAGACATTGGAGGGGAAAAGGCTGAGGAGCAAGTCCCCGAGTTTAAAGGTATTGAATTCGATAGCACCGAGGAAGCATCCCCAAAGGTTGATCTGCCTCCGGCAAGAGAAGAGCCAGTCTTTCCACCTGAGCCAGTAGAAGAGGCACCCACAAAAAAGCAGAAGCTGCCTCCTCCCAAAATCCTTGTTCCATCAGCAAAATTAAAAGGGAGGGGGGAAAGATCACCAGTGCTTCGGCTCCTGTTAATCCTATTATTCTCAGGAGCTCTCCTTTACGGTGGCTTTTTTACCTGGCAGCACCGGGAAGAGCTATTAGGTCTTGGTGATTCCGGCTCTTTGGGAAGGGAGGGGGGAAAGGCATCCGAGGGAAGAATAACGACCTCACATACCAAGAGGTATTTCATTCCAAGAACTATCAGGGGACAGAGCCTTTTTGTCATTGAGGGTAAAGTTACCAATAACTATAGGTCGTCCCGAAGTTTCATTATGATGAAAGGATCGGTTTACAGCTATAAAGGTGAGCTAATGGCGAGCGAAGAGGTTTATGCGGGCAATAAAATTTCGGAAAAGGATCTACGCAACCTCTCCAGCCAGCAAATAAAGGAGATACAGAATAATAAATTCGGGGAGTTAGGGTCAAATATGGATATCCGTCCTGAAAATACAGTTGACTTTATGATTGTATTTTTTGACCTGCCTGAAGAAGTAGCGGAATTTGAAGTAAAGGTTAGCGGTTCGCAGCCAGCCTCACAATAAGGCGGTTCTCTCCAATGATTTATTTATTTTACCTCCAACCGGAAAGGCATCAGAGCGAGGATCTGGCCAGGAGAGAACAGATTAGCCCAGGAGAAACTCTTCAGGGTAGCCTGGAGTTCAGCAGACATAGAAAGATCGAATTGTAGAGGATAATAGGGAAGACGTTTTGCCCGGGGGTAAATATCAATGATTGGGCGAACCTCCTCCGGTATATTCGCCTTCTTCTTGGCCCAGGAGATTGCCTGCTTAATGCCGCCCAGCTCATCTACCAGTCCGATCTGATGAGCCTGCTCCCCAGTCCAGACCCTTCCCTGGCTGACAGAATCAACTTCCTGCTGTTTCATTCCTCTTCCCTGGGCTACTTTCTGGACGAATTCCCGGTAAAACTCCCTTATCTCGTATTTTATTCGTTTACGTTCCGAGGGGGTAAATCCACTATAATCAGAAAAGAGGGCTGCCTTTTTACCCCGGGTAAGGATCTCCTTACGCAGGCCAAGCCGATCATATAGACCCCGCAGATTAATCTTCCCGCTGATTACCCCGATCGAGCCAGTGAAGGTTGCCGGTTCAGCGGTGATCCAGTCAGCCGCTACCGCAATATAGTATCCCCCGGAAGCGGCATTATCACTCATTGAAGCAACAATGGGCTTTACTCCCCGGGTCAGGCCTACCTCGCGCCAGATCAGATCCGAGGCCACCCCACCTCCGCCGGGGCTGTCCACCCGGAGGATGATCGCTTTTGTTCTCTTATCCTTGCGGGCCTTCCGAATTGCCTCAGTAATAGTGGCCGCCCCCACTGCCTTTTCCCGGAGGGGAAGATCCCAGCTCTCCCCGGATTTAATCAGACCGGTCGCATAGATCAGGGCGATTCGGGGAAGGTCCTTCCAGGGATCAAGTGGATGATAATCCCATCTGCTTAGTCTCCAGTACCGTCCATATTTTATTCGGATGGGCTTAGTTTTTATCCTCTTTTCCAGATAATCTTCAAGCTGGTCTTCGTAGAGGAGCTCATCTACCAGTCCTGCTTGCTTTGCCTCCTTCCCCAAAAATGGCCCTTGATCGATTAGCCTTTTTACCCGGGAGACACTCTTCTTCCTTCCCTGAGCGATAGAGTTAGCAATCTGATTGTAGAGTTGGTCGAGGATGGAATTGAGCGCTTCCCGGTGGGCTCGGGACATACTGGTTCGGGTATAGAGTTCCGAAGCTGATTTATACTCTCCGACATTTTCCAGATCTGCCTGAACATTAAGCTTGTCCAGTGCTTCTTTAAAAAAGATCACCTCGGTATGCAGACCCATCAACATAAGCTGACCTGAAGGAACCATTAGAACCGCATCCCCCACGGATGCCAGGCAGTAATCTCTGGTGCTGGCCTGCTCAAAAAAGGCCAGAAGGATCTTCCCGGAGGAACGATAATCCAGAAGGGCATCACGGAGCTCCTGAGTCTTTGCCCAACCCATGTTGTTATTCTGAATCTTAAGGAGCAGGCCCTGAATCTTCTGGTCTTCCTTGGCCTTGGTGATAATATCCAGGATATCCTTAAGGACCGCCCTGGGGGGGCTCAGTCTCCGGAAAAAGGTCGGGGGAGGCCTCTCTTCGGTAATCCTGCCCTTGAGCTCTATCTCGAGGATATTGTACCTCCTCCAGGGAGTGGATAGATAATAGGGGATCTTTAGAATAAACAGGAATATACTCTGCAGGGTCTTGCCTATGGCCGAAAACACTTCTTCCATCTCTGTTCCTAACTCATTATTTACATAACGGTTACTTTAGGACAAATTATATTATACCCAGACTATGCGTGAACACTTATAAAAAGGGGTCGAGGATTCCAATATAATGTCAAATGTCAAAATTGTAGGGCGGGCTTCCAGCCCGCCATCATGTCGGGCAAGATGCCCGACCTACAATAAAGTTCAAATAAAATCCAAAGTTCAAATTACAAAATCAAAGAAGAAAAATCTTTTTGTCCTGAGCCCCGCCTGAGGCGGGTTTGAAGGATTGACATTTAATCATTTGACATTCATTTGGCATTTGGATTTTGACATTTGGATTTAATTCTGCGTGCACGCGGGATAATTCGTGATGAGCCATATAATTTAACTGAGCCCACTAACCGCCGATCGCTTATTGAGCGGTATCCCTCTGATTCAAGATATTCGCTCAGATAATTCAGGATCTCCCGGTAGGCCCGGGGAAAGCGGAAGTTAATCGTTCCCAGTTGAACGGCTCTCGCCCCGGCCAGGATATATTCCAGGGCATCCTTTCCATTGCTTATTCCTCCCACCCCGATCAAGGGAATCTTTCTCGAGATACCATTTTTCTTAAAGGCTTGATAAACCTGGCAGACCTTGGCGATACCGATAGGCTTGATCGCCGGCCCGGACAGACCCCCATAGTTATTGGTAAGATAAGGCCTCTTGGAAAAGATATCTATTGCCATCCCCACTACGGTATTGATCAGGGAAATAGCCTTTGCCCCTGCCTCAACACAGGCAAGGGCAATCGAGGTAATATCGGTAACATTTGGAGTGAGCTTGGCAATTACTGGATGATTTTTGCATTTGTCGACAACTGCTTGGATAACCCGATAGGCTTCCCTGGGATCAGTGCCGAACGCCTGTCCCCCTTTCTTCACATTGGGGCAGGAGATGTTAACCTCGATCCCGGAAAGCTCCGAGACTTCGCTTAACCTCTCTGCCATCTCAGCATATTCATCAATACTGCTCCCGGCAATATTAGCAAAAACCCGGGTAAGCTGAGAGATCCTGGGTATTTTCTCATCTATTAACTCATCGACACCACAACTCTCCAGTCCAATCGCATTCAAGACCCCGGCCGGGGTCTCCACTGCCCGGAAGGGAGGAGCAGCCCCTTTTCGGGGCTTTAAGTAGGTCCCTTTCAAGATCACCCCCCCCACTTCCCTCAAGTCTACCTTTTCGACTCGGGGATACTCAGTCCCGTACCCATATGTGCCGGAGGCCATCAGAATTGGGTTCCTTAACTTGACCCCGGCGATATTAACCCTTAATTTATCTTCCTTTTTCATTCTGCAATCCGGATTTATAGGATGTTGGTTCTAAAATGATTTAGTCAATAGTCAAGACTGCAGGCCTGAGCCTGTACCTTCCTGATATTAGTTATGGAACTAATGGAACACCATCCCCTTTGTCCTTCAAGATTTGATCCTATTAAAGGGCAAGGGGGTGACCTTTCACCTTCCCTTTTACTAAATTATAATCATTGTAGCCAAACGCAAAAGGTCATTTTTCTAATTTTTCCAGAATAGCATTCCAGATATCCTTAAGCCCCAATTTATCTACCCAAATCTCAATATAATTTTTATCAATTATATCGCCGGATATCTTTAGCATGCTGGATATATCCCTAAGGTGTTTTTCCGATTCGCCTTCTTTATAATATCGCATCTTCACAATTATCACATCCTCAGGAGAAGAAAAATTTGCCTGAGTATCTTCTATCGGAGAGATTCTTTTTATCCGTTTAAAACGGCTATTATCAAAAGCATCCTTTTTACAAATGATAACATCTATCTTTAAGCCTGACGATGGATGAATAATATTAAACTGATATTTACGGTTAATTGCATCAAGAATTGCCTCCTCACTGATATAAAACTCCTCTTTAGGAAACAATTTTAGTAGCTCGAGGATATGATTTTCATTGATATCCGCTACTATATCAATATCGTTAGTAAATCTTGGCTCACCATAAAATATAGAAGCAATAGAACCGGTTACAAAATACCGGATGCCAAGTTTTTCAAAAGCATTTACTAAATATTTAAGTAGTTCGTATTGCTCCATGTGATAATCTCTTTACTACCTCCTGTTGAATCTTCTTTTCATCCCAGTCTGAATGGATGGAACGAAGATAGTTTGTCATCTGTTTTTTTGCAGAACTCCACATATTAAATGCAATAATGAGCCTCTCCTGAGGCTTTTTTCTTTTTAATACCTCAACCATTTGTTCATCTAAGACTTCAATATTTCTTTTACTTACTTCCATCTATACAACCTTTTAAAATCCAAAGGATTTCTTTCTTGCTAAAACTCCAACTACCCAGCGTTTTTCATCTGTATGAGCAGGATAAATGTAAAAGTGGGATGCTGGTTCTGAAACAACTTAGTCAATAGTCCGGGTTTGACCCTGATTACTCAAGGGGGAGGAAAGATACTTTTTCAACAGCCCCACTGTCCCCTATTTACTCCTTGAATTATAATACTCGGTAATGACTTGTGAAATTTTTTTGTAGTGGGCGTCGGAGGTTATCACTATCAACCCATGCTGCATGGCTGAAGCGGCAATCCATATGTCGTTTGTGGGGACGGGACTTCCTTCTTCCCATAGGTAATTCAGGATAATCGCATATCTTTCAGCAGTTTCTGTATCTATATTTGCAATCTTGACCCTTGGAGAGGACAGAAATGTTTGAAGTTCCTTGCGGTTTTTGGACGGAGTCTTTCCCCTTATAAAACCGCTCAGCAGTTCACCAATAATAACTGGGCACAGGTATATTTCATCCGCAGTCTGCAAGGCTACTTTTATTGCTTCGCTGCCTCTTAGAAAGGCTGAATACGCTGAGGTATCAAGCAACACCTTTCTCATTTCCACATCTCCTCATCAACGCGTCGCTGTTCTGATAAAAACCTTTCAAATTCATTGGCCTCCCTTTTAAACCATACCCCACAGAGTGCATCAAGGTCATGATAAATCGCCTTTTCTGCCGCCGGCTCCTTGCAAGCCAGCTTTTCCTCAAGAAGGGTAAGAATAGATCTGTTAAGACTCAGTTTCCTTTTTTCTGCCTCTTCCTTGATGATTTTTTCCAATTTAGGGGACAAACCTCTCAATGTAATTTGCTTCATTGCCTATCTCCTTGATTCAATATATGACTCATTATGATTCTATTATTGCATCATAATGAGGTTATGTCAACCCTTTTTACCGTCCCCACTCCCCTGGGAAACGACTTCTCCAGCCCGATTAAGGGAGGGGATTATTTTGTTTCCCCTAACCCCTTCGACCCCGATGGCCATCGGGGCTCAGGACAAGCAAATTGTCCCCAGTTTATCTCGCGGGCATCAAAGATCGGTCCGTCGGTGCAGATCTTCCGGTGAACTCTCCTATTTAAATATCTCCCACTTTTCCCCCGTTCATAGGTCTCTACTGCACAAGAGAGACATGCACCAACCCCACAGGCCATCCTTCCCTCCAATAATACCTCGCAATCAATAGGCTCAGCGCTGGCTATTCGGGCCACCTTTTTCAGCATTGCCGGGGGGCCGCAGGAATAGATCTTTAACTCTCCCCTTTGAAAACAACCTTTTACCTTTTCTTCCTTGAGCTTCTCCTTTAGCAGATCCACTGCGGTCTTCCCCTGTTCCTCATAACCTACGGTAACCCGGCATCCGATCTCTCTGAACTCATCGATAAGCGTAATCGGTCCCGTTGGAAGATCAGGACTGCGTTTATGAACGCACAGCTTCCCCAAAGGAATGCTCCGTTTATTCAGGACCCCGAGCAAAACCCTGGTTTCCTTTCCTATTCGCCTTAAATGCTCAGCGATGGCAAAGAGGGGCGCAATGCCGATCCCTCCCCCAACCAGATAGGCAACCTTCAGTTGACTCTTAATTCCCCGGATTCCAGTTCCTAACGGTCCTAAAAGATCTACGCTCTCTCCTATCTCTCTTTTGGACAATAGATTCGTCCCTTTCCCCGTTAGCTTAAACAGAATATTGATCCCGACCATTGCTCCGGGACGCAGTAGTTTCAAGAACCCAGCAGGTAGATGGTCTGTTTCTTTTAAGAATTTTGGCGAGAAATTTCGGTAATAAACCCGATGAAGACTAAGGGGACGGCGTAGAATTTGGGCCTCTTCCCATCTTTGCTTATCCTGGGAGAACTGAGCCGGGGAATCGAGCTGCCGGTAATCAAATTGCCGTGGATAATTCTCATTGGCACACAATACCTGAAGGAATTGACCTGGTCTGATCTGCCTTCCAATAAGTGGGCTTTCCAATTTCAGCTCACAGTGCCTGGGTCTCTCGAAAGAATTCCTCCCATTAAAATCGAATTTAACTTCAACTACCTTTGCCTTTTCTTCATATATCTTCCCTTCCGGGGGGAGACTTATCAGGTAATCAGGATTTTTATAATACTCTTTAAGATCATTAAAATAGAGATAATCCCAGTAATCATACCTGCCAGCCTCAATATCCTCAATAAAATCAGCAAACGGGCCTGCCCGGTCAGGACCTCCCGGCATTACCAAAATCCTTCGGGTCTCCGGGGAGGATTTTATTAATTCATCGGAATAGTTTCTGAGGGTGGGGGAGCGCCGATTGCTCTCAGCTATCTGGAAATGATAAAGTATCTTATTCCTTTTCAACCAGAGGATATCAAACTGTTCGATACCCCTTCTAATCCTCTCCAGATCTTCCGGCAGAGGCAAATAATTCAGAGTGAACCTACTGCTTAGCTTATCCTTAGCATACCTATTTTTCTTTCCTATCCATACCTTAAACTTACTGCGGATTCCCAGTTCGCTCAGCATCACGACCTTTTCCCAATGCATCTCTTTAGACATAACCGCCTACCCTTTCACTCGCCTTATGTCCGCCCCCAGACTGGATAGTTTCTCCTCAATCCTCTCATATCCTCGATCGAGGTGATAGATCCGCGAAACCTCGGTTAGCCCCTCGGCTGCCAGGCCAGCTAAAACCAGGGAAGCACTGGCCCGGAGATCAGTGGCCATCACCGGAGCCCCACTGAGCTTTCCCCCACCCCGGATAATGGCACTGTTGCCCTGGATCTGAATATCCGCCCCCATTCGCTTGAGTTCACTTACATGGATAAAGCGATTCTCAAATATGCTCTCGGTGATTACACTCTGTCCCTCAGCCAGACACATAAGGGTCATTATCTGGGCCTGCATATCCGTAGGAAAGCCCGGATAGGGGAGGGTCTTGACATCTACACCCTTTAGCTCATCCCCGGCAGTTACTCTGATTCCTTTATCTTCCGGGACTGCGGTAACCCCGGCTTCAATTAACTTTGATATCAGGGCATCAAGGTGTTCCACCCGGCAGTTATTAATCTTTATCTCCCCTCCGGTTATTGCGGCTGCGATCATAAAGGTTCCGGCTTCTATGCGATCGGGCATAATCCGATGCTCCACCCCTTCCAGCCCGTCTACTCCTTCCACGGTAATTACATCAGTTCCGGCCCCCTCGATCCTGGCCCCCATCTTATTCAGCACCCGGGCCAGCTCTACTACCTCGGGCTCACAGGCAGCGTTTTCCAGGACGGTGGTTCCCTCAGCAAGGCAGGCAGCCATTAAAATATTCTCGGTACCGGTGACGGTAGTGGTATCAAAATATATCTTACTGCCTCGGAGCTTCTTTGCTTCCGCTTCAATATAACCATGATTCAAATTTATCCTTGCCCCCAGAGCCTCCAGTCCCCTCAGATGGAGGTCAATAGGACGGGCTCCGATAGCGCACCCCCCCGGCAGAGAGACCCTGGCCCTCCCCAGTCTGGCCAGCAGTGGGCCCAGAACAAGGATCGAGGCCCTCATTGTCTTAACCAGATTATAAGGGGCCTCCGAGCAGGTCAGATTATCCGCTCTGATCCTCAGATCCTCGCCACCTTCGATCTCCAATCCCAGGTGACCCAAGAGCAGCTTCATCGTGGCAATATCTCCCAGTTGGGGGATTCCTCTGAAATTGTTCCATCCCCGGGTAAGGATGGAGGAGGTCATCAGGGGAAGGGCTGCGTTCTTTGCCCCATTGACCAAAACCTCTCCCTCAAGTCTCCTGCCTCCCCTGATTACCATTTTATCCAACTTGCCTTACCTCCTGCGTGCCGACTTAACCCAGATTCAGCGTAAACATCCGAATTATTGGTATATTAACAACTTATATGTACCTGTTTGGTGTAGGGGCTTGATTGTAGGGGTCGGATTCATCCGACCCGCTCCTCCGCCTCAGGCGGACGAAGTAGACCATCAATCCGCCTAAGGCGGATCGGGTTCGATAAATCGAACCCCTACAATTACGCATTATTGTTGGGTGAATTTTTGTAGGGGTCGGATTCATCCGACCCGTTTTCATAGCCCATCGGGTTCAATAATTTATCCTGAGCCCCGATGGCCATCGGGGTCGAAGAAATTGAACCCCTACATTAGCGCTATTATTTGGGGTTATCTGGGCCTTAACTACCCTCTGCCTGTCTGAGTAATCCTTGATAATCATCGGTACTCGATACCTCCCACTCTCCTTAAGGAAACCCACAACCTTCTCTGCCTGCCCTTCCCCCACTTCCAGAAGGAGCCAGCCTCCGGGCAAAAGAAACCTATCAGCCTGATGAGCGATCCGGTGCAAAAACTCAAGTCCCCCTTTCCCTCCGTTCAGGGCCTGACGGGGCTCAAAATCCCTTACCTCCGGCTCCAGTTGACTGAATCCGTCCGAGGGGACATAGGGTGGATTGGAGACAATAAGGTTAAAGCAGAGATGATTATCCCTTAAAGGATTAAATAGATCGCCGCAGAGAAAAAGAATCCTTTCTTCTACCTGGTGTCGGGCAGCATTTTCCCGGGCAACCCCTAAAGCACTCCTGCTGATATCGGTGGCAAGGATCAAGGCCGGCTCTATCTCCTTCGCCAGAGAGATACCAATAACCCCACCTCCAGTACCTAAATCCAGAATTCGAGGTTGGGAGATAAAACTGCTCTCCTTGCTCAGAATCTTAACTGCTTCTTCCACCAGGAACTCGGTCTCCGGCCGGGGGATCAGAACATCTTCAGTAATCTTGAAATCCAGAGACCAGAACTCATGCTTCCTGATTAGGTACTGCAATGGCTCCCGTTGGCCCCTCCTCCTGATTAGTGATTTAAAGTCAGCTAGCCGATTTTGATCAAGGGATTGATCGGGATTGAGATAGAGTTCCACCCGCTCTATTCCTAAAAGATGGGATAAAAGGACTTCCGTATTCAGGCGGGGGCTGTCTATCCCTATTTGCTTAAGATACTCAGTTGACCAATTGATTAATCTATCGATTGTCCAGGGTTTCGTAAGGGATTGGGGGATGTATTCAGGCATAGTTTAGCTTTGAGTTCAAAGCCTCGGTCTGGTAATAGGTAGTCAGAGCCTCGATCAGGTCATTTAGATCACCTTCCAGGATTCCTTCCAGCCGGTGAAGGGTAAGGCCGATCCGGTGATCAGTAATCCTGCCCTGAGGGAAGTTATAGGTTCTAATCTTTTCACTTCTATCCCCACTGCCTACCTGAGACCTCCTTTGATCGGAGAGCTCCGCCTGCTGCTGCTGTCTAAGACTATCCAGGAGCCGGGCACGCATGACCTTGAGGGCCTTGGCCTTATTTTTGTGCTGGGATTTTTCATCCTGACAGGTTACTACCAATCCGGTAGGCAGGTGAGTTACTCTTACTGCGGAGTCGGTAGTATTAACGCTTTGCCCCCCGGGGCCGGTGGAACGAAAGACATCAATCCGGAGGTCTTCGGGATCAATCTTTACTTCCACCTCTTCTGCCTCCGGCAGAATTGCTACGGTTACTGCCGAGGTATGGATCCGACCCGAGGACTCGGTAATCGGCACCCTCTGCACCCGATGAATCCCACTTTCATATTTTAGTCGGCTATACACTCCTTTCCCCTCGATCAAGGCAATAATCTCTTTCAGTCCCCCAACGCCGGTAGGATTCTGGCTCATCACCTCCAGCCGCCAGCCCTGTTTTTCGGCAAACTTACCGTACATTCGGAACAGATGGGCGGCAAAAAGGGCTGCCTCCTCCCCTCCGGTACCGGCCCGAATCTCCAGAAGGATATTCTTTCCATCATTGGGATCCCGGGGAAGCAGCCTGATCTTTAGCTTCTTTTCCACCTCAGCCAGTTCCTGGCCCAGGACCGAGAGTTCAGATTTGGCCAGATCCTTAAGCTCTTCATCTTCCTCTTCCTCTGCCAGAAGTTGTTTGTTATCCTCAATCTCCCGATTTATTTTCTGGTATCGGCGGAAGTTTTCTACCAGTTCTTCAAGCTCCGAGTGCTCTCGGGCGTATCTCTGGAGCTCCTGATGATTACCGAAAACCCTGGGGTCAGCAAGCATTCTCCCCAGTTGCTCATATCGTTTAACCAGTTCTTCTAATCTCTGGAACATAGCTTCCCCTTCGTCATTGGAATTTCTTGCCTCTTATAATAAAAATAACTTATTTTCGTTTTTCTTGTCAATAAAATTTAGGTTTTCCTCCGTGGGAATGCTTGATTGAAAGGATAAACCAGCATAGGATTTACCCCTTAAGGATGGCAGTAATTACGGCCGATTTTGACAAGGAGAAAGCATTAGTGATGAGAACATAAGAAATGATACACTAAGATGAGATATAATTCGGAATTTACTTTGAGCTCAGGCCGTATCTCCTTTGAAATTTCTCCACCTTGCCGGCGGAGTCCACAAGCCGATGCTTCCCGGTAAAGAAGGGGTGACATTTAGAGCAAATATCTACCGTAAAATCTCCTCGGGTTGATCTGGTCTCGATGACATTCCCACAGGCACACTTGATGGTTGTTATAATATACTTGGGATGAATATCCTTTTTCATCTTTATCCTCCTATTTAAGAATTTATAGCTCAGCCTGATTCATTAAAGATAAGAATTCTTCATTGCTCTTGGTGGGAGTAATCTTTTCCAGTAAAAATTCCATGCTTTCCACTACTCCCATCGGCTGGAGAACCTTACGCAGGATCCATACTTTGTTCAGAGTGCCCTTATCAAGAAGCAGCTCTTCCTTCCGGGTGCCGGATCGGGTGATATCAATGGCAGGGAAAACCCTTTTGTCGGCCAATCTTCGCTCAAGCTGGATCTCCAGATTTCCAGTACCCTTAAACTCCTCGAAGATTACCTCATCCATCCGGCTTCCGGTATCGACCAGGGCGGTGGCGATAACGGTCAGGCTTCCGCCTCCTTCAATATTTCTGGCGGCTCCGAAGAAACGCTTGGGTCGTTGCAGGGCATTCGAATCCACTCCTCCGGAAAGAACCTTACCACTGGGAGGAACCACTGCGTTGTAAGCCCGGGCAAGTCGGGTAATACTGTCCAGAAGGATAACCACATCCTTCTTATGTTCTACCAGTCGCTTGGCTTTCTCCAATACCATCTCGGCTACCTGGATATGTCTCTGGGCCGGCTCATCAAAGGTGGAGCTCACTACCTCCGCATCCACCGAACGCTGCATATCGGTAACCTCCTCGGGCCGCTCATCAATGAGCAGCACAATAAGGTTTATCTCTTTATGGTTTGTGGTAATGCTGTTGGCGATGCTTTGCAGGATCATAGTTTTACCAGTCCTCGGGGAAGCAACGATCAGCCCCCGCTGTCCCTTGCCAATAGGGGTGAGCAGATCCATAATTCGAGTTGAGAAGTTCTGGGGGTCGGATTCTAATTTTATTTTCTCTTCCGGATAGAGAGGAGTCAGGTTATCGAATAGGATCTTCTCCCGGGACAGCTCCGGATCCTCGTAGTTTATTGATTCAACCTTCAGAAGTGCAAAGTATCTCTCTCCGTCTTTGGGAGGGCGGATCAGACCCGAAGTTATATCTCCTGTCCTCAGGTTGAATCTTCGGATCTGAGATGGAGAGACATAAATATCATCAGGGCCAGGAAGATAGTTGTAATCCGGGGCCCGGAGGAAACCAAAACCATCGGGCAGGGTTTCCAAAACCCCTTCCCCGTAAACCTGACCATTCATTTCCGTCTGGGCCTTAAGCAGGGCGAAGATTAGCTCCTGCCTCCTCATCATGCTGGCTTCCCCTAAGTTAAGATCCTTGGCCAGGCCGCTCAGTTCGCTAATTTCCATTTTTTTCAATTCCTGTAGATTCATCCTTTCTCCTTAGTTGTATGTCGGGCATCTTGCCCGACATAGTGGTCCCGCCTGAGGCGGGAGAAGCCCGCCCTACCGTTAGTGGGGTTAAAGATTATATTGCTTGATAAGAACTCTACGCACCTATACTTGCAGCTTTTCTGAGTTTTAAATTCCGGATTCTCTAAATAGGGCAGCTTCAGCAGCCTTGGTGAGGTTTAATAAAGGAATGCAAAAAGCCTTCTAATTATTACTTAAACATTGGGATAAAGCCGGGTTAACCTGGATATGATTTTATTTTCTCAAGCGCTGCCTTTTGGGAATCTTAAAGGAGAGATGATTTAATAGGATAATATATAATATATCGTTACACCATGTTTTCTTCTTTGTCAAGAGTTTTTTTACATTTTACATTTTACATTTTAATTATTAACTGCTTTTAATTCAGCCTTATCCAATAACTGATTCTTTTCATTTACTTGCACTATCTTGGGTTTATGCTTACCTATCTCCTTTTCATCCAGACAGACATACCCGGCGATAATTATCTGGTCACCTTTGTGCATTAATCTGGCCGCTGCTCCATTGATGCCGATAACCCCCGATCCCCTCTCGCCCTTGATGACATAAGTCTCCAGCCGGTTTCCATTAGTGATGTTGTAAACCTGGACCTGCTCATAGGAGAGAAGGTCAACTGCCTCCATCAGTTGCTCATCGATGGTAATACTGCCTTCATAGTTCAGGTTGGCCTCGGTGACCACTGCCCGGTGGATTTTGGATTTTAGCATAAATCTTTGCATTTCTCTCCTCCTTAGGTTGATATAACCTTTATGGCTCTAAAATACAGTTGTCAATGAGCCTGATCTTCCCCAGCCTAACTGCCAGGGCCAGGACGGCTCTCTGGTCGATCTTCCTTAGCTCCTTAAGGCTCTCTACATCGCAAATCTTTATGTAATCAATATCAATGAGTTTCTCCCTGCCAACAATTGCCTTTACTGCCCGGATGATCCGGGGAACACTTCTTTCCCCCGAGGTGATAAGCCCCCGGGCCCGGCGGAGCGATCGGCTCAAACTTAGAGCAGACGCCCTTTCCTGGGGGCGGAGATAGGTGTTGCGGGAGCTCAGGGCCAAACCATCCTCCTCTCTTACCGTAGGCATACCCACGATCTCAATATCAAAGTTCAGATCCGCAACCATCCGCTTAATTGCGACTAATTGTTGAAAATCCTTTTCTCCAAAAAGGGCAATATGGGGCTTGATAATATTGAACAATTTGGCTACCACCGTAGTTACTCCCAAGAAATGCCCTGGGCGTGAGGCTCCACAGAGATTCTTGGTTACCTCTGTCACTTCTACCCAGGTTTGATAGCCTGAGGGATACATGAGTGAGGTTCCCGGAGCAAAGATGACATCCACACCCACCTTCCGGGCCAGACCCTTATCACACTCTAAATCCCGGGGATACTCCTGATAGTCCTCCCCTTTTCCAAACTGGGTGGGATTAACGAAAATGCTGATTATCAGAAGGTCTGCTCGCCTTCGACCCTCCTCCATCAGACTTAAATGCCCTTCATGCAGATAGCCCATGGTAGGTACCAGAGCAATAACCTTCCCCTTCTGCCGCTGGCGCCTGCAGAATTCCTGCATTTGCTTGATACTACTGATTGCCCTCATAGGAATTCAATGGTTGAGAGTTGGTTCATCACGAATTGTTGTGGGTAAATAATTAAATCCAAATGACAAATGAATAACAAATAACTAAATGCCAAAAGATTTTTTCTAATAATATATTTTGTCATTTGAGCTTTGGATTTCATTTGAACTTTGAGCTTTGACATTTGACATTAGCTCTTCTGAGGATTTCAGGCCCTTAATGATAGCTGTGCTCCTCATCGGGAAATTTCTCAGCTCGCACTTCTTCCAGATATCTCCTTACCGCACCGGAGATTATCTCCTTTAAGTCACAATAGGTCTTGACAAAACTTGGCCGGGGCCCACTAAATAACCCTAATAGATCATGGCTAACAAGCACCTGGCCATCGCAATGGATCCCGGCTCCGATGCCAATAGTGGGGATTGTTAATTTTTTGGTTATCTCCTCGCCCAGGCCCGTCGGAATCGCCTCTAATACAAGAGCAAATGCCCCCGCCTCCTCTACTGCCAGGCTATCAGCCAATAATTTCTCCCGCTGCCTTTCATCTCGGCCCTGAACCCGATACCCTCCCATCCGATGAATTGACTGAGGGGTGAGCCCAACATGTCCCATTACCGGGATATCGATCTCGGTAATTGCCCGGATAGTCTCAGCCATATTCTGACCTCCCTCCAGCTTCACTGCCTCAGCTCCACTCTCCTTGATCACTCTCCCTACATTCCTCTTCGCATCCTCAATACTTACCTGATAGGACATGAAGGGCATATCTGCTACCACCAGAGCATTTTCCCTGGCCCTCACCACTGCCTTGGTATGATAGATAAGTTCCTCCACGGTAACCGGCAGGGTATTGTCATATCCGACCACCACTGGCCCCAGGGAATCTCCCACCAGCAAGATTTCTACCCCGGATTCGTCGAAGATCTTGGTCAGTGGGTAATCATATGCAGTAAGCATAGTTATCTTCTGCCCCTCGGCTTTCATCTCCTGCATATCCAAGATTGTGATTTTCTTCATCTTTAACCTCCCAAAAGCTCGAAACTTAACAATAATGGCTTTTCTACCATTAAAAAGCCCTCCGGACCGATTACCGGAAGGCTTCTATTACTTACCTATCTTCCCCGTCTCGGTCCAAAGCTCAGATTGAAACCTATGTGGTTCCTTCCGGATCCCAGCGGTATCTTTTTAAATCTTTACTCTTATCCTCCCGCACCCTGGTTAAATCCCCCTAATTTACTTTAGGGAGTATTTACCAGAAGTGGATAAGATATATTGTTTATATCACCCTTTTTCCGGTTTGTCCAGTTTTTTTAATATAATGAAGGAAAGAACTGAACTTTCCTCAAAATTTCATGTCTTTACTTGTCCTGAGCCCCGATGGCCATCGGGGTCGAAGGATGGAATTCGCTCCTGTCCGACTCAGGCGGATTATACGAGTGGCTTTATTCCTGCTATCCACTCCTTCCCTAAAAAACGGGAAAAGTCCTAAAAAGGCAAAAGGCAAAAAATTGTTGACTTTAAGGATTAAATTGTGATAAATTTATATAATTATTTTTTCAGTGGGAAAATAGCTTAATTTAGCGGTTGAGAAATGGAAAACTCTACTGAGATCAGTCTTCAGGAAAGGAGAAAAAAGCTTCTCTGGTCTACGGTCTATCGGGATCGGACTGCGATTGCTATTGGCATTTTCTTGCTTGCTTTGATACCTTTAGGTTTTCTCGGCACGAGAGCGCTTATTATTCTTTTAACGATTGGAGTTATTCATGCCGCTTTAAATCGCTTCTATTACTGGTATTACAAGCACCACACTAACATCGATCCAATTGGGCAAGTTTCTCTGCTGATCGATCTCGTTATAATCACCCTGCTGGTTCATTATTCCGGAGGGGTGGAAAGCTTTCTTATATTTCTTTACCTTATCCTGGCATTAGCGACAAGGACCCATCGCAATTATCGAACCTCTCTCTGGGTCATTTTCCTGGGAGCCCTTTTACTCGGAGGATTAGGATACCTGGAATATTCCGGTCTGATAAACCATATCCCTCTCTACGCAAATGGGGGCGATCCCGGCCTTTATAAAAATCTAAGGTTTGTGATTGCCTGCCCACTGACACTTCTATTCTTTATGGTGATAGCTACCTTCCGCAGCGGTCATGCCGCCTCACAGTTAAAAGTCAAAGAGAAGGAGCTGGAAAGAGCAAACCAGGAACTCAGCATAATTAACCAGGAGCTGGAAGTAACCAATGAAAATTTGCTCGGTCTAACCGGGCAGATCGAGATCCAGAAGGAGAACCTCGTCCGGGCTAATCTCAGTCTGGCCATTCTTTATGAAACCAGCAAGATCCTCACCAGCAACCTGAAGCTCGATAAACTTCTTTCCTCTTTGGCCTCAGAGATCGCTAATAGCCTTTGTTTTCCCAAGATATCCATATTTCTCTTAAAAACATCTGATGGCTCCGAGGTAAAATTATCGGTATCTTCCGGTAACGGAAACAGAAAATGGGAAGATTTTCCCAAGGAGATCTTTAAGCAGGCCTTTGAACTTAAGAAGTTAGCGGTCAATGATAAATTTTACTGCTTTCCTTTGATATCCAAGGGAAGACAGATTGGAGCAATTATGGCGGAGACCGAGCCTCAGGCAAGGATGCCAACCGAAAGAGAGCTGGAAATGATGAATTCTATTACCAATCAGGCTGCCATATCCATCGAAAATGCTGAGTTGTTCAGGGATAAGGAGATTTTATCCATAACCGATGGATTGACTCAGCTCTATAACCATCGCCACTTTCATGAAATGCTGGATAATGAGATTGAGCGAGCCAAAAGATACCATACTTCCCTCTCTGTGATCTTCATTGACATTGATAATTTTAAGGAGGTCAATGACCGACTCGGCCATCTTCAGGGGGATCTGATCTTAACGGAACTGGGAAGGTTGATCAAGGAAAGTCTTCGCAATATCGATATTCCTGCTCGCTATGGGGGAGATGAATTTGCCCTGATCTTACCGGAGACCGATCTTGAGGGTGCCAGAGGTTTAGCCGAAAGGATCCGGGAGACCGTGGAGAATTACCCCTTTAAAGGAGGAAAAGAGCCCGTAGGGCTAACCCTCAGCCTGGGAATCTTCTCCACTGATAAAGATAAGTTTTTAGATCATCAGCTAATTATGGCGAAGGCCGACCATTCCTTGTTCCAGGCTAAAAATCTTGGGCGAAATCGGGTGTGGGTCTTGGAAGAGGATGCCGGAGTGCCCGAGCAATGAAAGAGGCTTTAAAAAATGTGTCTTTGCTGTTCCTTCTGCCATCCCTGCTGGTTATCTTTCTCGCCTGCCGGGAAGACCGTGAGGTAATCTTACGGGAGCAGGCAGAGACTTACAATCGCCTCTACCGCTGGAAAAAGGTGGAGGAGGCAAGCATCTTCGTCAAGCCAGACAAAAGGGAAAAATACCTGGAGGAAGTAGGCCCCCTGATGGATCACCTAAATATCACTGATTACCAGGTAGGGAAGATCATGCTCTTCGATAGAGGTTCCCGGGCAAAGGTTCATATCAAGCGCACATTCTTCCTGCTTCCCTCAGTGATCGAGCGGAGAGAGACCCAGGAGCAGGAGTGGTCGTTTCATCAAGGACAGTGGTATCTGGAATCAAACTTTTGAAAGGCTAAATTCATACTCTATTCGCCAGCTTATTATCTCTCTTTCCTATCTTACCTCATACCCCAGTTAGGCAATCATCAATGTCTCATCCACAAATAATAACCCTCATCACTGATTTTGGCCTTAAGGACGGCTATGTGGGAGCAATGAAGGGTGTTATCCTCCGGATCAATCCCGAGGCCCGAATCGTTGATATCACCCATGAGGTTGAGGTTCATAATGTCTTCGATGCTGCCTTTGTGCTTGCCGCTGTCTATCGATTCTTCCCCCGGGGAAGCGTGCATCTGGTTATCGTCGATCCCGGGGTAGGCAGTAAACGGAGACCGATTTTAATAGAGACTGAGGAATATTACTTTGTTGGACCCGACAACGGAGTCTTTACCTTCGTCTCCGAGTTTAGTGAAATTAAAAGAATCATTACAATTTCCGAGCCGAAGTATCTGCTTCCCCGAATAAGCGATACCTTCCATGGTCGCGATATCTTTGCCCCGGTAGCCGCTTACCTCACCCGGGGCGTTGACCCCGGGGAGTTTGGCAGCCCACTTAAGAAATATAAGAAACTCCGGATTCCCAGACCAAGGAAAAAGGGGAGAGAGATATTAGGAGAGATAATCCATATTGATAGGTTCGGGAATCTTGTCTCGAATATAACCGAGGAGAGCATCGGAGAACTGCTGCGGGGCAAGGGCTATCAGATAATTGTCGGCGGCAGGAAGATTTCCCGGCTCAGCAGCTCTTACTCCGGGGTTAAAAAGGGAAGGATTCTTGCTATTTTCGGGAGCTCGGGATTCTTGGAGATCTCGGTGAATCAGGGAAATGCCTCCCGGGCTCTATCCCTGGGAAAAGGTGACCCTATTACTGTGATTCTTATTTAAGAGAAATATTTAGGGATGCCCCTTAAGTGCCCTGTCCTGAGCCTATCGGAAGAATATCTAATGTCAAATAACAAAGCTCAAAGTTCAAATGAAATCCAAAGTCCAAATGACAAAATAAAAGAAGAAAAGTCTTCTTAACCTGAGCCCCGCCTGAGGCGGGGTCGGAGGTTTGACATTCAGTCATTTGACATTCATTTGACATTTGGATTTTGGCATTTGGATTTAATGGATTTGGTATTTTACTTCGCTCAGCCTTTGCCTGGGAAAAGTAATTATTTCTTATGTCCGAATTGCTGGTGACCTCATTGAGCTTCGCGATGGTGTGGAAACTTAAAAATAAGGCCAAATTACTCCTTGAACAGGAAGCGGGAACAGTTTATAAACCCTGGGGAGCCAAGACCACCTTCGCCTTAATTTATCCCAACCACTACTGGGTGGGGATGAGCAACCTTGGCTTCCAGACAGTCTATTCCCTGCTTAACCGCCACCCATCCTTTCTCTGCGAGCGGGCCTTTCTCCCGGAAAAGGAGGATCTGAAGCTCTTTTACCAATCCCGCCGACCGCTTTTCTCTCTGGAATCCCAGCGGCCCTTAAAAGAGTTTAATATCCTGGGATTTTCCATCTCTTTTGAGGACGATTATCTTAATGTGCTCAAGATCCTTGAGTTGGCAAAGATCCCTTTAACGAGAGAGGAAAGAGAAGACTACGAACCCCTTATCATCGCTGGGGGAATCACTGCCTTTCTCAATCCCGAGCCCTTAGCTGATTTTATTGACCTCTTTATCATCGGGGAGGCCGAGGGGGTGGTGCCTGAGCTTGTGCAAACTTACGAAAACTACTCTAATTCTGGCCTCTCTCGCAGTAGGCTGATCTCCTTGCTGGGCAGATTAGAAGGAGTCTATGCTCCGGGAAATTACCGGCTCCTTCACCACGATGATGGTCCAATCGCTGGTTTTGAGCCCCTAAATGGAGCCCCGGGTAGGATCAAAAGAAGGTTGGTCAAGAAACTTGAAGTTCAGCCGGCCTATTCCCGGATCTCCACTCCGGCTACCGAGTTTGGGAGAATGCTCCTGGTGGAGCTGGGCCGCGGCTGTCCCTGGCGGTGCCGATTCTGTGCAAGCGGTTATGTGTATCTGCCCCCGAGGAGCTACCCGGTAGAATGTATCAAAGAAGTGGTTTCAATGGATCAAAAAGGGAAGGTAGGTTTAGTGAGCTCCCAGCTATCCAGCAGCCCCGGACTGGAGACCATTATGAGTTCAATCCTCGAACAGGGCAGTAAGGTCTCGGTCGCTTCCTTAAGGCTCGATCTGCTTTCAGAAGAGGCCCTTTATTATCTGAAGAAAAGCGGGCATAAAACGATCTCTCTGGCACCGGAGACCGGCTCAGAAAGACTAAGAAAGGTAATCAATAAAGGTTTCTCAAACGAGGATATCTTTAACGCAGTGGAAAGAACAATCAAGAATAATATCCCTAATCTCAAACTTTACTTTATGATCGGCCTTCCCGGGGAGACCATCCCGGATATTGAGGCTATTGCTGATCTGGTTAAAGCTATCAAAAGCCAGGTCTTAAAATATGGCCGGAGCCGCCGTCGGGGAACCCTGACCTTGAGTATCAATCCCTTTGTCCCCAAGGCATCCACCCCCTTTCAGTGGCATGGCTTCGAGGAGATTAGTTCCCTTGGGGAAAAGTTAAAGATAATAAAGAAAAAATTAAAGGGAATGGGAAATGTAGTGGTAAAGGCCAAGTCCTTAAGATTCAGCTATCGTCAGGCACTCCTGTCCCGGGGAGACCGGAGGGTAGGGAAAATACTGCTTGCTTCCCATCAGCAAGGGTGGCGCAGTGCCCTGCGGGAGGCAAGCCCTCACCCTGATTTTTATGTTTATCGACAAAAAGATTATTCAGAGCTTCTTCCCTGGGACTTCATTGATCATGGGATTAAGAAGGATTATCTAAGTGAGGAATATCGGCGAGGGATGGAAGGAAATCTTTCTCCGCCCTGCCAGCCCGGAGCCTGCACCCGCTGTGGGGTATGCAGCCCGGTATCGGTTAAACAAACCGTTTCCTCCCCCTTGCCTGTCCTGAGCCCCGATGGCCATCGGGGTCGAAGGGGTGGGGGTGTTTAAGAATATAGAAGGGGTATTGGAGTTTATAAAGGGAAGGCTTTTATCTCCCTCCCCTAACCCCTCCCTTCCCGCGTTCACGCGGGAGAGGGAAGTAGCTTGAAATTATGCTTTTCATCGAAAACAGCCAAACCCTCTCGGAACTTATCCTGAGCCCCGCCTTTGGCGGGGTCGAAGGATTGGTTAGGTCAATCGGTTGCGGTTACGTTTGTATGTCGGGCATCCTGCCCGACATAATGGTCCCGCCTGAGGCGGGAGAAGCCCGCCCTACAATCAATTTACGATATATCTTTAAGGAGGAAAAACATTAATGAAAAAACTGAGTGTTCGCACCAGCTCCCAGATTGAGATGCTCGATATTACCTCCCAGATCGAAAAGATAGTCAAGGAGAGTGGAGTAACCGAAGGGGTATGTTATCTCTTTGTGCCCCATACCACTGCCGCAGTAACTATCAATGAGGGAGCAGATCCCTCAGTTAAAACTGATATCCTGAAGGGGCTGGACAAAAATATCCCGTTGGATGATAATTACCAGCATCAGGAAGGAAATTCTGCTGCCCACATCAAGGCCAGCACCATTGGCTCTTCAGAGGTCGTTCCGGTAGAGAGCGGAAGCCTGGTACTCGGAACCTGGCAGTCTATCTTTTTTTGCGAGTTCGATGGGCCCAGGACGAGAAATGTCCTGGTTAAGGTAATTGGAGAATGACAAAATCCCAATGACCAAATCCCTAAAGGGAAAATCGTTTCGTGAAATTCGTGGTTCAAATCCCAAAAGTGAAAATTTTTTCGTGTAATTCGTGAAATTCGTGGTTCAAATCCTAATGACCAAAGAGAGAATCAATTCGTGTAATTCGTGTAATTCGTGGTTCAAATCCCAAATCAATCATTTGCATTTTATATTTTTCATTTTACATTTTGCAATTCGCCTTTAGGCGGAAGGGGGAAAGTATATGCAATCCGGAAACACTGTTAGGATTTATAACGAGGCGGTTGGGATCAAGGGAGGGCATGGAAGGCTGATCAGGGTAAATTCCCAGGGATACTATGAGATTTCCCTTGAAATCCAGGGGAAATTTTATGAGTCCTTCCTTCCTATAAGCAGCACAGCGATTATCTCAATGGAACCGGAGACGGAGACCGTCGAGAAAATTGACATCGAGCGCTAATACTATTGCTCTGTGACATTAATTCTTGCTCGTTCAAGACTCCCCCCTCACCTCATTCCTCTCCCCCAGGGGAGAGGAAGTAGTAAACAGTAAAAAGTTCCCTCTCCCCAACGGGGAGAGGGTTTGGGTGAGGGGGAATTGGGCAAAAACTAATGTTACTGAGCACTATTGTAAATTATCCCAGAAATCGAGATCGTTGGCAGAGTCTTTTTGATGAATAAAGAAAGATTGCAGCCCGAAGGGATCAGCAGAAATGTCTGGATCTTAGGGTGGGTCAGCTTCCTCAATGATGTCAGCAGCGAGATGATCTACCCTCTTCTTCCCATTTTCCTGACCAGTGTCCTGGGGGTAGGAACAGTTTTTGTGGGGTTGGTCGAGGGAGTGGCCGAGAGCACTGCCAGCATTTTGAAGGCTTTGTCAGGATGGCTTTCCGACAGGCTAAAAAAACGCAAATCCCTGGTTTTAGGGGGATACTCGGTCTCTGCCCTGACGAGGCCGATAATTGCCTTGGCAACCTCGGGATGGCACATCCTGATCCTCCGCTTTCTCGACCGGACCGGCAAGGGAGTGAGAACCTCTCCCCGGGATGCTTTGATCGCCGAATCAACCGAATCTACCCAGATGGGAAGGGCCTTCGGCTTCCAGCGGGCGATGGATCATCTTGGGGCTGTGGTGGGGCCGTTAATAGCCTTCTTGCTCCTCACAGCTCTGGGAGGTAAATACCGGACTATCTTCCTGCTGGCAGCAATCCCGGCAATCTTTTCCCTTCTGTTGATCAAGTGGTTTGTTACCGAGAAAAAAGAGCCCCGGGAGACTGCCGCTTCTGTCCCCAAGCTGAGCCTGAAGCCCTTCGATCGTAGATTTAAGACATTTTTACTCATCGTGACTATCTTCACCCTGGGCAATTCCAGTGATTTCTTCCTGATCCTCCGGGCAAAGGACCAGGGGATTAGCCTTACCTTTATTCCCCTTCTCTGGCTCCTTCTGAATTTAGTTAAGAGTATATTTTCGATGCCCGGGGGTATCCTATCCGACCGGATTGGGCGCAAGAAGGTCATTATTGCGGGCTGGATCGTCTATGGACTGGTCTATCTGGGGTTGGCTGCTTGCACTGAGACTTACCACATCTGGCTGTTATTTCCTGTCTATGGGATTTACTTTGGATTAACCGAAGGGGTGGAAAAGGCCCTGGTAGCGGATCTGGTTCCCGGAGAAAAACTGGGCACGGCCTATGGACTTTTTAATTTCGCGGTGGGGATTACTGCTCTGCCCGCCAGCTTGCTGATGGGTTTTCTCTGGCAGCTTTTTGGGCCGGGCACCGCCTTTTGTTTCGGCGCCGGCCTGGGGCTAATATCCGCCCTGCTGATGATGATATTGATTAAAGAAAAGGAAGTAAATGTTTCATAAAAAATGACCCAGGAGTTCATTTTATTGGATAAGTGGGGTTTTCAAGCCTCGGTATTTAGTTCGCTTCTGGCGGATTACCTAAATTCTCTTAGCGGGTCTGGAAAGCCCGCATATCCACTTATTGCTGAATTATAAAATCGAATCATAATCCGTCTTAAAAGGCGGAGAGAAGCGCCATTATTTAAAGAAAAACCCTCTTCTTTTAAAAAACTCTAAGCCCTCCCACTTCGCTCAGGACAGGCCTGTCGAAGAATAAGCTTTTCTACTTGTCATTTCTTCCAAATATTTGAAATTATAAAGGAATTTTAATTTACAAGTTGAGTTTCGCGCAAAATCCTGGAAAAAAAACGCTTGACAAATAGGATTAAATATTTTATAAAATAAGAAGAAATCGTCCTTATATATTTATATTAATTAAAATAAGGAGGAGCGAAAATGGCATTTGAAGAAAAAATCAATGAAATTAGGAGTTCTCTATTTAGTAGAATTAAAAATTCTACTATGGGAAAGGTATCTGCCTATGGGTTAGGACTTGGCTTGGCTTTTGGCAGTGCTTATGTTCTGTATGTTTGCAGTGAAGCTGAAGCTGGAGTTGTGGCAGAAGAAGGATATATTGTTGAGGTATTTGCAACTGAAGTACAACCACCAACTCAACAGGGGCCAAATCAATTGGCATTCGATAGTCAGGGAAATTTATACATTGCTCCCGGAGGCTATCTCAGGATTTTAAAGATCCCTGCGGGTACTAATATCCCTGAGGAGTTTGGAGCTGTCAGAATAGGTGACGCGGATGGTGTCGCTGTGGACAGTCAGGACAACATTATTGTAAGTGGCACTCCTTATGTGTATAAGCTTGCCCCAGACGGAAGTGTCATATGGCGGGTGTATTGTCCAATTGGGAATGTTCAACTGGTAGCCATGGATAGTAATGATAATGCTTACATTGGTTCTTTAGGGACGCAAATAGCCAAAATCCCACCAGACGGGTCGAGCGTTGCGTTCCTGGGTAATTTCAGTCAACCGAGCGAGCCGGCGGTCAGTCCTGACGGCTTCCTTTATATATCTCAACTTGCAGTATTTAATGTGGTTAAGACCACATTAGATACTGCAGACATTCTGGAAGTGGTT
>SDBT01001839.1_pt1 | contig 37970 bp, 31 predicted proteins | sample 2277101 | NCBI WGS metagenome assembly SDBT01 (sample SAMN10404973, study PRJNA504765) | marine sediment metagenome | isolation source: marine sediment core GS10_PC15, 103 cmbsf | place: Arctic Ocean: Southern Knipovich Ridge | collected 2010 | reverse complement strand
CCGAGCCGACCAGAGTGGCGGGACCCGCTGCGCCAGCCAAAGGCATGGAGACCAACTCGGCTGGGATGCCAGCCCGGGCACAATCAATCATGTTCTGACAGGTGATCTCGCTCCACAGCAGGGGGGGGGAGGGGCAGACATCGAATACGGCAATAGGCTTGGCGGCCAGGGCCTCTTCGCTGCCAACGACGGCCACCAGCAGATCTTTCATGATGGCCCAAGTCTCGACGGCAAAGGCGCCGGTGACCACGGGCTTTCTGGTGTACCTGAGCGCCAGGTAGAGGCGATAGAGATCGGCCATGCTCTCTGGCACATCCGAGCAGACCAGGGCTGTGCTGACTGCGTCTAATTCGGGCAGCATGTCGGCTAGTTTGGCATAAGCAACGAAGTCGGCGGTGACTGGCGCGCGCGACTGGGTTGCTCCATAATCCAGAAACTCGATGGCTGCCGAGCCTGGGTCGAACTGCACATCGTCGTCGCCGTAGTGTACGACAGGGTTTCCCTCGAAATCGTGGAGGTAAAACGAGGAGGGTACCGTTTCCACGGCCTTATCAACCATATCGGCTGGGATCTTGGCCACTTTGCTGGTGAAATCCACAGTAGCCCCGGCGTCGGCGACCAGCTTCAGGGCCTCGACGCTGTGGATACGCACGCCTGGGTCCCACAGTAGCTCGTGGGCCTCCGTCAGAATGCGCTCGATGGTTTCTCTGTCAAGTAATTCTAGTTTGGGTCTGAACATTCTTATCTCCTTTGTGTTTTTAGGACAAGCCTTGATGAGCGGCGTAATCATAGCACGTAGCCGGGATTTTGTCAAAGAGACGTCCCACCTGGCCTGCTAAAAGCCGAAGTCGGTTTACCCGCCAAGGAACGGGCAAGCCGACTTTGGCTTTCGCTTTGGAGTTTGCTACCCAGGCTCGTTGTGCTATAATCTAATAGCTCAGCCGCCGTTCGGTGCCGGCCAGCAGGCGGACGATGTTGCGGCGAAGGGCCAAGACAACTATGGCGCCTGCCAATAGGCCATAGAGAGCGTGGGGCAGGGGGCGGTGAGCGAAAAGGGCCAGGGCCAGGAAGATGATGGGGGCCAGGATGGCTACCACCAAAGAGGCCACAGGGGCATAGTGCAAGACAAATGCTATCGGGAGCGCGATTACGAGGAGGCCAGGGCCACGGGCCAGTATAGCGCCGAGATCACACCCAGATTGGTGGCAGTGCCAGCACCGCCCTTCCAGCCCAGGAAAACAGACCAGTTATGGCCCATAACCGCCGCCACCCCAACCAGGACTTCGCTGATTGAGTTGCCCCGGACAGCCCTGGCGATCAAAACGGCGCACATGCCTTTTAGAAAATCGCCCACGGTCTCGACGATGTCCACCCCCTCCGCACAACGTTACTCAACGTACTCATGAGTAACGCCATTCAGATGCCCGCTACTGGCCTATTTTTGCTGGGCCTGTCGGCATATCTCTACAGCCCCCTGCGCTGGCCCGCTCTCCACGGCCGCCCCATGGCTCTGGGGGAGTTTGCCAACCTGGTGCTAGGCAGTCGTTTCCGTGGAGCCCTCCACTGGGACGCCTGGCTCACAGACCCTGAGCGTGACCTCATCGTTGGCGGCCCGAGGACGGTGCTGGAGCTTGAATCAAAATCCCAGATGGATTAGATTGACGGCAGTTCTTCCATACCGTGCTCTTTGGCGATCCGCAGGGTTATGGCCGTCAGCTCGTCCTCCACCTCTTTAGGCAGGGGCTTGGGCTGGTAGGCGGCCACTAATTGCTCAACCCGTTCGTGCGCTCGCTCAACTATGTCCTTGCCTCCCTTGGTTTCCCAAGTCTGACGGAAGTCGCGGTCAATCACTGAAGAGGGGATGAACTGTTCCCGCTTGAACCACTTTCTGGTGTGCTTGGTACGCAGGAAGTTGCCCTCATGGCCGACTTGGCGCATGATGGTGGTGGCCAGGGGATCCTCTGAGACATCAATTCCCCGTATCAGACGGCGAGCCATGCCGATCAGCTCGTTGTCTATGACCAGCTTCTCCAGGCTGAAACAGCTTTCGAAGTCCATCATGCCGGCTCCGGAAATCATGTTCACCCCGGCCAGGGCGGTCATGATGTTGCTAATGCCCGACTCAAAGCCGAGCTGGGCATCCAAGACCTTGGCGTCACTCATGCCCATGTAAGCGTGGGTGGGCAGTCCCAGGTGTTTGCCTACCTGAACATAACCGCTGTTCATCATCATGGTCTCGATGGCCCCCATGGGAGTCGTTCCTGTGCGCATATCGAAAACGGCGGGCGAACCGCCCCAGACGATGGGGGATCCGGCCTTAGCCAGTTGGTGGATGGTGATGCCGCTCAGGCACTCGGCGGCGTGCTGCACTATCGAGCCGACCAGGGTGGCGGGGCCCGCCGCACCAGCCAGGGGCATGGAGATTAGCTCCGCCGGGATGCCAGCGCGGGCACAGTCAATCATGTTCTGGCAGGTGATCTCGCTCCACAGCAGGGGGGGCGAGGGACAGACATCGAATACGGCGATGGGCTTGGCGACCAGGGCCTCTTCGCTGCCAACGACGGCCACCAGCAGGTCTTTCATGGTGGCCCAGGTCTCCACGGCAAAGGCGCCGGTGATCACGGGTTTCTTGGCGTACCTGAGCACCAGGTAGAGACGATAGAGATCAGCTATGCCCTCTGGCACGTCCGAGCATACCATCGCTGTGCTGACCGCGTCCAGTTCGGGTAGCAACTCAGCCAACTTGATATAAGCGACGAAGTCGGCGGTGACTGGTTGGCGCGACTGGGTCGCTCTATAATCCAGTATCTCGATAGCTCCCGAGCCCGGGTCGAACTGCACATCATCATCGCCGTAATGGACGGTGGCGTTCCCCTCGAAATCGTGGAGGTAAAACGAGGAGGGGACCGTTTCCACGGCCTTATCAACCAGCTCGGCTGGGATCTTGGCCACCTTGCTGGTGAAATCCACAGTGGCCCCAGCGTCGGTGACCAGCTTCAGGGCCTCGGCGCTGTGGATGCGCACGCCTGGGTCCCACAGTAACTCGTGGGCCTCCGCCAGGATGCGCTCGATGGTTCCTTTGTCAAGTAGTTCTAGTTTGGGTCTGAACATTCTTATCCCCTTTGAGTTTTTAGTACAAGCCTTGATGAGCGGCGTAATCATAGCACGTAGCCGGGATTTTGTCAAAGAGGCGTTCCGCCTGGCTTGCTAAAAGCCAAAGTCGGCTTACCCGTCAAGGAACGGGCAAGCCGACTTCTTGGAGTTTGCTACCCAGGCTCGTTGTGCTATAATCTAATGGGTGCGTTTCATTTCGGTTGAGGATAGACTTCGGAAGTCTTCAGTTGAGGGCTTTGAAGGCAAAAGCGACTTGAAATCACCTCAAAAGCCGCTGGATAGGGTGCTCTTGAGACTTCCGAAGTCTTGTCCAACTCATTTGAAACACACCCTAATCTAATAGCTCAGCCGCCGTTCGGTGCCGGCCAGCAGGCGGACGATGTTGCGGCGAAGGGCCAGGGTGACAATGGCGCCCGCTAGCAAGCCGTAGAGGGCGTGGGGCAGGGGGCGGTGAGCGAAGAGGGCCAGGGCCAGGAAGATGGTGGGGGCGAGGATAGCCACCGCCAAAGAGGCCATAGAGGCATAGCGGGAGATAACCACCACCAGGAGCGCGGCTACGATCAGAGCCAGGGCCACGGGCCAGTATAGCGCCGAGATCACCCCTAGATTGGTGGCGGTGCCAGCACCGCCCTTCCAGCCCAGGAAAATGGACCAGTTATGGCCCACAACCGCCGCCACCCCTACCAGGACTTCGCCAATTGAGTTGCCCAGGATGGCCCTGGCGATCAAAACGGCGCACATGCCTTTTAGAAAATCGCCCACGGTGGTGAGAATGGCTGGCCACGGGCCAGCAGCACGCCAAACGTTGGTGCCACCTGATCGGCCGCTGCCGTGTTGGCGCACGTCCGTGCCCTTCGCCAGCTTTACCACCAGGTAGCCCACGGGAATGGAGCCCATCAAATAGCCGAGGGCTATCATGATCACGTACCGAAGAATCTCCATGGAAATCTCCTCCTACTCAGATCGGTCTATTCTTTACAACACCGAGTCTGTAGTGAAGTTGCGCACTGTTTGGGTGCATTGCGAAAAGGATGGCGATTGAAATCGCACCTGTCGGAGGCTACAGCCGCGCCCTCCAGAGGCGGTTTCAACCGCTGGCCGCATCCTGGCCTATTGCCCTGGGCATTGACGATCAGGAGCACATTGACGCCGCGGCTGAGTTGGGGTTGGGGAGCAAGGATTATGAGTTGGTGGAAGTGGGGGGGAAGTGATTGGGTATTAGATATTGGATATTGGGGGGAGAGACGTGCGGGTGTTGATTGTTGGAGCGGGGGCTATCGGGTCGCTGGTGGGGCATAGGTTGGCGCGAGCGGGCCACGAAGTTACGTTGGTGGGCCGTCAGCCTTACGTGGACGCCGTGCGAGCGCGGGGCTTGGGTCTCGAGGATGGCGGCGGGGTCATACGGACGACGGCGGAAAACCTCGCTTGGAGAGCGGCGGAAAACGGGAGGAGGACTTCCCGCGCTAACGTGCGAGCGGTGACGAGTGCGCCGAATGTGGCCGATGAGCCCTTCGATCTGGTTCTCCTCACCGTGAAAGCTTACGATGCAGCCGAGGCCGCAGCCCAGGTCGAGCCTCTAGCCCGGTGCGGCGTCCCCATCCTCGTCCTGCAGAACGGCGTGGGAGGCGAGGAGGCGGTGGCGGAGGTGCTGGGTGGGGCCACGATTCTCTCCGCGGTGATCACCCTGTCGGTGAGGGTGCTGGAGCCTGGGTTGGTGCGCCAGGCCACCACGCGGGGCGGCATCGGCCTGGCGCCGACCGTGCCTGGTCAGTCGGTGGCTGAGTTGAGCGAGGTCTTTCGCGAGGCTGGCTTCAAGACTTCAGTTTATCGAGACTACCGGGCGATGAAATGGACCAAGCTGCTTCTGAACATGATCGCCAATGCTTCGCCAGCTATTCTGGACATGCTCCCCGATGAGGTCTTTGCCGATGGCCGCCTATTTGCCCTGGAGCAGGCCGCCTTCCGCGAGGCTGTGGCGGTGATGCGGGCCCTGGGCCTGCGGCCGGTGTCCCTGCCCGGCTACCCTGTGCCCCTCTTCGCCTGGGCCATCTGCTCCCTGCCCGCCTGGCTGCTGCGCCCCATTATCAGAAAAATCATCGTCTCTGGTCGCGGGGGCAAGATGCCTTCTTTGCACATAGACCTGTCCAGGGGCAAAGGCAAATCGGAGGTGGAGTACCTGAACGGCGCGGTGGTCAGGTGCGCCCAGGAGCTGGGCCTGGACGTGCCTGTCAATCGGGCGCTGCACGCGGTGCTGATGGGCATCGTGAGGGGGGAGATTGCCTGGGAAGAGTACCGGGGCCAGCCGGAGCGTCTTCTGGAGGAATGGCTCATGACATAACTGGTGTGTTGGAGGCGACGGGGCTTGCAGATTCGACGGAGTTGTAGTATACTGTGGTTACTTCTGGTTTCATCCACAGGCTGGCTGTGCCGTCAAAGGCCGTTGGCTGCAGCCCGTGCCCGGCCAGGCCAGGGCGATCCTACACGAGGGATTATTGCTGGTGGAGTGTCTGGCACCGATGCTCAAAACACGGAGAAGGAAGGGATGACATGGCTGTTGCAGAGGTTCAACTCAAGGAACTGGTCAAACGGGTGGAGTACCTGGAGAGAGGGCTTCATCGGCTGGAGATTGCTCTGGAACCACTTGTTGCTCCAGCGTCCGAGGTCTCGCCGGAAGGACTGAACGAGAAGGAGCGGGGGTTGGCTGCGTTGCGCCGGGCCGGGTTGCTGGTGGACCCATCGCCGTACACCCATGCTCTGGCTGAGGAATGGCGCAAACGCCCCAAGGAGGAGCGGGAGCGAATTCAGGCTGAGTTAAGAGCCTTGCGTCTGGATCCGCCCCTCTCAGAGATTATCATCCAGAACCGACGTTGAAAGGCAAACCCATGAGCTTTTTCTATCTCGACTCCAGTGTGGTAGTCAAGCGCTACGTGGACGAGCCAGGCAGCGCCTGGACGCGGCTGCTCATCGCCGAGTTGGAAAACATCATTATCCTGAGCGAGATTGCCATTGTGGAAGTATCTGCCGCATTGGCCATGAGTGTGCGGACGGGCAAGGTTCGCAAGGCTCTGGGGCGAGCTGCGTACGAAGTGTTCCATGCCGACATCGCTGAGGGGGTCTACTAGCTATTGGCAGTGCCACGACCCACCATTGACCAAGCGGCTGAGCTAGCTCAGGCACACCCACTGAAAGGCTACGATGCAGTACACCTGGCTACCGGGTTGGAAGCTGCCCGCAACCTGGCCGATCAGAAGATCACGCCGGCCTTCGTCAGCGGCGACGCCCAGATGCTGCACGCAGCCGAAGCTGAGGGCCTGCTGACCGACAACCCCTTTTTGCACGTGGACATGAATAGTGCTGAAACGGAAACAGAGAAACGTAGCTGATGGCGGAGTGGGAAGTCGCTCAGATCCGCGAGCGATACGACGTGTTCTCCAAGGAATCACTGTACCAGGCGATTCAAAACGCAGAGGTTGCCGGGCACCCGGCGTGGGAAGATTACATCGTCTGGAAGAATGAAGAGGTCCACATCGCGCCTGGGGACTTCAGCGGCGACATGGTCAACCGGGCAAGCATCGGCAAGGCGGCCGAAGACCCAGGCCAAACGGGGTTTGGCACGGCGTAAGGGAAAGAGAGAATGATAGACTTGGTCGCCTGACCAGAAAAAAGGTTGGACACCTGTCGAATACAAGACTCCCCGGTTGGTCATTGCGCCGGGGAGTTTTTTGGTGTATGCACTCAGACAAGTTGCCGTGTTGCAAGAATGGATAAAATGTGGTAAGATTATGACATCCAGACAAACAAGAGTCCAGACCATGCAAATCAAACGTGTCGTAATAGCCAATCCTATCATCAACTCGCCTTTTGAAGAACCCAAGCTCCACTTTCGCTTCTCCGAACAAGGCATCACCGACGAGATCGCGCCAGGCCGTCGCCAGAGCGAGTACTTCGTGCCCATTGCCCGCCCCAGGAAAAAGAGCCAACAACAATTGGCCTTCGAGACGTGGACTGAAGACCGCATCCAGCCCAACGAGTTCATCAACCGCGTGCGGGGCCGGGTGGAGCTGTGGCGCAAAGGCGGCTACGTGGGGATTACCAGAACCACTCGCCGCTTGCTCGAACACTGGCAGAATCCCGACCGCGAGCGCAGACTCTTCTTCTGCCAGATTGAGGCCCTGGAGACCGCCATTTACGTCACCGAAGTGGCGCACAAGCATGGCGACAACTGGATCGCCAACGAGTTGCACCGTGCCAATGCAGAAGCCAACCCGCTGCTTTACCGCATGGCCTTCAAGATGGCCACTGGCAGCGGCAAGACGGTCGTCATGGCAATGCTGATCGCCTGGCAAGCGCTGAACAAGATGGCCAACCGCCAGGACGCCCGCTTCTCCGACGCCTTCCTGATCGTGACCCCCGGCATCACCATCCGCGACCGGCTGCGGGTGTTGCTCCCCAGCGACCCCAACAACTATTACCGCAGCTTTGACATCTTGCCGCTCGACTCGATGATGCCGCAACTCCACCAAGCCAAGATCGTCATCACCAACTTTCACGCTTTCCAGCTCCGCGAGAAGGTGAAGGCCGGCAGACTGACCAAGGAACTGCTCGCCCAGGGCAAGGCCAGTCCCTTTACCGAGACGCCCGGCCAGATGGTGCGGCGGGTGTGCCGCGAACTGGGCAACAAGAAGAACATCGTCGTGCTCAGCGACGAGGCCCACCACTGTTACCGGCGCAAGCCGGATGGGGAGAAAGTGCGCCTCAGTCGTGACGAGCGCCGTGAGGCGAAGGTGCGCGACAAGGAAGCTCGCGTCTGGATTTCGGGGCTGGAAGCGGTCAAGGAAAAGATTGGCCTCAAGGTGGCCTATGACCTGTCGGCTACGCCCTTCTTCCTGCGTGGTTCGGGCCAGCCTGAAGGCACGCTCTTCCCCTGGGTGGTGTCCGATTTCTCGCTGATTGACGCCATCGAGTGCGGCATCGTCAAAGTCCCCCGCGTGCCAGTAGACGACGATGCCATGATTGGCGACTACCCCACCTATCGCCACCTGTGGCCCCACATCCGCGACGACCTGCCCAAGAAAGGGCGCAAAACCGAGGCCGTCAGTGGCGAGCCTAAACTACCCGCCAAGCTCCAGAGCGCGCTGCATAGTCTGTACTACAACTACCAGGAGTATCACCAGCAGTGGGAGGCAAGCGAGGCTACGCGCGACATGCCCCCGCCGGTGTTCATCATCGTGTGCAACAACACCAACGTCTCCAAAATGATGTACGACTATATCGCCGGTTGGGAGAAGCAAGTAGACGATGACCTCTACGTGCTGGTTCCCGGCGCGCTGCCCATCTTCAGCAACGTGAAAGACGGGCGTTGGATCGCACGACCCAACACGATCCTGATTGACAGCAAGCAACTGGAGTCTGGCGAGGCGATGAGTAGGGAGTTCAAGAAGATCGCCAAGCGGGAGATCAAGGAGTTCAAGGCCGAATACCGCGCCCGCTTCCCTGGCCGCGACGCCGACAGCCTGACCGATGAAGACCTGCTGCGCGAGGTGATGAACACCGTGGGCAAGCCAGGCAAGCTGGGCGAACCAGTCAAGTGCGTGGTGTCGGTCTCGATGCTGACCGAGGGATGGGACGCCAACACGGTGACCCACATCCTGGGGGTGCGGGCCTTCGGCACGCAGTTGCTATGCGAGCAGGTGGTGGGCCGCGGCCTGCGCCGCATCAGCTTTGCCACCGAGACGCGCCAGGTCAACGTGAACGGCGACGTGGTCGAGTTCGAAGCCTTCCCGGTCGAATACGCCGAAGTGTACGGCGTGCCGTTCTCTTTCATTCCCACCAAGGCCGCCCCCATTCCCCCTACACCCGGCCCGCGCCCAACCCGCGTGCGGGCGCTGGAGGAGCGCATCGCCTGCGAGATCACCTTCCCCCGCGTGATCGGTTACCGCTACGAACTGCCCGGCGAGCGACTGACGGCGAGCTTTACCGCCGATTCCCAAATGGCGATCTCGACGCTGGACGTGCCCACCCGCACCGAAACCGCGCCCATCGTGGGCGAATCCACTTTCCATACACTGTACGACCTGAGCATCCACCGCGAACAAGAGGTGGATTTTCGGCTGGCCAAACTGGTGCTGGAACACCACCTCCGCGACGCGGAGGGCCACACCAAGCCCTGGCTGTTCCCCCAACTGCTGCGCATCGCCCGCCGCTGGCGGGCCGAATGTCTGACCCTGAAAGACAACACCTTTCCCCAGTTGTTGCTGCTCCACGATCTGGCCGCTGACGCTGCCGAGCACATCTACCAGGCCATCGTGCAGTCCACCTCCGGCGAGAAGACACTGCATCCCATCCTGCGCCCCTACGACACAGTGGGCAGCACGCGCTACGTGGACTTTGACACCACCCGTCCGGTGTATCCCACCGATCCCGCCAGATGCCACATCTCGCACGTGGTGGCCGATACCGGTTCGTGGGAGCAGAAGATGGCCCAGGCGATAGAGGAGATGGACGAGGTGGTTCGTTACGTCAAGAACCACGCCCTGGGTTTCACCATCCCCTACACCCTGAACGGGCAGGAGCGACCATACACGCCCGACTTCATCATCCACATAGACGACGGGCATGGCCCGGACGACCTGCTGAATCTGATCGTGGAGGTCTCAGGCGAGGCCCGCAAGGACAAGGCCGCTAAGGTCGCCGCCGCCCGCAACCTGTGGACACCCGCCATCAACAACCACGGCGGATTTGGGCGTTGGACGTTGATTGAGATCAGCGATCCGTGGGATGCCAAAAATACGATACGAGCTATATTGAGCCGCCAAGAAACGGAATAAAGGAAAACCAGGCGGTCTATGGAGGTCATGATGATTACACATCTACACGCAAAAAACTTTAAGTCCTGGCGCGATACCGGGGAAATGCGTCTTGCGCCACTGACCGGCCTGTTTGGAGCCAACAGTTCTGGAAAAACCGGCATCCTACAGATGCTGCTATTGCTCAAACAAACGGCAGAGTCAACAGACCGCTCGCGCGTTTTGCACCTGGGGGATCAACGCACCTATGCAGACCTGGGAACGACCTACGATGTTATCCACCAACATACGTTGCCAGAAACCATGTATTTCTCTGTGGGATGGAAACCTTCAAAGCCTCTGCGCATCTTAGACCCGCAAGGGGCAAAAGGTACCACACTGTTCAAGATTGAGGCCTTGAACTTTGAGGCCGACATAGCCGTGGCAGAGGATACGATAGCCGTATCGCGCTTTGCGTACGACTTTACTGACCGTGGTCAGGAGAATAGATTTGGGATGCAGCGCCAGGAGGAGCAGAGAGACTATGATCTGATCGTTCAAGGGCACCCGCAGATCGAGGGGCTGGAGAACTTGGTTTTCCCAAGGGACTTCACGAAGCCGGACGACTACGATCTGATCGTTCAAGGGTACGAAATGAAGCGCACACCCGGACGCCCCTGGCCTTTGCCCGCGCCGGTCAAGTGCTACGGGTTCCCCGACCGCGTCAATGCCGATTACCAGAACGCCGGGTTTCTTTCATCACTAGCACTGGCATTCGAAGAGTTGATGCACGGGATTTACTACCTTGGCCCATTGCGCGATTACCCCGTTCGAACGTATGGATGGTCGGGAGAACAACCGCAAGACGTCGGCCGTCAGGGAAAAAACTCCGTCGCCGCGCTGTTGGCCGCACGCAAACGCGGCGGACTCATCAGCCGTGGGCGGGGGCGGAGGCGGCAAACCCTTGAGGAACGAGTTGCACAATGGCTCAAAGACCTGGGCATGATCCACAGTTTCGAGGTGCGCCAAGTAACCCCCAACCGCAAAGAGTACGAAGTGAGAGTCCGTACCACAGCTCAAGCCGCGGAAGTTTCCTTGCTCGATGTGGGGTTTGGCGTCTCTCAAGTGTTGCCGGTGTTGACGCTCTGTTACTATGCTCCCAAAGGCTCTACGATCATCCTGGAACAACCGGAAATCCATCTGCATCCCTCAGTACAAGCGGGGCTGGCCGATGTATTTGTGGACGCTATCAAGTGGCGTGAAGTCCAAATCATCGTAGAAAGCCACAGTGAGCATCTGCTGCGCCGTTTGCAGCGCCGGATTGCAGAAGAAGAGCTCCTGGCCGAGGATACAGCGCTGTATTTCACGACGTTTAGCAACAGTGAATCACATTTGAGCCCGCTGGCCCTGGACCTGTTTGGCAATATCACCAACTGGCCGCAAGGCTTTTTCGGCGATGCGATGGGTGACATGGTGGCGATGACCGAAGCTGAGATGCGACGGCGCCAGGAGCCGGTGGCATGAGGTACATTGTGGATACCAACGTAGCCATCGTCGCCAACCAGCGAGACGACGCCCCAGCTTCGCCTGATTGCGTGTTGCGCTGCATTGCCCTGCTCGAAGAGTTCCAGCACGATCAGCGCCAATTAGTGATTGATGACGATTGGCATATCTTGCGCGAATATCGACACAAACTTTATCCTGCAGGGCAGCCCGGCGTCGGCGATGCTTTTTTCAAGTGGGTGCTGACCCACCGCGCCAACCCGCGCCGCTGCGAGCAAGTGCATATCACGCCCCGCGACACGCATGAAGACCACTGGGACTTTGACGAGTTCCCCAACACACCAGCTTTGCAGGGCTTTGACCGTTCGGATCGCAAATTCGTCGCCGTGGCGCTGGCGCATCCAGAACACCCGCCGGTCGTGAACGCCACCGATAGCGACTGGTGGGACTACCGGGACGCGCTGGCGGCTCACGATGTGCGGGTCGAGTTTGTCTGTCCAGATGCGCAATTCATGCCCCGCCAATGATAAGGAGACGTTATGGCCCGCAAAAAAACCCAGACCCCCAAACCCATCACCAGCACGAAACACAAAGACAAACGCGCCAACATCCCCACCGAGGAACTGCGCGACTTTGTGGCCCAGGACGAGCACGCGCCCCAAATCCTGCGCTACCCCCGCGACCCGTCGCTCGACCCGCAACTGGTGTGGCAGGGCAAGGACGAGCTGGACGGCGAAGACCTGGCCGTGCCCGCCCTGCCTGTCTACATCCAGGAGAAAATCCACCCCCAGGCCATCGTCGAAGACGTGCGGGCGCAGGCGAAAAAAGGCCAGCCCGCCCAACTGGCCCTCTTCGCCGACTTCAACGGCCTGGAATTCGAGGACCTGATCGAGTTCTACCAGCACGAGCAGAACTGGGCCAACCGCATGATCCTGGGCGACTCGCTGTTGGTGATGACCTCCCTGGCCGAGAAGGAGGGGCTCAAGGGCCAGGTGCAGATGATCTACCTTGACCCGCCCTACGGCATCAAGTTTGGCTCCAACTGGCAGGTGAGCACGCGCAGGCGGCAGGTGCGAGATGGCAAAGCCGAGGACGTGACTCGCCAGCCGGAGCAGGTCAAAGCCTTCCGTGATACCTGGGAGTTGGGCATTCATTCGTACCTGGCTTATTTGCGTGACCGTCTGGTAGTGGCGCGGGAATTGCTGACCGAGAGCGGTAGTGTATTCGTGCAGATTGGCGATGAGAACGTGCATCTGGTGCGCTGTCTGCTGGATGAAGTGTTTGGGAGTGAGAATTTTGTAAGCCTGGTTTCTTATCGAACTTCCGTAGGTTTAGGGACAAGGTTTTTGGATGCCGTAAACAACTATTTATTGTTCTATGCCAAAGATGTTGAGAAACTCAAATACAGGCAATTGTACCTCAAACTGACGCCAGGAGAGGAGGGAGCAACCAGATATGGACGCATAGAATCACCAGGAGGAATTGACAATCGTTTATTAACTACTGAGGAAAAGGGCAACGCCAAACTTATTCCCAAGGGGTGGAGACTGTACACGGATCAAGGATTAACATCTCGAACGGGCTCCACAACAACGATCTTGCCTTTTGAGTTTCAAGGAAAGAGATATGTTCCCACAGCCGGAGGATGGCGTACAAGCCAAATAGGCCTGTTGAGGCTTGAAAAAGCCAATCGTATTCTGAAAGCTGGAGCTACGCTGAGATTCAAGAAGTGTTTTGATGATTTCGGAGCGCTGGCTATTACCAACTTATGGGATGACGTTGGCGGTGGCATTCAAAGCCGTTCTGATCCGAAAGTATATGTTGTGCAAACAGCTACGGAAATTGTCAAGCGTTGCCTCCTAATGACCACCGACCCCGGCGACCTGGTGCTCGACCCCACCTGCGGCAGCGGCACCACCGCCTACGTCGCCGAGCAATGGGGGCGGCGCTGGATCACCGTAGACACCAGCCGTGTGGCCCTGGCACTGGCCCGCACCCGCCTGATGACGGCCCGCTACCCCTACTACCTGCTGGCCGATTCGCCGGAGGGCATCCGGCAGGCTGCCGAAATGCACAGACAGATTCCCCCAATGCCGCAGCCCAAAACCAACGGCGACATCAGGCAGGGCTTCGTCTATCGGCAAGTGCCGCACATCATGCTCAGGGATATCGCCAGAAACGAAGAGATTGACGCCATCCACGAGAAGTGGCAGGCTGAACTGGAACCCCTGCACACCGGACTGAACCAACTACTGGACCAGACCTGGGAGGATTGGGAGATACCCCGCGAGCCGCAGGACGACTGGCCCCAGGCCACCAAAGACCTGCTGCAAAAGTGGTGGGAACTGCGCCGCGCACGCCAAAAAGAGATTGACGACTCCATCGCCCGCCACTCCAAAAGCGAGACCCTCTACGACCGGCCCTACGAAGACCGCCGCAAACTGCGCGTCAGTGGGCCGTTCACCGTCGAGAGCCTGTCGCCCCACCGCGTCCTCTCCACCGACGAAGAACGCCCCGCCAGCGAAGCCGCCGGGCAGCAGGCCCAGGCCGGCGGGTTCGAGCGCATGATCATCGAGAACCTGAAGAAAGCGGGCGTGCAAAATACCATCAAGAACGAGCGGCTCAACTTCGACCGCCTCGAGCCCTACGCCGGGGAGTGGATCCAGGCCGAAGGCGAATACACCGAAAAACTCCCCTCTCCTGAATCGGGAGAGGGGCCGGGGGTGAGGGCCAAAAGGGTGGCCGTCGCCATCGGCCCGGAGCACGGCACCGTCGGTCCGCAACTGATCAAGGAGGCTGCCAAAGAAGCTGTCCGAGGCATCGGCTTCGACCTGCTCATCGTCTGCGGCTTTGCCTTCGATCCCCACGTCGCCGAAGAAACCCGCCGCTACGGCAACCTCACCATCCTCACCGCCCGCATGAACCCCGACCTGGCTATGGGCGACACGCTGCTCAAAAAGACCGGCTCCGGCAACCTGTTCATGGTCTTTGGCGAGCCGGACGTGAAAATCCGTCGAGACGATGGCAAGGTCGTCATCGAGATCAAGGGCCTCGACATCTACGACCCCACCACCGGCGAGATTCGGGCCGGCAGCACTGCCGACATCGCCTGCTGGTTCATAGACACCAACTACAACGAGGAGAGCTTCTTCGTTCGCCAGGCCTACTTCACCGGCGCCGACAAACCGTACGAAAAACTTAAGCGTGCTCTGCGCGCCGAAGTGGACGAAGCAGCCTGGGCCGCGCTGTACTCCACCGTCAGCCGCCCCTTCGACCCGCCCGAAACCGGCAAGATCGCCGTCAAAGTGATCAACCACTACGGGGACGAGGTGCTGCACGTCTACGAGGTGTGAGCGGTGATCGGGGAGAGCCACCGCCATGCACGAGGGCGGAAACCCTCGCTTTGGCAAGTTTGAGCTCTTGAGATAAATGCTGCCGAAGAGAGAAGCCACCTGCGTCAACCGCGCAGGCGGCTTTTTTGTGTTGCTAAAGGAGACAGTCGGATTAAAGAGAACCCTACATTAGACTGCGCCAGCGCTTCGTTCGCCCTCGCGCCACCAGATGTTGCCAGGAAGGGAGAGTTGTGGTAGAATTGAGTTGGGGGAATTATGAACACTGAAGTACTGAAAGAAAGGTAACATAATGAGCAAACCACTTGATCTGGAAGCCTTCACGGCCCACGTCGAGGCAGCCACGCGGCAGGCTGGCTACGAGGTCGTCAAACGCGAGGAGGGCGTATTGTACGTCGTCGTGCACGACCAGCCGATGCGCTGCAAGCTGGACACAGTCTACCAGGCCTACCTGAACTCTCCTCGCCGCCTGGATGATATTGTGGAGGCGCACCTGAGCGCCCTCCGCCAGGTGCCCCCACCCTCTCCACCTCCGACCGAAAAGGAGGCTGCCGAAGCGCTGCTGCCAATGCTCAACCGGCCTGAGTTGCTGGAGTATGTACAGCAGAAAGATGCCCCCCCACCAGTGCATCGCCCGTTCGTGGCCGGTTTGATCATTACCTATGTGTTTGACTTCCCTCACCACCGCGCTTACGTGAACGAGAATGTTCTGGCCCGAATGATGGCTGGGCCAGAAACCACCTTTGATATGATCCACGAATACGCGCTGGAGAACCTGCGCCTGCGCACCACGAGCCGCGACTATGAGACGCACGGGCTACGCGACAAGACCATGGTGGTGTGCGAGACGCGCGACGGCTACGCGGCCACGCGCGTTCTGCTGCCAGATCTGATGGCTACGTGGGCCGAGCGCATCCCAGGCCGCATGTTGATCGGCGTTCCCAATCGCGATTTCCTGATCGCTCTTAGCGACCGCGACCCGGCCCACGTAGCTGCTATCGCCGGCCAGGTACGCCGCGACGCAGCCAAGCGCGATCACTCCCTCTGCGCCGACCTGCTTCTGTGGCAAAACGGGCGGATAAGAGAGTACCGCCGCAAAGACTGAACTAATCCAAATGAGAAAACAAAAACGCTGGCGTGCTTTCCGCCAGCGTGATGTGAGGCATTCGTTGAACTCAGGGCAAAATCTCATGCCCGCCGATGTTGCGCAGGTAGATGTGGCCCTCAAACTCTTGGAGGGTTATCTGATTTTCAATGTCGTCCATCATCTCGTCCACACTGCCGTATGCCTTTAGTCCGCCTTGCTTGTAGGCTTCCGTGGCCTCGCGTTCTGCTTCTATCCACGATTCGGTGTGATAGCGTTCTTCGCCCGACATGTCAATGAACTCATCGCGGATGAAAACCACCACCTTGTAGATCCTCTCCAATTCATCTGGGGGAAGATCATCAATTTCGGTTAGTAGCCGTTGTTTATAATCTATCGCTTGCATAGTCGAATCTCCTGGTGAACGTTATCTGATACATTGAATTATACTCTATCCTTTGTGAACGGTCAAACAGGCGAATTGGGCTTGCGGAGGGATTCATCATCACATGGTAACGGAGCAGAACAACGCTTTGCAGGCAAATACACAAAACTCGACATATGCTTTTGAAGTACTAACTGTCGGTCTATCCTTCTGGTGATTTCTAGGGCATGCCAGAGGAAGCGCTTATACGTCGGCGAATATCTACTTGACGTAAGCTAGCTTGTTCGCGGAGGAAGAATGGTCGAGAAAGCAAACGTAGTAATCATCGGCGGTGGGGTCATGGGGACCAGCACTGCCTACCATCTGGCCAAACAAGGCTGCCAGGACGTGGTGCTGGTGGAGAAGAAGCAACTGGCCTCCGGCTCCACGGGTTTGTCAGCCGGCGGCATCCGACTTCAGTTCTCCTCGGAAGCCAATGTTCGCATCTCCCTGGAAAGCATCCAGACCTTTGAACGCTTTGCGGAGGAGTTCGAGGCGGAGATAGATTTCCGGCAGCATGGTTACCTGTTCCTGGCGGCAGAGCCTGGGGATTGGGCCGAGTTCCAGGCCAACGTGGCGATACAGCAGCGCCTGGGCGTGCCGGTACGCCTGCTATCGCCAGAGGAGATCCACGACATGGCGCCCTATCTCCATCTGGATGATGTGGTGGGGGGCACCTTTTGCCCTCGCGACGGCTACGCTGATCCCTACAGCGTGACCATGGGCTTCGCCAAACAGGCCAGGCGTCTGGGGGTGAGGATTTGCGAAGAGACGGAGGCTCTCGACATAAAGGTGAGCGGGGGGAAGGTGAGGGCGGTGGTGACAAGCGAAGGGGAGATAGCGACCCCGCTGGTGGTCAACGTCGCCGGGCCGTGGGCGGCCCAGGTGGGACGTTTGGCTGGCCTGGAGTTGCCCGTCGTGCCCTACCGTCGTCAGGTCTTCGTTACCGCGCCCTTCGACGAGCTGCCCAAGCAAATCCCCATGATCATTGACTTTGCCCTCAGTTTCTACTTCCGGCGGGAGGGGGCCAGCGTACTGATGGGCATGACCGACCATGAGGAGCCCCCCAGTTTCAACACCAACTTCGATCTGGAGTTCCTGGTCAAGGTGGCGGACAAGGCTGCTCACCGCGCGCCAGTCCTCGACCGAGCGGACTTCATGCGCGGCTGGGGCGGCCTCTACGCCATCACCCCCGACGACAATCCCATAATCGGCCAGGACATCGGTGGCGTGGAGGGCTTCTACGGCGCCGTGGGTTTCAGCGGCCACGGCTTCATGCAATCGCCGGCTGTGGGACGGATACTGGCCGATCTCATCACCAGCGGCCAGACCGATTTCGATCTCAGCCCCTTTCGGCTGGAGAGATTCGAGGCCGAAGCGGCAATCGGGGAAAAGCGCGTTATTTAGTTGACTAATTCTCCAAGTTATGGCATAATTCCTGCGCAGGGCAGCACGAGATCACAAAAGCCCTCGTAACAACGACGTTAGGTTGGGTCACGGCCATCCCTGAGGAGCCCAGCGAGCCCCTGGAGAAAGTGCCCACTGACTGGACCTTTCCGGCTGTGGCCATTGAGGAGGTGTCGAAGCCAGCGCCTTTCTGGGAGCAGGTAGTGGGGCGGCTCACCCGCGACAGCGTCTTCGTCAGCGCTGGCCAGTACACCTGCACCCCCGACTCGAAGCCCATCATCGGCCCATCCCCCGATGTCGAGGGCCTTTTCTTCAACCTGGGCTACAGCGGCCACGGCATCATGGCCGCCCCTGAGGGCAGCCGCTACGTGGTGGCCATGATCACCGGCCAGATGTCCGACGAGGACAATGCCTTCAGCTACCAGCGGTTCGCCAGGGGAGAGGTGGTGGTCTCGGAAGAGAAGATGGTGATTTGACAGGGGGAGTTGTTGACTGTATCCTGTATTTGTGCTATATATTGGGCACTGGACGGGTGCGCTACCTATCAGAAACCCAAGCTTCCAGAAGAGATCAGTCAGCCAGAGAATGAAGGAGCGGGAAAGCGAGTTGGCTATAGATGGGGGGCTGAGGGCTGACGACGAGTTAGCAGATACGGGATACGAGCGCATCGTGGTGAAGCTGGGCACCAGCGTCCTCACTGCAGGAACCGATCGCCTGAGCGGGCCACGCATGGTGGATCTGGTGCGCCAGGTAGCCTTTCTCCATCATGACCGCGGACTGGAAGTGATAGTCGTCTCATCGGGAGCCATCATGGCTGGACGCGAGCGACTTGGCTTCCCCAGGATGGGCAAGGATATCCCCTTTAAGCAGGTGCTGGCCGCTGTCGGGCAAGGCCGTCTGATGCACCTCTATGAGCAGTTGTTTGATATCTATGACATCACCGTGGGCCAGACCCTACTTACCCGCCAGGACCTGGCCGACCGCCAGCGCTACCTTAACGCTCGCGATACTCTTTTGACCCTGTTGAGAGAGCGGGTGATCCCTATCGTCAACGAGAACGACGCAGTGGCCGTCGAGGAAATCAAAATCGGTGACAACGATAACCTTTCGGCCCTGGTGGCCAACCTGGTGGACGCGGATCTCTTGCTGATGCTCACTGACACGGCGGGGCTGTACACTGCTGATCCTCGTCTTGATCCTAAAGCAGAGCTGATCTCCGAGGTGCCAGTCATTGATGCCCATATTCGACGCTTGGCGGGAGATACCAGCACTCATCGTGGCATAGGGGGAATGGTTACAAAAGTGCAGGCGGCCGAATTGGCCACGCGGTCAGGGACGGTGGTGGTCATCGCCGCGGGAGAGGTCAAAGACGTCATCCTGCGGGTCGTGGCCGGCGAGGCTATTGGCACTTACTTCTCTCCTACGGTCAGTAAGGTGGAGAGCCGCAAGCGCTGGATCCTGGCCGAATCGGACAGCGGGGGGCGGATCGAGATTGACGCTGGCGCGGCTCAGGCTCTGGTCGAGGGGGGCAAGAGCCTGTTGCCTGTGGGGGTGGTGAATGTGAAAGGCGATTTCCAACGAGGCGAGACGGTGCGCATCCTCGACCCCCACGGCGAGGAGATTGCCCGCGGGATAACGCGTTACAGCGCCGCCGATTTGGTGGCTATCAAGGGGGGGCGCTCTCACCAGATCGAGAAGGTTCTGGGGTACGAGTATGGGGCCGAAGTGATGCATCGCAACGATCTGGTGATTTGGTAAAAGGGAGCAGAAATTGACCTCAAATGAGATCGTGGTCAAGGGCCAGGCAGCCAGGAAGGCGGCGCGGCGGTTGGCCTTCACAGCCACGAAGGTGAAGAACGCGGCGCTGATGGGGATCGCCGAGGGGTTGCTGGAGGAGCAGGAAACGATCCTGGCGGCCAATGAGCAGGACCGGACGGCGGCGCGAGAAGGGGAGATGGCCGCGGCCATGCTTGATCGCTTGCTACTGACACCGGAGCGCTTGGCTGGTATGGCCAGCGGTGTGCGGTCGGTAGCCAGCCTGCCTTGATCCGGTTGGCGAGGTCTTCGAGATGCGCACTCTCCCCAACGGGCTACAGGTGGGCAAGAGGAGGGTGCCCGTCGGCGTGTTGGGCGTCATCTACGAGGCTCGCCCCAACGTCACTGTGGACATCGCGGCTTTGTCTCTCAAGGCCGGCAACGCCGTCATCCTGCGGGGGGGAAAGGAGGCCCGCCACTCCAATGCAGCTTTGGCCCGGGTCATTGCCTCGGCCGTGATGGCGGCAGGAGTGCCCGAGGGGGCGGTGCAGCTCATCGAATCTACGGACCGCGCCTTGGTCAAGGAGATGCTACGGTGTAGCAATTACATTGACATGATCATCCCTCGTGGCGGGGCTGGCTTACAACGCTTCGCCATAGAGAACGCCACCGTGCCCGTAATCACAGGCGGCATCGGCGTCTGTCACACCTACGTGGATGGAGCGGCCGACCTGGTTAAGGCGCTACCCATCGTGCACAATGCCAAGGTGCAGCGCCCCACCGTCTGCAATGCCCTGGATACCCTCCTGGTGCACCACGACGTGGCCGAAGAATTCCTGCCCCTGGTGGCGGAGAGATTGGGCGAGGCGGGGGTCGAATTGAGATGCGATGCGAGGGCCTTGGCTATCTTAGCTGGCAGAAGAGGGGTAAGTCTTGCTTCCGAGGAGGACTTCGGCCAGGAGTTCCTGGCCCTGATCGCCTCGGTCAAGGTCGTTGATAGCTTCGACGAAGCCCTGGACCACATCTACCGCTACGGCACTCAACACTCCGAGGCCATCGTGACTGAGGACTATGGGGCGGCCATGCGTTTTCTGAACGAGGTGGACGCTGCGGCCGTCTACGTTAACGCCAGCACGCGTTTCACCGATGGAGGCGAATTTGGGCTGGGAGCCGAGGTGGCCATCAGCACCCAGAAGCTCCACGCCCGTGGCCCCATGGGTCTAAGAGAGCTTACGACCTACAAGTGGATAATCTTAGGAAATGGGCAGGTGAGGGAGTAGCTATGGCCCGCTACGCGCCTTCGTCTCTCATTGCCCGCTACTTCAGAAACCATCGGGGAGATCAATCAGGGCGGGGTGACCATGCTCTTGGGTGTATTGACTTCTGTGCGTTTCTGTGCTAGAATCAAATCAATCTGGTGAAATCAGCGCAAATCGTAGTGATGCTTTTCCAAACCACGGAGGCCCAAGTTGAGACTGTTGGGGATCTGATGATCCGCTTTGAGCGTGTGTGGACGTTCTTCCGGTAGAGAACAGGGAGTGACAATGCTGATCACAATGCTGGGTAGCATGGGGCTAGGCCTGGTGTGGGGCTGGCTGATGGGCAGTTTTAGCGGCCGGGGTGGTCGCCTATTGCTGAATGGCCTGGCGCTCAGCACAGCGACACTGGTCTTTGCTATTGAAGTATTTCTGCTGGCTGGTTGGCGGGCGCTGGCACCCTTTCTGGGAGCTGCCGCGTTCGCTTTGTTGTTACATGTCCTATGGCGGCGCGAGCTGCGCAAGCGAATCGGGCTGCCCAACTAATCCTTAAGGAGGCTATTCATGGACGAGACTCAGGTTGCTTCGACGATTCAACTCATTGGCGCTGGGGCGTTCGGGGCCCTCATCGGCTGGTACGTCTACTACATCAACCGCTACCGCAAGGCCGATGTCCAGCTCAACGATCTCGTGACCTTCGTTGGCGTCCTGGGAGGCGGCGCAATCCTGGCCCTCTTCCCGGCAGGCACCGACCTCTTCGGCGCCTATGGCGTCGGTCTCTTCCTCGGCTTCTTCGGCTACTTCGTCGGGCTGATCATCCTGGTCCGCATCTCGCCGAACTTCGATGCCGACTGGTTCTTGGATGGGCGGCGCAAGAAGCCGAAGGCGCCCTACTACATTCCAGAGGAGATCGCGACCCCGCCACTGCCGCCCATGGTTGTGGAGGGGGAGCCGGCAATCAACCCCTAGCAATTAGCAGAGAAACCAATGACTGACCAGACTCTTCGGGAACTTCATGCGCTGCTTCTCGGCCAGGGCGCGCTCGAACCGACCCTGTTGCTGGCCCTGCTACCTGTACTTCCCGAACAACTCCTTGATCCGGCGATTGAGATCGCCACCCACATCGAAGACCAGCCTCTGCGCGATCGTGTGTGGGAGCAGTTGGCATATCGGCTGGCGGACCTGGGCCACGGGCCAGAGGCGCTGGAAGCGGTTCGGGCGATCGAGGACGAGGAGCGACGAGCGGACACGCTGCTGGAGCTGGCTTGGCGTCTGCCCGAGTCGCTGCTGGAGGAGGCGCTGGAAGCCGCGCGGGAGATTGAAGATAGTTGGGCGCGGTCGAAGGCGCTGGCAGGGTTGACGCCATACCTGTTGGATCTGGAGTTGGAGGAGGCGCCTGAGCCCGCGCAGCCGGAGGATCTTGATTTTCAGGACACTACGCGGGGGCGGGAACCCGAGGGGCCGCTGCCGTCTCCCCCGGAGCCGCTCTTGCCGGAAGAGGCGGCGGCCATCGAGCCTGCCGAAGTTCGCGCCGAACGCGCGCGCGAGCTCCTGGCCGAGGCCCCCGAAGATGAGCGAAGTGCACTGCTGGAAGAAGCACTCCGCAGTCTGAGGAAGAGGGTCGGAATACAGGAGCGCATCGTTAGCACCGGCTTCGCTCCTGATCCCCAGCCTGACGCGCCGCTCCAAACGGACACTCCACTGGCCTGCGATCAGCCCTACTATTTCTGGTTGGAAGTCGGGGCGCCAGTTGTGGAATCCATTGAGGAGACGCCTACTGCGTTGCCAGTGGAGCATCTGCCCCCAGAGGCACGACTCAAGGTGGCTCTCTTCACCTTTGAGGACGAGATCGAGATCACACCTGGCGCCGATGTGGGCGAACTCCAACTGCTGCCCAACGGCTCAGTCCGGGTCGCTCGCCAGCCAACTCAACTGCCCGCCACCCTGCAGGATCCCGACCTCCCGAAGCGGCGCCTCTTCTTCCCGGTGCGCGCGCCAGGGCGAGAGGGCGTCTTCCGCCTGCGCTGCAACATCTACTACGAGCAGATTCTGGTGCAATCGCGGTTGATCTACGCTCACACCATGCGCGAGCCTCACCCAGTTGCGCACGCACTCCGTTCCGTTCTCGAATACACCCTCACCCACACGCTCCAACCTGGGCATTTGACTCGCCTGGCCCCCCATCGGCTCAGCCTGATGCTCAACAGCAACGATGACGGCGACCAAACGAGTTTGGGTACTCACTCTTTCCGCTTCTTCGGCGCGCAGGAGTTCAAGAGCAACGCCTCGTTCGATGGGCAGGAGTTGCAGGATCTCATTCAGCAGGCGCGTGGTGCGCTACGTCGGGCCGCCTGGGGCGATGAGGGGCCTTGGGGAAAAGGGAAAAGCTACCGCTACGACAAACCACGCGACCTTGAGCAACTCAGGGGCGATTTAGTTCGCCTCGCCATCCGAGGATATCGCTTCTACGATGTCATCATCAACCGCCTGGTGGGCGGCTTTGATCAGGCTGATGAACTGGCCGAGTTGATGCGCCAGTCGGGTCTGGTGCAGATCGCCCTCAAAGGGTCGGCGCGCCATGTCCTTCCGGCGGCGCTGTTCTACGACTACAGCTTCGATACGAACGCTGACCTCACCAGTTACACCCTCTGTCCAGCCTTCCTCGATGCGCTCGATGGCCAGGAATCCCTGGAGGAATATGAATGCTTTAAAGGGAACTGCCCGAGTAGAGGCCAGGAGACCGTCATCTGCCCCAGCGGATTCTGGGGCTATCGCCATTGCCTGGGAATGCCCCTCTCTGTGGGGAACGCCCCGGATGTGCCTTCTGAGATCACCTACCAGCAGGGGCCGCAGTTCACCGTGGGCGTCTCGACCGATGATGACCTCTGGCAGCGCCCCGCGCACGAGCAGGTGTTGCAGAAGCTACACCAGGCGCTGGGCTGGAACTATGCCGCCACGCGCGACGACACTCTCAGGTTGCTCAAAGAGACGAGCCCACACCTGGTCTATTTCTACTGCCACGGTGGGATCGCCAACAACGTCCCCTATATCCAGGTCGGCCCAGAGGACGAACGGGGCATCACCCGCGACAATCTGCGCTTCAAGCGAATCCGTTGGGATGATACCCGGCCGTTGGTCTTCATCAATGGCTGCCACACCACAGCACTGACGCCAGAGGTGGCGCTGGAGTTCGTCAGCGCCTTTGTCGAGAACGCCGCTGCCTCAGGGGTCATGGGGACGGAGATCACCATTTTCGAGCCACTGGCGTGCGCCTTTGCCGAAGGATTCCTGCACCGCTTTCTGGCCGGCGTGCCGATTGGCGAGGCCGTGCGTGGGACGCGATTGGCGCTGCTGAAGGCCGGCAACCCGCTGGGGCTGGTCTACATTCCCTTTGTGATGGCGAGCCTACGCATGGTGGAACGACCAGCCTCTCCATAGAGCATTGAGATTGCCCTGTGTGGAAGTCACGGCAAGTACGACTCGAGGGCTGGACTTCGCTTGGTCTGAGCCCTCGACGTTTTTGGCATGTTGTTTGGCGGATATGACAGCGAATCAAAAGGATTCACCGAATTCGTGACGCCAAATTCGGTAAATCCTCTGAATTCGTTGTCATATTTTCGCGCGAGCAAGCCAGTAACCCCGAAGAGGAAGACCGTCGAGGAGGGATAGATGAAACTACGAGTGCTCTCGAAGCAGGATGTCCAGCAAGCCATCCCCATGCGGGAGGCTATCGAGATAGTGAAGGGGGCCTTTACCCAGCTTTCGGCGGGGAAGGCGGTGGCGCCCCTGCGCACCCAACTACCAGTGGAGAGACACGAGGGGGTCACTCTCTTCATGCCCGCCTACCTATCGGAAAGCGACGATCTGGGGGTCAAGATCGTCTCTGTCTTCCCCCGCAACTTGGAGATGGGGTTGCCGACCATTTTTGCCTTGGTGGTTGTCGTTGATGCCTCTACTGGCCGGCCAGTGGCGGTGATGGACGGAACCTATCTCACCGCGCTGCGCACCGGCGCGGCTTCGGGGGCGGCCACCGACCTTCTGGCCAGGAAGGACGCCAGGGTGGCGGCTATCTTCGGGGCGGGAGTTCAGGCGCGCACCCAACTGTTGGCGGTTTGCGAGGTGCGGGACATCGAAAGAGTCTGGGTCTACGACGTCAATCCCCAGGCGGCGGAGAGGTACGCCCAAGAGATGGCGGGAAAGGGGAGGGTCCCCGCTGACCTTAGGGTCGCCTCGTCCCCAGCGGAGGCTGTCCGTGAGGCCGATGTCTTATGTGCTGCCACCACCTCCAGGACGCCCGTCTTCGCCGACGCGGACCTCAAGCCAGGCGTCCACATCAACGCCGTCGGCTCCTTCACGCCGGAGATGCAGGAGATACCGGGGCAGACGGTCGGAAGGGCCAGGCTGGTGGTAGGCTCGCGGGAGGCAGGCCTGGCCGAGACTGGCGACCTGATCATCCCCATCCGTAAGGGCCTGATCACCGAGGCCGACATCTACGCCGAGCTGGGGGAGATCGCTGCTGGGCTTAAGCCAGGGCGCGAGAGCCCCGATGAGATCACTCTCTTCAAGTCGGTGGGCAACGCGGTGCAGGATGTGTCGGTAGCTAGACGGGTCATGGAGGAAGCGCGGCGGTTGGGGCTGGGGGTCGAAGTGGAGTTGTGAGGGCAATAGATTGACAAGAACCAAGAAGTGCGATATACTTTTGTTGTATCATGAATTAGTAGGAGGAGCCCCGTCTATGCCAGGAAACCGCTTGTATCTCCAATTTCTGTCCGAAGAAGCCCTCGACCAGATCGAGGAAACCGCTTACAGACTGCTGGATGAGGTCGGCATATCGTTGCAGCATGCGGCTGCCACAGAGATGCTGGGTGGGCAGGGATGTAGGATCGAAAGAGATCGTGTCTTTATCCCTCGCGATGTGGTGCAGTGGGCGCTGGAAAACGTCACCGCCCATACAGAGGTGCTTAACCGCGACGGATCTCCTGCCTTCACCTTTGGCGATGGGCAGATTCGATTCCACAATGGCGGCGGCCAGCCATTCATTTTTGACCTGGACACTGGAGAACGTCGCTACGCCCTCTTGAAGGATATCGCTGATGTCACTCGCTTGCTCGACGCCTTGCCCAACGTAGACGACATAACTCCTCTGTTTGGGGCGCAGGATGTGCCGTCCGAGCTCATATTTGTGGCCTCCACTGATGCGATGCTGCGCAACACCCGGAAGCCCGTTTCTGCAGCGGCTATTGACAAGCCTGAGAATGTCCCTTACGTAGTGGAGATGGCGGCCGCTTGCTGTGGTGGGATGGAAACATTCCGCAAGCAGCCAACCATGTCCATTAGCATCTCACCAGTTAGCCCTTTGACGTTCAGTGCAGACGTGACTGCTGCGATCATGGCGGTGGCGGAGTCTGGAGCTTCGTTCCACTCGCTGCCGGCCCCGTCGTTGGGCGCTACTGGCCCCATCACCATGGCGGGTGCTCTGGCCCAGCAGCACGCGGAAATCCTGGCCAGCTTCGTGATCACGGCCGTCGCCAGGCCCGGTACTCCCGTTTTGTACTGTTCGCGCATCGGGCCCATTGATTTGCGGACCGCCATGTCCACCTGGGGCGGGCCAGAGGTCGGCATGACGGGGGCCTGCGCCGCCCAATTGGCGCATCGGTTGGGCCTGCCGTGTGATTCCTATGGTTTTGCTACTAGTTCAACTCTATTCGACCCGCAATTCGCATACGAGCGGCTTGCCAATGCCTTCACCCCGGCTCTGGCAGGGGTTGATATTCTGTCGGGTGTGGGAATGGCGGGGGGGCTGGTCGGCAGCCTGGAGACCGCCGTCATTGACGACGAGATCATCAGTCTCATGAAGCACATCGTCGCGGGCTGCGAGGTGAGCGAAGAAACGTTGGCCTTCGATGTGATGCGAGAGGTGATCCCAAGAGATGGCGTCTTCCTGGGAGAGCGGCACACGGTACAGCAGATGCGGAAGGGCGCTCTTTGGATGCCAGGGGTGAGCGAGCGTATGGGAAGCTCAGGTGACGACACGAGAACCGGTGTGGTAGCCAGGGCCAGGGCGCGGGCAAAAGAAATCCTGCAAACTCATGAAGTCGAACCGTTGTCTGATGATGTCAGCCGGCAACTGGACGAGATCATGGAGCGGGCGCGCCGCGAATTGGTGAAGGCTTGAGTCACAGCATCGGATTTCTGGCCAGAGGAGGTGATGCAAAGAAGCTAAAGACTTGTCTACTGGTCGTTCTTTCGATATGTCTCTATGGGGACACACAACAAAAAAGGAGGAGTATCAAATGAAACACAGGACTTTGCTATTGATTAGCGTTCTGGTGATCCCAGCACTACTGCTGGTAGCCTGTGCCGCGCCCACCCCAGAGGTGGTGGAGAAGGAAGTGATCGTCGAGAAAGAGGTTCCGGTCACCGTCGTGGTGGAGAAGGAAGTGATCGTCAAAGAGAAGGTCGTCGAGACCGTGGTCGTGGAGAAGGAAGTGGTCGTGGAGAAGGTGGTCACAGCGACACCAGCGGCCCCCAAGATTCTGACAGTGCGAATGTACAGCGACATCGTGAACATGGACCCCGCCTTCCAGATTTCGGAGAATGACAGTGTGGTCTTCAATGCCGTTACCAATGGTCTGGTGCGCTATTGCCCCAACTCCTACGAGCTCTGCAACGAGCTGGCCGAGTCCATCGAACAGTCCGAAGACGGCCTGGAGATCAGCTTCAAGCTGAAAGAGGGTGTCATGTGGCACGAGGGTTACGGTGAGGTGACGACGGAAGATGTCAAGTTCTCCTACGAGCGCATGATTGATCCCGAACTGGACGCTGCCTACGCCGACGACTGGGCCACCCTGGACCACGTGGAGATCATTGACAAGTACAATGGTAAGATCATCCTCAAAGAACCCTTTGCCCCATTGTGGACCTCCACCATGCCCGTGGGCAGCGGCACCATCATCAGCAAGAAGTTCGTCGAAGAAATCGGCTACGAAGCCTTCGCCACGAACATCATTGGCAGCGGCCCCTATCTGTTCGTCGAGTGGAGACCCATGGAGAAGGTCATTCTCAAGAAGAACCCCGACTACTTCGGCGAAGAACCATACTGGGACGAGATCCACCTGATCCCTATTGATGATGACAAGGCCGCTGAGATCGCCCTCGAAGCGGGCGACCTCGATTGGACCCGTATCACTATCCCTTCCGTGCAACGCTTCGATGACGATCCCAGCTTCGAGGTGTGGAAGAAAGCCTCGCTGCGCTATCGTTGGATCGCCATGAACGTCGAGCATCCCAAGCTGCAAGACATCAATGTGCGCAAGGCCATCATCTACGCCATTGATGTGCCGAGCATCCTGCAGGCCACCTACATGGGCCAGGTCGAGCAGGAATTCGCCCTGGTCCCGCCCGGACTGGTGGGCTTCTGGGCGGATGCGCCGCGCTACGAGCGAGACGTGGAAAAGGCCAAAGAGTTCATGGCTGCGGCCGGGCTGGAATCGCTTGATCTGCGACTCGACATTCTCGACACTACCGAGAACCGTACCTGGGCCGAGATCATCCAGCAGAACCTGAAGGACATCGGCATCAGCCTGGAGATCAACACAATGGACTCCGCCGCCTACTGGTCAATCAGCTTTGGGGAACAAGCCGTCGAGAACAACCAGCTCTTGGCTGTCAACTACTCCATGCAGCCCGATCCGGCCTGGGCGACGATGTGGTTTACCTGCGACCAGGTCACGGTCTGGAACTCGCAGAGCTGGTGCAGCGAGGAATACGACGAGCTGCACCGCAAGGGTCTCGTCACCTTGGATCTGGAAGAGCGCGCCAACATCTACATCGAGATGCAGAAGCTCTGGGACGAGGCAGCCCAGACCATCTGGGTCACCCATGGCGTCATGACCTACGCCTATACGCCCGACAGCGCTCCTGCGACCACGCCGAATGGGTTGCCTCAGTATCACTTCTTTGGGCCAGGGAAATAAGACGCTCCGCCGCCATCCCCGTGATGGCTGAAAACGTGGGGCCTGCGCGTGAGCGCAGGCCCCACACACTGTGCTTTATGGACAGTCGTCTGACATCCAAACAAAGAATGTTCAGGGCTTTGCAGGGAGAACAGCCCGACGTGGTTCCGGCTGCGCCCGCTTACCCAGGTCTCTTTCTCGCCGACTTCGAGCGGGCTTTTTACGTTGAGCAGTACCGGCTTCGAATGTGCGGGTGCTCGCGGTACCCGATTGATCATGGCGAAGACACACGCTTTCGCGTGCAGGCGAAGTATCAATCCTATGGCATTTTCAAAACGCGGCCGGACTGGATTGAAGTTGGCCGAGGCGCCAGCCGAGCATGGGCCGAGCGGACCGACATCGTGTTGCAGGACGGCGTCCTATGTTACGAGGATAAAGTATCGGGGGTACGCCTGCCGATGGACGAGGCAGCCCTTCCTCGTGGGGATGAGCGCCTGGTGGCTGGAAACAGATCGGCGCGAGACCGCTGGGATACTTCGGAGCAAGTCCGGAGCAAAGAGCAGGTTGACGCGCGCCTGCCGATCCTGAGCGCCGACGAGCTGCTGGCGCGGGGCGACTTCGGCCTGCCCAAACAAGTAGTGGCTGATTATGGTGACCGATATTTCATCTCCACCATTCTCGACACGCCCTTTTCTGATGCGTACGATCTGTTGGGTTTCCAGGGGCTTATGCTGATCCAACATGATCATCCGGATCTGTTCCACTATCTCTTAGAAAGACAACTGGCAAAGACGCAACAGGTTATGGAAGCCTGGGCAGCCATAGGCGTCCACGGTGTCTACGTGGAGGAGGTTTTCACTGGGGCAGACTTGATCTCGCCGCGCAGCTACGATGAGTTTGTGTTCGCCTACAACCAACCCTACTTTCGCCACATGAGCGGGCTGGGATTGCTGGCGATTCACTATGTGTGCGGCGATGTCGTCCCCCGTTTGGACCGGATCGCGCAGTTGGACATAGCAGCCGTGGCTGTTGAGGAGAGCAAGAAGAGCTTCACCATCGAGATTGAGGACGTGGTGGACCGTGTCGCTGGGCGGGTGGCTGTTTTCGGCAACATTGACGCCGTGCAGTTTGGCATCCACTCCACCATGGAAGAGATGGCGGCGGAAGTCAAGCGCCAGATGTGCATCGGCGCCCGGGCGAAAGGTTTTGTGGTCAGCACGGGGAGTCCATTTCCCCTGGACACCAATCCCCGCCTGATTGACACGCTGGTGGCGACTGCCCATTCGACTAGGACGCAGATTAACGCTGATACACGCTGATCTCTTCTCTTGTGTGGAGGAGTACTTTGAGCTTCAAGCATACTGATATTACAGAGTTGATCATCAGGGCATTCTACACAGTCTATAACACGCTTGGTTATGGTTTCCTGGAAAAGGTTTACAAGAACGCACTGGCAATCGAACTACGCAAGCTAGGGCTGGACGTGATCCAAGAAGCACGCATCACGGTCTATTACGACGGTGAAGTTGTGGGCGAGTACTTTGCCGACCTATTGGTGGCCGGCACTGTGATTGTCGAGTTGAAAGCTGTGAAAAGACTGTTGTCGGAACACGAGGCACAGTTACTCAACTACCTGAAAGCCACACCCTACGAGGTTGGTCTGTTACTCAACTTTGGCCCCAAGCCTGAGATCAAGCGCAAAGCATTCGATAACTCCCGCAAAGGACCTATGCGCTGGCTTGCCAGTTCATGACACGCCAATAATCAATATAAATCTGCGTCATCTGCGTGTATCTGCGTCCGATTCTGAATTTGGTGGGGTGGCTGCTAGTCACCTCTGAATAGAGTAGAAAGGAGCACTGGCGAAAGTGCGAGCCTATCTTCTGAAACGTTTCGTAATGACGATCCTGGTGCTACTATTGGTGATTACCTTTCTGTCGCTGTTGGTGCACATCGTTCCCGGCGACCCCGCTAAGACCTTGCTTGGCCCACGAGCCAATCCCGACTTGATCGCCAAGACCCGAGCGGCAATGGATCTGGATAAATCCATTCCGGTGCAGGTGCGCAATTTCCTCTGGAACATCTTGCACGGCAGCTTTGGCACAGACGTTTTCACAGGCCGGTCTATCGGTATGCTGGTAGGCAGCGCGCTCCCGCACACCCTTATCCTGGCCTGGGTCAGTCTGGGGCTGGCTGTCATCATAGGTGTACCTTTGGGCGTCTACTCAGCGACACACCCCGATTCCTGGCTGGACCGCATCACCGCCGTTATCTCGATCTCCTTCATCACCGTTCCCTCCTACGTGGGCGGCCTGTTCCTGTTGCTATTGTTTGCCGTGGAACTCCGGGTAATGCCCGCCATCGGCCTGGGGAAAGACGGCGATGTGGCGGACTACATCAAACACCTGATCCTGCCCGCCACGGCCTTGGCCATCACCTGGATCGGCTATCTGGCCCGGCTGGTGCGCGCCAGCCTGCTCGAGGTGCTCAACGAGACCTACATTCGGGCTGCGATGGCGGTTGGCCTCTCCCAGCGGTTGATCTTCTACAAATACGCGCTCAAGAACGCCCTGATCCCAACGGTAGCGGTATTGGGCGTCGGCATCGGCAATCTGATGGGGGGCGCGGTCTTCGTGGAGCTCATCTTCAGCAGGCCTGGCATGGGCACGCTCATTTACAATGCCATCCAGAGCCGCAACTATCCGATTGTCCGCGCCGGCGTTCTGGTAATCGCGTTTCTCTTCGTAGCAGCGAACCTGCTTTCCGATTTGGTGTACACCTATCTCGATCCGAGAATCCAGCTTGACAAGGTGCGAGGTTAAGCGGGCGCGGATAACAAGCATCCGAAGGAGAAGCAACCGATGGAATTTGTCGCCAGACCCACCAATCGCTGGCAGCGGTTTCTCAACCGCATTCCCGTACTGGGAGATGTGCTCAGGCGCCCGCTCGGTGCGCTGGGCTTTTTGATCGTGCTGGGCTTTATGCTCACGGTGATCTTCGCTTCTGTAATAGCTCCGTACGACTATGCGCGGATAGACGTCCCCAGCATGTTGCAAGGCCCGTCGAGCGATTACCTGCTGGGTACCGACCATTTGGGCCGCGATCTGTTGTCGCGCCTCATTTATGGCTCCCGCATTGCCCTGGGGGTTGCTGTCCCGTCGGTGGGTATTGCGCTGGTGGGGGGCACCGCGTTGGGGCTTCTAGCGGGCTACCTGGGGGGAATCGTTGACGATGTCATCGTGGTAGTTCTGGATTCGCTCAAAGCATTTCCGGCCGTCATCCTCGCCCTTACCGTTCTGGCGTTGTTAGGCTCATCCTTGGCCAACGTCATCATCGTTATCGGCTTGGCCTGGATCCCCGGCTATGCCAGAATCACGCGGGCTCAGGTGCTTTCGGCCAAGCAGAACGTGTATGTGGAGGCCGAGCGATCGCTGGGAGCCACCAGTGGGCGTATCGTCCTGTTGCACATTTTGCCCAACATCCTGGCCCCACTCCTCATCCTGGCTGCCATGGATCTACCCGTGGTTATCACCTTTGAAGCGGGGCTTTCCTTCCTGGGGCTGGGTGTGCGCCCACCGACGCCATCCTGGGGCGTGATCCTGTCTGATGGATTCAACTTCATCCGTCAATCACCCTGGCCCATCACCTGGGCGGGACTGACGTTGATCGTCACCACGCTGGGGTTCACGCTATTTGGAGAAACCCTGCGAGACGTGCTCGACCCGCGGCTCTCTGGAACCAGAGGAATCTGATGGCATCAGTATTGCAAGTCAAAGACCTGGAAATAAAGTACCACACCCGCGAAGGCATTCTGACCGCGATCCGGGATGTCAGCTTTGACGTGGGCGAGGCGGAGATCGTTGGCATTGTGGGCGAGTCCGGCTGTGGCAAAAGCACCGTCGCTTCGGCCATGATGCGCTTGCTGCCACCCAACGGGGAGATCACGGCTGGGCAAATCTTGCTCAGGGGTCAGGACCTGCGCCAGCTCGATCAGGAGTCCATGCGGGCGCTCCGGGGTAGAGACATGTCCATGATCTTTCAGGATGCGATGACCAGCCTCAACCCCGTTTTCAGCGTCGAGCAGCAGATGGTGGACGCCCTGAGGGCCCACCAGTCTGAGGGGGGGCGCAAAGTCCTGAGAGAGAGCGCCATTGAGATGCTGGACCGCGTCGGCATTCCGGACGCCGCGCGACAGATCAAAGAGTACCCCCATCAGTTCTCCGGCGGCATGCGACAGAGAATCATGATTGCCACCGCTTTGCTATCCAACCCCTCGCTGCTGGTCGCCGACGAGCCAACCTCTGCTCTGGACGTGACGTTGGAGGCCCAGATTATTGACCTGATCTGTGGCCTGCGGGACGAATTGGGAACCGCCATCCTGTACATCACCCACGACTTAGGCGTGGTGGCGCAACTCTGTGACCGGGTCATCGTCATGTACGCCGGCAACATCGTCGAGTCTGGCGACACCTACAACATCTTTGAGAACGCCAAACACCCCTATACACAGGCACTGCTAGGTTCCCATCCTTCGCACAGCATGAGAGCGAGGCGGTTGAGAACCATACGGGGGCGGGTTCCTAGCCTTAAAGAACTCCCGTGGGGCTGCAAATTCGCACCACGGTGCGACTATGCGCGCGGGGTCTGCAATGGCACCGAACCGGAATACGTGCAAGTAGAACAGCAATTGGTTCTATGCCATGCCTACCAGCCGGGCTGGGAGGGCGACGAGCCGGTCGAAATGATGATACCTCTTGTCACAGAACACGAACTTCCTGGGGCAAAGAAGACGGCAAGTGTAGCGGAAGAGGTTGTGATAGAAACACGGGAACTGCGCACGTATTTCCGTGACCACGTGGCCCTGCTAGGTCAGATTCTGGGACAGCGGGCAGGATCTGTCCGAGCAGTTGATGGCGTAGATATCAAGATCCGTCGCGGCGAGACGCTGGGGCTGGTTGGGGAGTCTGGATCGGGAAAGACTACCCTGGGGCGAACCATCCTGCGCCTGGAAAGACCCACCGATGGCGAGATCGTTGTACAGGGACAGGACATCACTCATTTGTCCCAGCCAAAGATCAGACCGATGCGCGCCCGCATGCAGATGATCTTCCAGGACCCTTTCTCCAGTCTGAGCCCTCGAATGAAAGTGTCTTCCACCCTCCTGGAGCCGTTCAAAATCCACGGTGTCTCGGTAGATGACGAGCAAAAAGTTGACGAACTTCTGGAAATGGTGGGGCTATCGGTTGAGCAAGCCGACAAATATCCGCACCAGCTTTCGGGCGGCCAAGCCCGCAGGGTGGGCATCGCGCGAGCATTGGCTCTCCATCCAGACATCCTGGTGGCGGATGAACCCACTGCCGGCCTGGACGTGTCCGTGGCCGCTGGCATTCTCAACCTGCTCAAAGACCTGCGCGAGAGGCTCAACCTGAGCTACATCATCATCACCCACAACCTGAATGTGATCAGTTTCATCGCTGATCGGGTGGCGGTCATGTATTTGGGAAAGATCGTCGAGTTGGCCGAGACGGAAGAGCTGTTTACTCAACCCAAGCATCCCTACACAGAAGCCCTGATGTCGGCCATTGCGGTACCCGATCCCCGGCTACGCGACAAGAGGCAGCGTATCATCCTGGAAGGCGAGATCCCCAGCCCTCGCAACCCACCACCGGGGTGTCCGTTCCACCCTCGCTGTCGTTACGCTGAGGAGCGGTGTTCCACGGAAGTTCCCTCGTTGAGGGCAGTGAACGGTCAAGAGCGTCTGACCGCCTGTCACTTCCCTGAGTGTGTACAGACTGGTTTGCTCTAGGGCAGCGAGGCCCGAGGCTGAAGCCGTCGGGCTGAGAGAACAAAGCCCTTCGGGCTGGGCCCCGTAGCCCTGCAGGGGCTTTTCTGTCTCAGCGCGGGGGTTCAGCCTCGCGCCACCGGCGGCACAGGCGAATTGCAAATTCTCTGGCACAACTTGGACCACACAACACCAAGACAAAAAAGGAGAATCTGATGGTCAAAGAAGGACAAGCTACAGCAGGAAATCGGATGGCGTTCGTTGGGGGGACGCTCATAGACGGCACCGGACAGGATCCACTTCCGGAGGCGGTTGTGGTAGTTGGCGAGTCAGTCATCCAGGCCGTGGGCAGGAAGGGCGAGGTGGAGATTCCCGCCGACTGCGAGATCATTGACGTTTCGGGAAAGACAATCATGCCCGGCATGTTTGACTGCCATTGCCACGTCTCGCTGACCACATTGAGCATTGAAAAGAGGCTGTTCACGCCCAGGACGGTGGAGGTCTTTCAGACCGCTGAGATCATGAAGCGCACGCTTCACGCCGGATTCACCACCATCCGCGAGCCCGGAGTATTGAACGACGTTGGCTTTCGGCAGGCCGTGGAGATGGGGCTGATCGAAGGCCCACGGCTGGTGCTGGCCGGTGGGATCGGTCAGACCGGTGGGCACTTCGACGAGTACTACCCTCGTGACGTAGAGTTGCCTCTCTTTGGGGTCAAGATGTGCGACGGCGTACCCGACGTGCAAAAGGCAGCGCGCAGGATGCTCCGCCAGGGGTTTGACTTCATCAAGGTCTGCGCCACTGGCGGCATCGCATCGCCCGCCGATTCTCCTGAGTATACCGAGTGGACCCTCGAGGAGCTGAAGGCCATGGTCTACGAAGCATCAGCGCGCGGCAAGGCAGTCATGGCCCACGCGGAGGGGACGCAGGGGATCAAGAATGCCATTCGGGCCGGGGTGTGGTCAGTGGAACACGGCAGCATGCTGGACGACGAAGCCATTCAGATGTTTCTGGACACGGGCACCTACCTGGTTCCAACTCTGTTCGTGATGGAAGAGCTCGTGGAACGAGGAGAGGAGATGGGCCTCACACCCGTGTCCCTGGCCAAGGTAGAAAAGATCAAGCATACTCACGCAGCCAGCTTCCGTAGAGCTGCGGAGGCTGGCGTCAAGATCGCGGTTGGCACAGACTCGATTGATGATGAGATGCATGGGAAGAACGCCCGTGAGTTGGAGTTGATGATTCGTTATGGCTTCACGCCGATGCAGGCCATTGTCGCCGCGACCAAGACCTCCGCCGAGGCATGCCGCGTGGACAGCAAGGTTGGCACATTGGAGCCGGGTAAGCTGGCCGATCTGCTGGTGGTGGATGGCAATCCCCTGGACGACATCACCATCCTGCAGGACCAATCGCGCCTACTATTGGTCATGAAAGAGGGCAAGAGCTACGTGGACAGGCTGTGAGGCGACGGGCTGTCATGCCGTTTCGAGATCACATTCGACCTGCGAGGTGCACAACGCTATGGACCAAATCGTACTAGACAACATCTCATTCCAACCCAAGCTAGATTCCCTCATGAAAGCGTTCCACATAAAAGAGGGAAGTTCTTTTGCCACAAAGCTTGAAGACATTGCCGCTGATGCTCAGGCCGTTGCCAAACCCAAAGCCGTCTACAAGGTTGCCTTCATTGAATCCAAAGGTGACGATTATGTGGTTGTTGACGGGATAACGCTAGCCAGTCGCGTGCTTCGAGTCAACCTGGAGGAGGTGCATCGCGTTTTTTTGTTCGTGACTACGTGCGGAACGGAAATGGATGAGTGGTCGAGCTCGATAGACGATATGCTAGAAAGCTACTGGGCCGATAAGATTAAGGAGATGGCTCTGGGCTCTGCGAGGCAAACGCTGAATGAACACCTGCAAGACCGATTTAACCTTGGGCATATGTCAAGGATGAACCCCGGCTCGCTCACGGACTGGCCGCTCCAAGAGCAGCGAAAGCTGTTCGCGCTCCTGGGCGACACAGAGGCCGCCATCGGGGTTGAGCTTACGGAAAACCTAATCATGGTCCCGCTCAAGTCTGTCTCAGGGATAAGCTTCCCTGCAGAAGCGGATTTCGCCAGTTGTCAACTGTGTCCACGGGAGGATTGTCCCGGCAGAAGGGCTACGTATGACGCAACTCTGTATGACAGGAAGTATCGCTCTGGGACGGATTAGTTCTGGCGCAGGATAGCATCAGGAATCGGCCCTACCGCAAAAGCGCCCTGGCCCGGTCATAGACCAGCCAGGGCGCTTTTCGATTTGTCAGCAGTGGGGTCTTTTAAGCCGTTTCCGCAAACGCTTCATCTAGAACGCGAACCGCTTCGTCCACGTCCGCTTTGCCGATGTTGAGCGGCGGGGCGATGCGGATGACGTTGCCGTACAGCCCGCCCTTGCCGATGAGCAGTCCCCGACGCCTGGTGGCTTCGAACACCTGGAGGATCTCTTGGCAAGCCGGCTCCTTCTCGGAAGTGGAAACGGCCTGCTCGCGGACCAGCTCCACGCCCTGCATCAGACCCATCCCCCGCACATCGCCGACCAGCGGATACTTCTCCTTTAGCTCCTCCAACTTCCCTCGCAGGTAGCTGCCCACCACCTGGGCGTTGCTGGCCAGGTTCTCCTCCTCGATCACCTCTATCGTCGCCAGGGCAGCGGCGCAGGAGACAGGATTCCCGCCGAAGGTGGAGATGGTCAGACCCCTGAAGCTATCGGCCACCTCGGCTGTGGCGACCGTAGCCCCCATCGGCGCACCGTTGGCTATGCCCTTGGCGCAGGTGATGACGTCCGGCTCCACGCCCCAGTGCTCGATGCCGAACCACTTCTCACCCGTCCGCCCGAAGCCCGTCTGCACCTCATCACAGATGAAGATGCCGCCGTACTGGCGAACGATGTCCACCACGATGGGGAAGTATTCAGGCGGCGGAGTGATGAAGCCGCCCACGCCCTGAATAGGCTCGGCGATGAGAGCCGCCACCCGACCAGAGGTGGTGGTTCGGATCAGTTCCTCGACATCGTAGGCGCACTCCAGGTCGCAGTCGGGGTACTCGCGTTTGAAGGGGCAGCGGTAGCAATAGCCATTGTGGGCGTGCTTGATGCCCAGGATTTGGGTGCCGCCGATGCGCCAATTGGCGTGCCCGGTCAGCGCCATGCTCAGAGCCGAGCGCCCGCTGTAGCCGTGGCGCAGGGCGATGACCTCCTGGGCATCGGTGTAAGCCTTGGCCAACATGATGGCTGTCTCGTTGGCCTCCGTGCCGCTGTTGGTGAAGAAACTCTTCTGCAACTTCCCTGGCGCGATCTGAGCGAATTTCTCGGCCAGGTTCACCATGTTGGCGTGAGGGTAGAGGGTGGAGGTGTGTTGCAGGGTGCTCACCTGCTGGCAAATCCGTTCCGTGACCCTGGGGTGGCAGTGGCCCACACTGACGGTGAGGATGCCGCCGAAGAAATCCAGATACCTCTCGCCGTCCACGCCGTAGAGGTACTGCCCCTCCCCTCGTTCGAAGGGCAACGGCTCCTCGTAGT
>SDBT01001838.1_pt1 | contig 37982 bp, 19 predicted proteins | sample 2277101 | NCBI WGS metagenome assembly SDBT01 (sample SAMN10404973, study PRJNA504765) | marine sediment metagenome | isolation source: marine sediment core GS10_PC15, 103 cmbsf | place: Arctic Ocean: Southern Knipovich Ridge | collected 2010 | reverse complement strand
GACTTCACTGTCCCACAGTCGGACGGAACGAACGACACTGGGCTTACGTGGACAGTTCAGGTCTTTACGAAGGACGGCACTAAGGTAACTGCCGGGGCAGAGTTCGTCACCATTTCCATTACTGAGGATGCGTCAAACGATTTCTACTCCTTCCTGTTTACTCCAGATACAGACAGCGTAAGCTACTACGTCATCACGCTCAAGGCTGACGACTCACCTGCTACAGTCTTCGAGGAGAATCTAGAACCCGACTGGGCATGGCTCATGCTCTACGGAGACAATGAGCATGATACGTCTGGCACTGAGACCACAACGTACAAGAAGCCTGATGGTAGTACACTCAAGGAGTTCGAGCTTGACCGTACTGGAACAGTAATCAGTAGGACAGGAGCATAATGGTCAGGGCAACAGACCTGTTGGTCTCTCGGGACCAGACGAACAACAGTGAAATGAGGATCATTGAGCAGCATCGTAGGTTCATACGGGAGTATGGTTACTGGATGTGTGTACGTCATGCTGTTCCTGGAGCCAAGTGCCCGTGTATTCATGGTGAGTCTGAGAGTCCGGATGATAACTGTCGGGTATGTCATGGTTCCGGAACCATGTTCGTAGATCACATTGTACGTGGTAGGAAGTACACACCACGGCCTGATGTGGGTAGCGAGCAGCGTACTCCTATTGGGTACATCAATATTCACGCTCCAATGTTCCAGGTAGAATCAGGTGTCGTAAGACCACATACTACTGACTTTGTACTAGAGATGGTATTGGACACGGGTACAAAGCAGCCTATCCGTCCTTATGAGGTCAGGGTCGTGTACAAAATAGTACACGTGGATGAAATGAGAGACATTGAAGGCAAGATAGCCTTCTTCCAGATCAAGTGTGAAGAAGAGGGTTGGGGGCACGACGAGTAATGACACGTAGGCAATTCGAACAGGCTAGCGTCTACTGGTTGGATGACTTCGATGACAGGTATATCGAGTTCATCGATACCAGAACTAATCTTCGTCGTGTTAGACTACTCGCAGACTCGGTTGCAGATGTTGAAGATAGTATAGAAATGATTGAGCTTCTACTTGAGAAATATCAAATGCACTTTACACTGCACCCAAATTCGTCCTGGTTGGTTCAGTTTCCGTACCTTCTGATTGAGCCACAGATCGGGGCGCAGATCTTTAACAAGACAACAGAAGAAGTATACACGGTCAAAAACCTGAGCCTAGACCCTCACAGCCGCCTATGGGATCATTGGGTGGAACTAGAGGGTTACACAGCACCAGAGGCCACCGACAGCTTCATGTGGGTAACCCCCGACGACAACCTCGTTAGGTTCACGTTGGGATTTCATTCGAATGAAGCCAAGGTCACGGAGGCAACGAGTGGGGTACTAGGGGACAAGCAGTACGGCCCTTGGCGTCCTACCATTACTGTCCGGATTACAAAGCGAGAGCCTTGGTCGATGGATCGCCCATTTGGTGACCGGAAGCAACTGAAGCCTCGTGAGTTCGAGATCTTTCGTGATAGGGAAGACCCCACAAGGAACTCGATTATTGTATGGCGTCAGGCATTTGACAACCTTGTACGTTTCGACTGTTGGGAGCAGGACCCGCTAAAGGCCCTGAGACTCAACTCTTGGTTCGAAAGGTTCATGCAACTTTACACGGGTGTTCTGAAGCGGAACGGTGTGTCTGAAATCCTGTACTGGGAACGCAGAGACATTCAAGCTAACGAACGATGGCGGGACGAGCTTGTAGGCTATTACACTCAGTACTACATGCGCACCGAGCAGCTCACCGTGCAGAAGCAGAGGAACCTCACGGACATCGTATTTAGGATGCGGGTAGCAAAGCATCCTATGGGAGCCTTTGGCGGGAATCCCATTACTGGTGAAACATTGTGGTTCGGGCGGACCCATAACGACACTGGTGGCTACCTATATGGTACTTTCGAGATAGAAGAACACGGGGCAGTTGACCCGACTCTTCTACCTGATGACGGGAGTCTAACAAGAGACGCTCGGAATCAGTTCAACCCGAACATAAGGGAAAGACACTAAGGAGAGCAGAATGGCCCTACCAGGAATTTCTGCTGTTATCGCTGATGGGCGACTACGGATTACTCCAGATCAGGCTGGAACGAAGCTAACCATTCTTGGTACTTCGACCAATACTGACCTGCCTCTGTACGAGCCTGTTGCAGTTGTTAACGGCAAGCTGGCCATCGCTACCCTAGAGCATGCTAGCGGAGACCCATCCGAGCTGTCGCTTGCTCTGGAAGAGGCTCTCATGGCTGGATGCCAGAACGTAGAAGCTGTATGTATCGCTCACGAAAGTGGTGAACTCAGTGCGTTCGTGGCTAACAGTCGATGGGACGGTCACTACCAGGCTTTCGACGCTCTACGGGCAATCGAAGTAGACGTGGTTTACCTTGCTGGTGCTTACATCGACGACGATTCGTTGACAGGCACTGACACAGGCGGGGCATCGCGTGACAACTTCGGTAAGCAGCTCGCTGACTTCTGCTATCGCGCAACAGTCGGTGAAGGTAACTCCTGCATCGGCGTGATCGGCACAAAGCCGATCAATGAGGTAGCAAGGGACGAGTCTTGGACAAGCGCACCATCCACAACGGGTGAAGTGCTGTTTGACCTACCAACTCGTCTCCATGTCAATGAGTGGATTTTTCACCTCACTGGTTCTGCCAGCGGAGATGACCACTCGTCTGAGGAACTCACATCCAGCGGATACCTTGCTGGCTCTGAAGAGACTGCCCCAGGTGCGCTGTCCGGTAGCTATGACTTCTGGGCACGTGATGATGATGAGACTATCGGCGCAGACAACTTTGGTACAAGCATTGACGGTGGAGGCTACATCTCGGTGGTTTCTGGTGTATGCCGTATCGCTGGACCTTCTACACGGAAGCTAGCGGCAAAGTACGAGCAGACCAGTGAAATCAGCCGTAACACTAACGGTGCTGGTTCCTATGCCGGTTTCATTACGACACTCGAACCAATGATCGGCTCGACGAACAAGATCGTGCCAGGACTGACAGTAGCACGGGAGCTTAAGCGCTCCCAGGCTCTGGCTATCCTGAACGAGCGTATGATAACGTGGATGACACGTCCTCTCGGCTACGTGGTGGTCAAGGGTGTAACAGCTGCGTACAATGCCTCGGACTTCACACGGTCTGACTTCACGATGCTGACCACAACAAGAATTACTCACGCATGTCTTGACATCGTGACACGGGCAGCCGAACCGTATATCGGCTATCCGAACAACGAGGTTAACCAGAATGCTATGCGTTCCGCAATCGAATCAGGTCTACACGCATTCCAGAAGGCAGGAGCCCTCATGGCTTTTGACTTCCGAGTGGAAAGTCCACCGAACATTGCTGTACTCGGTAAGGCTAACGTGTTCCTGACGATTGTACCGGCATTCGAGCTAACCGAGGTAACAGTCTACATCAGCCTATCCAAGGAAATCCAGTAAGGAGGAGTAAACCATGGCAACATCTAGTAAGTACACTCGCTCCTACAGCTCCTTCTGCGGTGTAGACATCCGAGCTACGTTCGCTCATAAGTATATTGGAGAACTTCAGGGTGTGTCCTATACGGTCACACGTGAGAAGGCTCCCCTGTATACCATGGGCTCTCCGGACCCTCGGTCGTTCTCTCGTGGGAAGCGTGGTATCGCAGGTTCTCTGATCTTCCTAACGTTTGACCGGGAAGCACTACTTGAGGGTCTACGCGACCTCAGGTACATGGCTAACCGTGACGACATCCGGGGAGCATGGGACCCTGATCCACAGCCAGTGAATAACCCGTATGCATCTGCTTCACAGATCGCCTCGCCAGGAGCTTCCGTAGGAAGTGCAGTACTGGCAGGTGTCGTGACGGCAGCCAATACGATTGCTGGAATCGGACAGGAAAGCCTTCAGAAGTCGATGGCTAAGCCCATGTACTACGACCAGATTCCTCCGTTTAACATTGTGCTGACTGCTGGAAACGAGTATGGTCACACGATGCTGATGGATGTAAAGGGCGTAGAAATCATGAACGCAGGTTCCGGTACCTCCATCGACGACATCACAATCGATACAACCTGTACGTTTGTAGCCACGAGCATCATTCCGTGGCGTGAGCAGGGTTATGTTGACGACGATGGCGTTTGGCGGCAGGCACATGGCGAGCGATACCTAGGCTCTGGTGCTCCAGGGTCTGGCAGCTAGCAGGACTCAATCAGGGGGTGGCTTCGGTCACCCCCTGCTAACCCCACCTCAGGAGGTCTCCCATGGCCGGGAAGACGATAGCGGAACACAACCAGCCTTACCTTGTATCCGATAACCCGCTCATGTTCCACTCCTACTCCGGATCGGACATGCAGTGCATCATCCGTATGGATAGGCAGCTAGAGACTTCCGTAGGTAAGCTGGAAGAGACACAGCAGGACCCGGTCTACCACTTTGCAGAGCTACAGACACTCAGTATCTCCACCTTCCGTTCAGTGCATCCAGTTCGTCGTCTAGGCGAGTCCCAGCCTGTTGCCTATACCCGGGGAGCCCGGACTATCGGCGGCACACTAGTATTCGCCCAGTTTGCTAACAACGCCTTCGAGAAGATGTACAGGCTATCAACCGAAGGAGAGGTCTACGATCCAGGGGAACCTTTTTTCGTTGACCAGCTTCCAGAGTTTGATATCATCATTCAAGCAACGAATGAGTACGGGCTAAGCTCGAACCTGATCGTCGGAGGGATTACCCTCCAGCAAACAGGTACCACGCTGTCCGTCCATGACCTGTACACGGAGGCTACGTATGGCTGGGTGGGTCGTTTCTATATTCCCCTTAGTGAGACTCAGGACTATCGGAAACTCATGCGGGAGATAGTCAGCCAGCCGCCTGGTATCTCAGCCTCGGACTTGGCTAAAAAGAGGATTAAGCATACCATGCCACCGCTAGAGCAGGGTAAGCTCCAGGGTAATCCGTACTCTGGATTGGAACCCGCAGACATCTTGGTAATGAAGATGGAACAGGAGGATAGACGATGAAGTTAGGCTCCTATCCAACTCCAGCCCAAGTATACCTTTATGCTGGTGGTATCTGGATTGACGATGCATTCCGTGTCGAGTACCGGAAGGTGAACGAGAAAGTACCACTGTTTGGATTTGATGAGACGGAGTTCTCGGGTGTTGCCAAGGGGCATACCCTTGTAACTGGGAACCTGATCATCAACCACCGCTACCCCGGATACCTATGGACGATCATCAAGGAACACTTGAATCAGCGTGTCGAAGTTCAGGATAATCCATACGTGCGTCTAGCACATAGCTTGACAGGAGCGTCAGCAGATCAGCGCATCGAGATCATTGAGCAAGCCCGCCAGCTGAACAAACTGCAAGAGGTGCAGTCTGTGCTCAAGGCTATTACTAGCGGTGATGCGTACGGGAAGATTTCGGCCATTCACGATCCTGTGGATACTGTATTCCGGGACGAGAACGGGAAGCACATCCCGTTTTCCATCAAGATTTACTTTGACAAGCCTGATTTCGGTGTGTACCATCGTGAAATCGTGGACATTCACTTCACAGGCGTGTCTCAGGCTATCAGTGCTGCCGCAGGTGGTGGTGATAGTTCGGCTTCAGGACGACCATTGTTTGAAGTCTACTCTTTCTTTGCCAGAAATGTTAAGGATGTGATCAAGCCCGGTTCAAGTTACCGGTCGATTATCGAGGAAGAGAACCGATACACGCCAGTAAGCCCAGTGGAGATCTAACCACGCGGGCTGCTCAATTAGTAGAGGTCTGAAATGACAGAAGCAGAAGCACCCCAGGTACCAGTAGAGCAGAAACAGGATAAGCCACCGGTCAAGCTGACCTTCGAGCAGCAGATCCTAAAGGACATGAACGGAGAACAGCGAAAGGCTGTCGAGGCATTCAAATCACAGGGCGTTGGTGTTAATGTTATCCCGATTGCCGGTGAGTACTACCTGTACCGTACAATCAAGCGCTCTGAGTGGCGTGAACTTCAGCACGATCAGGCTCAGCGAGCCGCTGCGTCCGAAGAAAACACCACGCAGCAGCAGCTTCAGGGCATGTGGGAAGAGGCCGTTGTCTTCCGCTGCTCGCTATTCCCCCAGATCCGCCCAGAGAACTACATGCAGTTCGATGCAGGTGTGATCTCGACAATGCACGATGCCATCCTATTCTCCAGTGGGTTCAACCAGGAAACCGTCCCTGTCAAGCTCTAATCCACCACCAGCTATCCAAGCGCTGATCGGTGGGTTCAAGCAGGCGCATAAGCACGTATACGCTATGCCCCTAGCTGATGAATGGTACATTGTCAGACCCCTTACCTGGAAAGAGCATCGTGAACTGGTAGAGTTGGGCCAGGACGACTTCGAGTCTCCTGACAAGATCGTTGATCTGGCCCTTCTCCATCCAGAATCTATAGACGATGTTCTAGCAGGTGTTGTGGATTCTCTGGCAGGTGCTATCATTGAACTGTCCGGTTTCGGCACCATGGAGTCTTTTAACTCCGGTGTTGAGTGGGCACGAGGTCAGGTAAAGCTCCTAGAGCAGCAGGTGATGATGGTTATCTGCTCTGCTTTTCATTACAAGCCAGAGGAGTTGTACCAGTTCTCATTCTTAGAGCTTATGCTCCGGTATGGGATGGCTGAAAGTATGTTGGGCTTGGCTCCTCCCGATGAAGAGGTGGAACCTCATCGTGGCAGACGTATGCGCAGGCCGCCCCCTGGGTACCAGTCTCAAAGGATGGATGGACCTCCTATCTCATCTAGAATGGAGGCATTCGGTGAGCTGCCATCGCACAGTGCAGAACAGGCCATGCGGGGTGAAGCACAGCCTCCAGACTTTTCAAAAGACAACGCTGAGCTAAACGGATAATGGTCAATGGCAGAGAGCAGAGACCGGACGGATCTCGACCGGGCAGACCGATCGAACAGATTCGAGTATACTCGGGACGACCGCCTACCTAGTTCCTGGCGACGTGACTTCGATCGGAGTGATGTACCCGACCACTCTCGTCGTGTACAGGTCTCTGAGCGTGCTGGCTTCGTTGACCAAATGGCCAAGCTCGCCCTCTATGGTGTAGGGGTATGGGCAGCCGGTAAGCTCTTCTCAAGGTCTGGGTTCGGTACAGACCTCCTCCATAATATCGGTCAGTTTGGCCGTAACCTCAACAGTATCACCCGTAATACCATCCTCCACGTAGCACGCGCTGATAGATCAGGGCGTGGCTATATCATTCGTAAGCCAACCCCGAACAGTGTAGTTACTGCTCTCAAAAATCTCGAAGCTGAGAAGGAGAGTATGCTCGGGCAAGTCTCGATGATTGATGATATTGCAGACTCCCTTGCTGTCATTAGACAGCATCAGTCTCGCAAGGGTACAGTCAATCATCTCCCCACTAACCTCAGAGAAGCGATGGTTGACAGGTTCAAGAACCCGTCCCGTCGTGCGCCTGTCATCGGTAGGCTTGGTAGTGATAGACCATCAGGATATGGTAATCTTACTATCGGTGATGTGGTATCGGATCAGAGATACCGTGGGCTCGTAAGCCAGCAACAGTACCAAATCCTAGAGCAGGGAGTTGAATCCGGCCTCGTCTCTCATCGCACTAGGATGGGTAGGGGTCTCACCAGGGCACCCGATGGTTCCTTCCGTGATACTCGTTGGACTAACCCGTGGAAGCTGGCACAGAGTGCTATAGATACTCTCAGCTATCTTCAGATCCCAATCATCAACTTCCCAATTGGTAAGTTCTTTGAGACTCCTCTCATGCTGGCACGGCATGGGTTTAGGAAGTCTCGTGGTGTTAGCACAATAAGACCAGGAACTAAGTTCGGTGGTGTAGGACCCAAGGGCGAGGCCGCTAATCTAGTACACGGTGGCTGGATCGTTGACGGCAATCTAATGGCAATCACTGATGCTGGTGATGTCAAGACCATTGCTAGTAATATCAGATCGTTCTCTGTTGCCAACCGTGGTCTCGCACGTGTAGCTGGTGCTCAGTACGGGCTCTATCAAGAGCCCACTGCTATGCTCACCCGTGGTACATTGAGAGAGAATATCTCTCAGGTTATCGGGATTGGACCAGAGTACAAGACAGAGAGGTCAGCATTCTCTGGCCTTGTATTGGATCCAGTTCGTAGGATCTTCCGTGGACGGGTGAAGACAAAGTCTATGGTTCCAGAGGCCAAGCGACTCACGTTTGGTGAACGTGTGGTCGCTGAGGCTGGGAGGGTCAATCTAGGACAAGTACCACTTAGCGCAGCAGAGCGCAGGAAGCTACCCGGTCGTACCAAGTTCTGGGACAGGACCAAGGCTCTCTTTGGCAAGGGTGACTACTACGAGTATGTAGATGATGCTGCTCCGGGTGGAAAGATCCGTGGTATTGCTGATGCAGATCCAGGGATAGGGTTTGCTGGTCAGGCCAATGTACACTATAAGGGTGGATGGGGAAGTCTACAACTAGCAGCTAACTGGATAGCTACACGTCCTAGTGAATTGATGTCATGGACGTTCGGTGTGGGCTACCGTCCAGGTGCTGGTAAGTATGGGTTTGCTAAATCTGGAGCAAGGCTGTTCGGTGCAGCAGCTATCGCTGGTGCGGGTCTTGAGACAGTCAAGTACGCAGACTATCTCCTGGAAGACAATGTTGGTGTCTCTCCATTTAAGACAGCAGCATGGGGATGGACACGTGCTCGTTTAGGATTGAAGTGGATCCAGGACCACCTCGGTATTACTCAGACAGCTAGGTATATGGAAGACCTAGCACCGAGGTCCGTATCCAGTGCAGGCTCTGGCTTGCTCAGAGCTAGCCTTCCAGCCCTGGGTGCTGTTACTAGTGGCAAGCGTGGTTTTGCTGTCGGTCTAGCAGGTGCCGTCCTAACGGGTGGGCTACCTGACTTTGTATTCACACCAGAGCATACTCTGAAGTCTTACGCTGACCTGAACGCAGAGTATGAAGGTACGAAGAGAGTTCCTGTACGTGCTAACCGTTGGTGGGAGTTCAACACTGACGAGTACACGGGTGGAAAGATCAAGTACTTCAAGCAGTCGTGGTACTCTGAACTGAAATCTGGGTATCAGTTCACTGATGTTAGCTGGGGTTCAAAGAGTAACTATTGGAAGTACGGCAGTTGGCTGCCTACACCAAGCAACATGTTTGGTTTGCGTAAGCTGATGAATCCGAACTTCCATGCCGACAGTCAGGTTGCACGCCGTCCGTACCCGACTGGTAGCTCGTATTCATCTGGTGGTATGTCAGGGGCAGGTTCAGGAGCAACTGATGGTGTACGTCTTGGTATGGGCTCACTACCAGGCATGGGTGGACTGGCTCATCCAACGAGCATGAAGCAGAGGTTCTCTGCTGCGTTTGAGGCTACGACTGAGCAGCTTGGTGCATTCAAGTTCCTTGGTGAGAGTCTCACTGGTGTTGAGACACCGTTCGAGGCTGAGATCGAGTTGGCACACGCTAGCACAATGACTAGCATGCACCGTGACTACTGGGAACGTGAGTTCGGATCTCTACTCGGTGGAACTGAGTTGATCCGTCGTTTCCTTATGCCACGTAACTCCAAGGCACGTGGTTACAATCCACTGCCCAACATGATGCCGAACTGGTTACCAGGGTATAGGTCCCAGCTTAGCGCTGACTCCCGATATTTCCTGGACTACCACCGTGGAGACCCGTACACAGCGGTACCCAAGGGTGAGTACAGAATGCCAGGGCCAGGATATGAAGCCATCTACAGGCTTCACTCTGGTATCCCTGGAGTGTACGATGCGTATGACCGGTACAAGATACTGGCAGACGTGGCACCTTACTCTCAGGCGTTCAGGAACTACCGTACCATCGTCAAGGCATGGGACAAAGCTGGGATACTTGACAAGTATTGGAAGGCAGACCTGTCCCAGTCAGAGGCAGAGTACGAGGCTGTACGCTCGGGTTACCCCCACTACTCTCGTAGGTTCACCAAGGCAGACGAGGGACTTGCTGCTATCAATGCTCGTGCAAAGTATGGTTTCGTAGAGAGAGCAGTAGGCGCAGCATGGGAGCATATGACTCATGACATAGCACCTAACATCCCGTTCGCAAGCAAGCTGATCAAGGTAAGGTCTTCGTACGAACACTACCTTGAAGATGAAGTGTACGGTGATGAGTATCGTGACTGGGCTACTCCATTTGAGTCCTTTATCATGCCACAGATGCACAAGGCATGGTCGAAGGGACCACTTCAAGCTGCTGGTCTCGGTGCTATTCTAGGTCCCCTGATTGGTGCTACACCAATGTCTAAGCTCGCCATTGGTGCTGCTGGAGCGATTGCAGCTACTAGTGGAAGTGCAATACATGGTCCTGGGTATGTTCCTGGAGAGCGTAAGGCTGAATGGCAGCTGGCTGAATACATGGATAAGATAGCATACGTTAGGGCCAAGAGACTACAGGGTATCTCGATCATGGCTGGCGACCAGCAGGCAGCTAGGTCATACCGTAAGGAAGCCGCACGGACAATGGTGGGGCTACCGAAGAATGCTAGTATAGGGCAAATTCAGGCTGCACTACCTGGTAACCTGAAGTCGTACTTCCGTGACATGCTTACCATGCCAAAGGGTGACAGGCAAGATGCCCTTCAGATGATGCCTGAGTTTACACGTCCTGCTTTTGCACAGATGTGGAATATGGGTTCGCTTGGTGAGGGTGGAACTCCAGATGTACAGGTTCATGACTTCTTTTCCAGGAACCGACTCCCTAAGGATAACTGGGCAGGATGGCATCCTGATGTATCAATGAACCTGTCAAAGATGAAGATCGTAGAAAACCATGCTCAGAAACTACACCATCATGGACTTTGGCCACAAGAAAGGTTTGAGAATCCTGTGGCCTATGCAATGATGGACGGTCCCGTCGGGGTGCTTAATGACCCTACTCCTCCCGCCTATACTGATAATCTGATGCGTGAGATGATGAACGTGGCAGCTCTAAGTGGTGACCTGAGCGAGGTTTCGAGTAACATGGTACAGAACTACGTCGATCTATATCACGAGGACAAGAGCCCATGGGAGAGGGCTTGGGCAAGTACATTTGGAAGGGCTTCACATGGCAACATATCCTAATTGGTACGATGAAGCTATTGCAGCTGGTAAGAGGCACCCAAGTAGTCCTAAAATGGGAAGTGTTACTATGGGAGTTAGGGACCAGCACAGTTCCCCTGCTATCAACAGGCGTACCGCACAACGTGAGTTCCACTACTCGGTACGTCAGGCTGAGTGGGAGCGTGGAGGCTGGTCGTATGAGATGGGACAGATGGGTCCCAACGAACGACGCCTCGCACCAGCATACGAAACCATCTCTGGAACACAGGTAAGCGGTGGCTTCAAGTACGGAAGGGCTCTCACGGAGTCCGTAGAAACAGCACGTAGGCTTAGTACCTTCGGGCTCAAGCGTGGTGGAATACGGGAAGCTGCTCCTGGCCTGAATATGGTCGAGCAGATCGTGAGTGCAGGGCAGAAGCGGCACTCCGCTATTGACATCGGTGTCAGGTTCACTGGCTCTGGGAAGCGTCTTGGTGCTCAGATTATGGTTGGTGGCGATGTCATTGACCTACCATTCGAGTTCCGTCAGGGCATGGCTACACGTAGGTCTAAGCTCTACGGTGCAAGAGCACATATCACAGAGGCCAACAAGACACTCTCGTTCAGTGAGTACGCTGGTGCCCAGATTGCTCAAGCTGTACGTGATACAGAATCCGACTCCACAGTAGTACGTGATATTAAGAAGACTCTGACTCGACTTGGTCAACAGGGATACTACACCTCCGAGTCGTATCTCGGTCGTGATCTTATGTCTCGTGCCGAGAAGGATGCACAGGCGGTTATCTTCCACGAGCAGCACCCGCTAAGCAACAGACTACGTGGCGTACGTGACCAGCTGGTAGAGATGCAGAAGGTAGCTGGTAGTGATCTCCCACGTGCTGAGCGTATGATGCAGCGTATCATTGGTACGCCAGACTCCCCAGGTTCGTACCCTCGTCTTCTCTCTGATATTAAGGGAGAGGGCTATGAGATCATGGGTATGAAGCACGAGCATCTGTTCTCTCGCAAGAAGTATGGACGGGATGTTCAAGGTGCTAGACTAGGTGAGCGTGGACCAGCTGAGTACATCAGAGAGATCGATGACCTTCAGGTCATGGCTCTTCGTCGTCACAACATCATGGCTGGTATCAAGTGGGCTAACCAAGAGAAGGGTATCCACCAGGTATGGCAGCGTGAGCAGGTTACACCTGGGATGGCACGTAGGTTAGGTGCCAAGCGTTCCATGCCATGGCTAGGAGCCACAGGCGTAAAGCGTAACTACGAACTCCCTGTAAGCATTGGTTATATGGAGAGTGAGTGGGGCACAAGGGTCATGGGTGATGCCCAGATCCTACTAGGTAGTCAGAAGTCTGTCAAGTTTGCTGGTGAGTTCCCAGAGGCTAGGGTTCTTGACCTGCATGTTGCATCCAAGGTTACTCCACAGGGTACCATTGAGCTTGAGCGTAGATCGAGTCGTTGGTTCAATGAACTTCTTGGAAGGAAGGATGTACGTACAGCACTGAACCAGGGTAGAGCATGGACCGCTGAAGATCTACCACATGGAATATACGAGCCTAGTTCAAGCAAGCGTGTCCGTCGTAAGGGTATGTACATCGGCCAGAATACTGGTTATGTGGGTCGCTCTAGTCTTACCAGTGCTATATCCACTGGTGAAGATGTATTCTTGGAGAAGGGGTTTGGGATCAAGAGCATCCGGAGGCTGGAGACCTCACAGGGTGTGAAGTATGAGATGGGTATCGCACGCAGACGTGGTACAGCTAGTATTGGACGACTAGGGTTCCTACTCCCTGGTGCTCAGAGAGCGTCTGCTGGTGGTAGTGTACGGCTTGGTGGTATCGATGTCTTGGCCCGTATTGGTGAACTCAAGACTCCATTTGCTAGGGATACTACATTCGTTAATCACTGGTTTGAGATAGCTTCTGATATTGCAAAGTCCGAAGCAGACCGCAAGCATATTCATGGTAAACTTGCGGGTAAGCTAGGGCTCATTCCTGAAGTACGTAACGGGAAGGTAATGGTTTACACTGGAAATAACTACTTCCAGGTAACCCAAGAGAGCGCTGCTAAGGCACACCAGTATCTCCTACAAGCCGCACATACACGTGGTGGTGATGCTGGCAAGAGAGCTATGAGAAGCCGGTTCTTCGGTGACAGGAGACACTTCACACACAGGGAAGCAACACAGGTTGCTGAATGGGCAGGATGGTCTGATGGTAAGGGTAACCTGACTAAGACAGGCAAGCAGTTTGTAGAACGGTTCACCAAGCATGAGAAGCTCCGCGTCTTCCGAGGTTCACCGTTTACGGCACGTTCTGGCGTATCTGCTGGACTACCAGCACAGCGTGGTATGAGACTACGCCTAGAGCACTACTGGAGTATGATGGCTCGTATTGGTGGAAGTGCTAGTACAGACGCTGACTATCTAGCTCATGCCAATGCAATCAAGAACCTTATCGAGTCTAAGAACCCGGGACTGATGCAGGAAGCAAAGAACATCTATGGACCAATGTTCGAGGGATTCGCCAAGGGTCCTACAGGTCAGGTTGTCGGACTAGGTAAGTACAAGGAGCTGTTCAACACTCCAGTTCCGAGTAGCCTCCGTGGTGGTGTACAGCTAGCTGACATTGCTACGTCTGCCATGGGACACAAGACTGGTGCATGGGTTGAACTCCCCGGCGAGATCATGCAGTGGATGGGCAATCCTGAGAGTATCGGAGCCCTAACTGAACCAGAATGGTACAGCACTCGTCGTATCTGGATGCCAAGTCAGGAGTTGCTAGGAGCAGGAGTAGCCCCGGGTGGCAAGGTATTCGGTGATAAGACTGCCATGGCAGCACTTCGTAGACTAGACGAACAGCTACGAGCAACCAATCCTGACCTCAAGACGATTGAACTAGAATACAACAGACTAACTTCACGACTACGCTCCAAGATGTGGGGTAAGAAGGGAATGCTTGCATCTGGGGCAAGACCTAGTGGTGGTGGATTTGGTAGTATGACAAGTAGACTTGTTCACCTTCCAGTGGATGACGCAGGTCTCAATGCCCTTGATATTCATATGACAGAGAAGCGTCTACGGTCTGTTCTACTAGACTCCGGTGTCGGTCATCGTAGGGCTAAGCGAATCATTAGAAGCGTTGCCAAGGGTGGTGACTTCTTCATGTCTGGTGGCGTAGAGCCTATGATGTTCTCTGGTCACTATGTACCAGCTATGCGTGTCAGACTCATGAAGAATAAGGACATGATCCGACACATTATGCAGTCCGGTGTATCTGCTAACATGGATGATGCAGTACGTGTCGGTGAAGCCATTGTAACTATTGGTGAACGTGACTTCGACCTTGACGTGTTTTACAACTGGGTGAATGTATCTGCTGACTCTCAGAAGCGACTCGCCAGGATGCACAGTCGTGATCAGGCATACTTCCAGTTTGCTCACGAGACTGCTGTTCAGTATCAGGGTGGGGGACAGGGCCGTGTTAACTTCAAGAGCTTCCCAAAGGAATCTGAGCTAGCACATCTACGTAATCAGGCAGACGATGTGAATAAGTGGGTGGAGTTTGCACGAACAAAGTTTGCCACTCCAGTACCCGAGTTGTTCTACCGTACACGTGGTGAGCTTGCCACCATGCTTACCCCGGCAGCGTCTGGTGATCTACTACCTGAGAACATCGACAAGCTCAAGCGTATGGGACTAGGAGACCTTGTAGGAAAGACAGGCACACAGCTTACCCATAATCAGTCATCGGCCCTACACGCTGTAGCAGCCATGACCCAGCAGCAGTTCCTCGGTAAGGGACGAGAACGCTCCTTCGGTGTCATGGTAGCTGGTCTCTCTGTTGCTCAGGGCAACCCTGCTAAGGCAAAGCAGCTGAATGTTCTTATACGTGAGCACATGCTGGATATCCTCAAGACAAAGCGTGAGAAGTTCCGCCTACCTCAGTTTGGTGGTCAGATCATCAATGATATGATGAAAGCTGGCATGCCTGACGAGGAGATCGTTGCAATGGTCGCTGATGAGGCTACCGCTGCACTACAAAAGATAGAACCGATCCTCAGCCAACAGCGGGTAGATCCGTTCTATGCTGCTGAACGTGGGATGAACATGTCTAAGAGTAAGAGTCAGATCACTCGCATGCTGTACGAGACTTCTATGGAAGGTGAGTCTGATTCAGAGAGAATGCTAAAGTTAAGACAGCTCATGGGTAATCCAACCTCCAAAGAGGTAACGACTGATGGTCTTCGTGCCATCAATGAGCAAATAAAGGCTTCCGCAGACTTCAAGGGTAGCTCAAAAGCGTTCATGAATAGTGCTGGGGCCGTCATAAGAAAGGTCTGGGGAAAGGGTTGGGCTGGTAAGGCAGCAGTCATCGGAGTAGCTGGTGCCGGGGTGCTTGGACTCCGTTCTGCCTTCGGTGGTCCAGATGCCGTGGCACCTACAGATGCAGTGACTCAGCCTCAGATGGGCATGCCTGAGTTTCCTCACATGGGAGATCTATACGCCGCTATTGGGCAGACCCCCGTCATGGGACCAAACCCAGGTGCTCTACCAAAGCCACAGGGTATAGCAGGAGAGATACACTTCGATGGACCTGTCAGTATCGAGCAGGAAGCAATCGTCGGGAATCTCCTTGGAGAAAGTAGCGGGTACGGCTACAATGTCTACAATAATCTGCCAGTATCCGATCACAACATGGAACAGTACATTAGAGATAAGGCTAGGAGTGACTTCTAATGCCAGTGACAATCGACGCTGTTGACGAGTCAGTACGAGGTGTGTTCAAGCTCGTACTTGCTGAGCTAGACCTAGCAGGGAAGACAGACTTCCGGTCCTTCCAGCACCTGCCAGCAGTGAAGGTAGCTCGGATCAACGACATGATGACGGCGGTCTTGGAAAAGACTACTACGCCACTCCCGAGTGGGGGAACCACGGGTATTCCACCATCTCTAGGAGCCGCTATCATCGGAAGTTCTGACTCAGTAGTTTCTGCTATCAATACAGATACTGTCTTCCGTGCCGGTAGTAACGAGTATTGGCGTGACCACAAGGTCCGTGTTGCAGGGCGCATCGGTGAAGATCCTGGGATGCCATACTTCTATCAGCTTGACGAGTCAATCTATCCATCTGAGTCTAGGTGGCCAATTTCTACCTTCTACATTGGTCCTGTACCGGTTGTAAACCCAACTCCAATCGGTATCAACATCGCTGAAAACTTTGACTTCCAAGGACCAGAGGCAATACGAACTGACACTGAGCCGCTCATTCCTTCCAACAGATCCAGGACACGGATCAGTGTCAACTGTATCTATCCATCAACCCTCTCGATCAACAGGTTTCTCAGGCACACCCTCGCACATCTCAGGGCAGCACCGATCACGGTACTCCAGGGGGCATTGATCCGTGACGCTCTACTCAGACAGTATAGGAAGGAAGATAGCTTCAAGCTGTCTGCTCAGGTAGCACGTGACAAGGCCGAGAACGCACAGGCAGTCAAGCGTCTTCTGGTGGATTTTGGTCTGGATCCTGATGACCCACAGACACGTGCCCGCCTAAAGGAGCTACTTGCCGACGGGTCCCCTTTGGCAGAGAAGTATGCCGAGCTAGCTAAGACTGAAAAGACCTACCCCAGTCCCACAACACCATGGCGTCCGGAGTCTAGCATCGTACCTGTCGTGTTCGACAGTGTGAAGATTGAGTCCATGCGTGAGAGTCCAGAGGGCGTATCGGTAACTTTCAACTTCTGGATGATCAACGAGCTATCTGTGTCATCTTATGGTATCAGGTTCAAGGACGCAGACGGTCAGCCAACTCATGATATCTCAAAGTGTACTTGGCTACATAGGTACGCAGAACTAGCGTACATGAAAGAAAGTAACATCGAATACGGTGGTGTGTACTTGAAGCCGTTAACTGGTGGAAGTACTAATCAGCTCGTGATTGATTTCCAGCCTCTTGACCCTGCTTCCAGTATCTACCGTATGATCTTTGACACCAACGAGGGCAACCCTAATGCTTTCAAGCGTGGGCCTGACGGTAAGGAAGAGCCTACAAGTATCGACAAACATCGTCAGTACTGTGTGAGTGTGGTAACTAGCTCACAGACCAAGACCGCCTTGGTGCCACTAGTAGGACAAGATGTACCTAGTGTACAGTACATGGGGCGTAAGAATGCAGTAGCACAGGTAGTCCTGAACTGTAACTCAGAGGGAGTAAAGCAGATACAGGAGATGAATACTATCGTTCAGGCCAACCTCAGGTCTGTTGTAAAGATCGACCGTGAGCAGTTCCTTACTATCACGAACCCCATCCTCAATCTCTCAGGGCTAACCAAGTTCGTACTCGCTGGTATCACCATTAACACTATAGATTCTCAGCCTGGTAGATTCATGGTCACACTAGACCTCATTGAGAATAGAGTGTTTACCAAGAGCCGTGAGCAGCTAGTGTTTCATGTGGGCAAGGTCTCCAAACCTATTGCCAAGAGCTTCTGGGACTACATGATCAATACGTATGAGAACTGGCGTAATGGTAAGGTTCCTAAGGAAGACCCTGAGGCACAACAGGTTCTGACAATCCTATTTGGGAAAGACAGGGATGGTAAAAACTGTGTATTGAACAAGGAAGTCGCAGCTGCATTCCTGGGTCGTAGAGAAGACCTGCTGATCGTATTCCTAAACCTGTACAAGCAGCGTGCTCTAATCGAGCCATTCCTTGACCTAACCGCAGATCTGTCTGAACAGATAAAGAGGGATGTGGACTACGGTGGTGATGAGCGTCAGAGGAATGCTATTCGTTTCAAGGAAGATGGACTGATCGGGCACGGTCTGTACAAGTGGGGAGCCCCAGGTGCTGACTTTATTGCTGCTCTACTAGTGGAAGACGGACACCTACATAACACTGACATGGATGACTCATGGGAGCGTTTGATCCGTCATATAGTTCTAAGGTTCCAGGACGGTGGGCTATGGACCATGCAGCAGCCTAACTGGAACGAGTTCTTTGAGATTGTCTGGGACAGAGACCTACCTAAGGTCAGTGAAGACCTACATAACCATATCCAGGCACTGGAGGACTGGAAAACAGGGCACCTCAAGATTGTTAGTGGAGGGAAGGGTCTTTACTCCGGTTATTTGGCACATGACAGAGACCCAAGTGATCGTGTACTCAAGTGGGATAGTATCTACGTAGGAGAGGAGATTGACAAAACATTCAACAGGCTTCGTGCTACCGTATTATACTTCTCGGATGAGTTCCCGTCTTGGACACAGGGAAGGAAAGCCAAAGAAGCTGGAGAGAAGAACATAGCTCTCGTATCTAACTTTGAGGACAAGAACGCAGAGCGCAGGGCAATGGCTCAGCTAAGTACATACCCTGACATGTTCCTACCAACATACGCTGAGTTGTTCACACTGCCAGGAGCCAGATTGAACCCAACGTGGGAGAACTTCGCTCCTACATGGGGAGACATTGGACGTAAGCCAACCCCGTCTAAGTACAATAAGTTCGGGTCCATTCTAGACGTGTATGCTGCTCGTGCTGTTGACGAAACTGACCTTATCGAGCCATGGTTCTTCTATCACTCTATGAACTATAAGCAGACCATGCTTGAGGCTCAGAGAGCATCACTACCCGGTGAGTTGATCGGTGCTGCTATCCGTGACTCTACGATCAAGACAGACTGGAAGTACTACAACGAAGAAATGCCTTCTGAGTTTGATCGTGAGCGGATCATGGACTGGCTAGAAGAAGCAACCAAGGAGAAGGGGTCAAACTACAAGAAGGCTGTGGCAGATAAGGTGGCAGCGGTAAAGGGAGACAGTACCCACCCACCCATATATCTCATGGCGTCAGACCGTAACCTGCCAATTGGATGGCTTGTTCCAAGTAGTGCCAATCCATCAGGTTATGAGCTTAAGGTGAGTAAGGGTAAGGGTCGTCTCATCTACGACCAGGATGATAATGAACTCTACGATGCAGAAGGTGGAGAGCATGTTGAGCGCCAGCTACAGGCCCAAGTAGAACACATGGATGTGAAGCAACACGATATACGTAGATGCTTCCCTACATTCCGGCTCCGGTTCATCGATTTTAACACCGGGATATTTTCTGACAATCTCTATGACTACAACGCCGTAAAGTCCATTAGCATCACACATGACAAGTACGACGCTGGTCTTGCCATGATTGAGTTGATGAACCTGTCTGGTAACCTGGATACGGACCAATTCATGTCCGATGCTGAGATGCGTGCTCGTGGTATGCCTGCTCAGGAGGAAGGTGAGGACAAGGACGATGAGACACAGGGACAGGTATTCAAGCGGATCAAAGTAAAGGAGGGGACTGCTATCCAGATTATGATGGGATACAGTCCACGTGTACAGGACCTACAAGTAGTGTTTACAGGAAGGATCTCTCAGTTACAGCCTGGTGACGTGATGATCATTGTAGCTCAGGACTACAAGACCGAGCTACTCAACGAGGTTACTTTTCACGATGAGGAGATTACACCTAAGGGTGTGGTAGAGAAGGTATTTCAGCACATGGACGGCGAGTATGATGACGATGATCGAGACGACATCGAAGCCAAGGATCGACGTAATGGTACTCCTCATCTAGGTTCTCGTGTAGATGCCATGACTGATAAGTCTGCCCAGAAGCTACTTGAGTACATGAGCGAGGTCTTTGGCAAGAACAAGGTAAAGGTAGAACGAGTTAACAATCAGCCTGTAGGTATCATTCATGGAATGAGATTCCAGGATTTGTTCTCCGATCTACCATACCGTATGCACAATGTCTCGTTCGAGCACCAGAGTACTAACAGACAAGAGCGTGACTGGGTAGCTGTCTACCAGCCAGGGTTTGATGTACTACGAGAACTCGCTCGTATGACTCCAGGCTGGGTCTGTCAGGTGCTCCCATTCGATCACATGGGAACCCTATACATTGGTCCTACCGATGGATTCTACCGATACACCAACCAGTACAACAGAGACGTGATTGAGAACCTGAGGCGTATCCCTCCGACTGTCGGTGCCAAGTTCAAGGACTTTCTAGACTTCGCTACTGACTTCCATTCTATCGCTGGTATAGATGCTATTAACAAGAGGCTTCAAACAGATGGGATCAAGCCAGGTAGTGAGCATGACGCATCTAATAGTTGGAAGTACTATGACAATCGTAGCAACACCATAACATACGATAGGCACTCGTTAGGTGGTTCGTTCGAAAAGATTATCAGCATATTGTCTGACTCTTACGGAGACATGTCTGACAAGGTGGTTAAGGTACGTGAGACTGCACCTGCTCTCTGGGAGTTTATGGTGCCTGCATACTTCGGGTTCGATAATGTAAATGCACATAACATCCCACGTGGCGTCCAAGAGGCTTTCTTCGTGATGATCATGCAGATTCTTTCCAACCAGGGAGAGGAAACTGTAGGGAACAACATGGAGAACTACTCAGGGTTTGACGTGAAGTACATCGACGTTCCCGATGCTACTGACCCCACTCTGCGTGCTGCTGTGCATACAGTGCGGTTCTGGGGTCTGGAAGACTCAGTTAGGTTTAACAGCAACAGGGAAGTCTTCAAGTCCTTTTCGATTCATCGCATAGAGGCACAACGTGAAAAGGAACAGTTCCTAAGAGAGCACAGAGGAAAGTCTCTGGAAGAGGCTCCTGGGATATTTGCGTTCGTAGAAAGTCATGGAATGGCAGACATTACGTCAACCATACGTAATGCAATGCTTGGCGATTACGATAGGTTCCGTGTATGGTTCGATCAGCTGTACTCGTATGTAGTAGAGGGAACATCAGGTGTTCCGAATATTCTACCATTCCGTATCCTAAAGACCCTTGGCCTTCCCAACCCTATTGCAGACTCCATAAACAAGTCAGCTGGTACGCTCAAGCTCTTGAACGAGAACCTATCTGACATTGCATGGAACAAACAGCGTCCAGACTACAAGCCTTTCCGAGATATGCATCTTGCCATGTCAAGGTTCGATATCGTTCAGAACAATATCGTAGCGAGTACCAAAGAGATGCACAACACCGTACTGCTTAGGTATCCAACGAATAGGGACGTAGTCGAAAAGCAGGGCGGGTCAGTAGGAAGTGTCGAAGGTCGATCAGTGTTCTTCTTGAATTTCTCTGAGACAGATTGGACGGAGATCGGTGGATCTCCATATGGGATTCCATTCCACAACGACCTCAAGCTAGAAGAGCGTAAGCTGCTAGTCGCACTAGAGAAGAACGCATACGGTGGTGGTCCTAAGTTGAACATTGCATTGGCAGGTAGCTGTTTCCTTAACCGTATGGGTGAAGCACTTCAGCCAATGTACCGTGGCAATATCCTCTTGTGGGGCCGTAACATTAAACCGTATGACTGGATCAATGTAGTTGACCAGTACAATGAGATGAAGGGGGTTATCGAGGCCGATCGTGTAGTCCATAACTTCAATACTAAGACAGGTTGGACAACCATGATTATACCTCACGCGGTCGTTCACGTGAACCAGGGTACATCTGTCTTCCAGAAGTCGTCAATGGTAAAGTTCATGGAAGGGCTAGGAGTCTTCCTTGATGTTCTAACAGTAGGCTCTATCATCTTCAGTATCGTAACACTGGGGACAGGGGCCAGTGCGGTTGCAGCAGTAGGTGCTGCACGTACCGTTGCCGGTGGCATCTTGAAGTCAAAGCTGAAGGGTGCTCTTGTTAAAGAAGCTCTCAAGCAAGGTGGAAAGAAGTTGATGGCCTCACGTGCCAAGAACATCGTAGGTAAGAAGGTAACAGGAGCAATGGCCAAGGAAGCGATCAAGAGTGTATCACTAACCGAGGTATCCAAGTACGCGGGACTCACTCTGGCTACTCACTTCAAGGCAGCACTACCATCTATCGGATGGTGGTCGCTACTCGATTCTATCAAGACGCTACCTCCCACACTAGCTGCTTCTATCGCTCATAGTACCATGTCAGAGTCTCTCAACGGTATAGTCAGTATCACACCTCTCTACTATCAAGGTAGACCGCTAGTCGCTGGGTTGAGTACTGACGACACGAAGTATATCACTAAATGGGAAGGTGCATGGCGTAGTCTTAAGGACATGATGAAGGGCGGGTACGAGTACCTAACAGAGTCATTCCGTGGTGAAGACGGTGAGGTTACTATCGACTTGACTGAGTACAACCGCGTATACCAGGAGATTAAGTAAGATGGTAAGGAAGTCAGCACGAAACCTATCAGCAGAAATTCAGGCTACGTCAGAAGAAACCCGTCTAGTAGCTCAGGCCAACTATATCTACTGGGCTATCTTCACGGGTAAACACCGTGGTAAGGAGTACATTGGATTCAATCCTGATACTTGGTCAGCGGACTGTGTACCATACAATACGTATATGAACTTCAAGGCAGGTAAGCTGTCTAGGGAAACATTCGAGAAGGAAACCAATGTACGCAACATCAAGATTGAAGGTGTTCAGATTAAACAGTACTATGATCCAGACAAGTGGGTCGTACGTGCTCCATCTAGTGTAACACGCCAGAACTACGGCGTGATGGTACCTGTTCCACAAGCAAACCGCTCCCACATTGGTGCAGTTCCAAGGGGAGGTAATCCTCCAACTTCTGCATCAGGGCAGAATCTCATGCAGCAGAGGATCACAGCCCTTCAGGGTAGTGTCGGTGGTCAGCAAGACGTTCAGTATCCAGGTGCAAATGATAGATGGGATGGTAATGTTCATCAGGACGGTAGTTCGGTGTCCGCATATCAGGACAACGACAACAAGCCCATGGTCAGGATCTCTTCTCAGTCTATGGAGATCAACTCAAGTAGCACGAAGACAGCCCATAAGCCTGATCAGAACATACATGGTAATCTGCAAGAGAACTTTTTCGCTCAGGTCATGCCGTCAAGTGCTGCCATTCCTGTCAAGAATCATATTCCATACCTTGGTGAGGTGGTAGCTGGAGTGGCTATTCTAACTGCTATCATGTCATTCTTTTCTCAGGCCAAGGCAAGAGGGATGGATTTTCTGACTACTAGTAATGTAATCAACCCGACCGAGGTGATCGACTACGGCACAATGAGCCGTACATATCACCAGGAGTACTAAAATGGCATTGTACTTTGGCGCTGACATCAAGACAGGACCAGACGGTGACCTCTCGGTTAACAATCAAGGTGACCTAGAGATCGCTGACTCTCCTACGAGCCTGAAGCAGGCCCTGAAGTTCTTGATTTCTACAGATTTTGGTGAGATGGATGTAATCCCATCCTTTGGTGCTAACCTAGGTACCCTGGTGGGATCAAGTGATCAGGATCAGGTGTTAGAATCTATCCCTGTCCTGATAAGGGACGCTCTCAACCGACATGGTGTCGCTGAGAACGGAGATGTAGACGTGCAGGCTATCCCCATCACTGAGGATCAGGTGTATCTCAGGATAGAGACGGCAGGCACGTTCTTTGATGCAGACGGAGAAGTGATCGATACGACAGAGGTAACCCTCAAGTTCCTCTTCCCGTACAAGGAAGCAAGAATCACAGCACTTGACTAAATTACTTGACAAACAAGGATCTTTCAGGTAGAACCGTAAGCTGCCACGATAGGAACCCTCCCATGATCCGTAAGAAATCAGCCAATGAGATTGTCTCCCGGGCCGCACAGTATCTAGAGCGTGAGTCGCCCATTACTCTGGTCTCTCCGGGCTCGACTGTCAGGGCACTGCTGGACTCCGTAAGTACAGAGATAGCAGCGCTTTACAATACAATTGACCGAGCCATGCTACAGGCTTTTGTCTCTAGCTCCTCCGGAGTATTCCTCGACCTCCTATCAGAGATCGTGGGCCTCTCCCGTAGGACCGAGGTAGCTGCCATCACGTCGGCCAACGATAGGAACATCCGGTTCTACGTTTCGACAGGTGTACTGTCCGACTATGTCACCACCATTCCGGCAGGGACTACGGTCACAAATGCTGATGGTCTCGTAATCTATGTCGTGGACAATACAGTCGCAGTCCCAACCGGGTCTACCGAGGTCTTCGTCACGGCAAGAGCACAGACCGTGGGTATAGCAGGGAACGTTGGAGTGGGTATTCTTACGACCCATAACCTAGGGTCTGCTGTTGTACTCGTTACGAACAGGGAAGCCATTACCACAGCGAGTAGCATTGAGACAGACGAGAGTCTTAGGTTTAGGATCAGGAACGCTGTGCGTAGTGCAGAGGGTGCTAATGCTGTGTCAATCAGAACCGCAGCACTCGCAGTGGGTGGTGTGGCTGATGCTGTAATGCGTGAGTTTGCAATGGGCGCTGGTAGCTTCGAGCTACTGTTGATTCCTGTAGGCAACCGGGTTCCTGCCACAGTGATCCAGCAGGTAGTCTCCAATGTGAACGCTACCATCGCTTACGGGATGAACTTCACAGTACGTGAACCACGGTATGTACCTTTCAGTATCGACGTTGAGCTTGTTATGCCAAGGACAGACGATATTGACAAGCCTCTCATGAAGGAGACTGCCGCAAGTAACATCCAGCGATACGTTGGACAGCTACGACCAAGTGCTACCATGTCTATGGGACGTATCCGTGAGGCATGCCTGTCTGTCAATCGAGACATTGTGGATGTTCATATCAGGAACATGAGGATCAATGGGCGTACTCAGCATGTGTCTGACTATCACCTTGCTGACGATGAAGTATTCATCCCCGATCCAGCAGAAGCTAGCCCGTTCCAGGTGGTATAATGGCTACATACCCCCGTCAGCATGGGTTTAGATCATACTATACCCAAAGACTTGCCAACCACTTCCCGGATTGGCACATCATACGTACAGACGAAGACAGTACAGGTCAGTACCTGCTTAACGCTTATGGAATGAGCATCGGAGACGCTGCTGATATCATAGACAAGACTCGACGGGAGTTGTACCTCGGAACAGCTACTACCCTGACACGGTACGATGCGTACAGAGCTGAGCTACCACAGCAGCTTACGATTGAGCCAATGACCTCTCGTAACATGCTGGATAACGCTGGTGTAACGTTCCAGAAGGCCGCTAGTAAAGAGCAGCCTGCACTATGGAACGTGGTTAACACGTACCTGAACGAAGACTATGGACTGTACGGGAACTCATTCCTGTTCACGCCTCAGCCAGAAGAAGAGAGCTTCGTGTACCAGGATCTACCGATCCAAGTCCCAGCAGGAGAATCCCTCACTCTCAGTGCGTACGTGAAAGACACTGGGCAGTACTCAGGTGCTGAATTTGACGTGCCGTATGTACAGTTGCAGCTAATAGGTTGGAACGATACCGGGGGTACAGAAACAGCAACAGGAATCGTTGAGCTGAACAATGCATCGGACTGGGTACGAGCGACAGCAACCTTGACCTCTCAGCGACCATTATTCAAGGTTAGAGCACTAGCCCGTGTGACATACGCTGACCCAGGTGGTATGTCTACCAGCCTTATTCCTGACCATATCAGTTTCTTTACATGGGGGTCTCTTGGTGAACCAGCATATGGTGATGGTTATGCTGACCCACTAGGCGTATCTACATTTGGATTCTACACTGATGGTGAAGATCTACCAACGACATACACTCTGCTCACTAGTCCTCAACTGGAGTGGGGAACTGAGGCATCAACATGGAGGCCGGGAAGACTAGAACAGATGGACTCGCCTTTCCGTGTGGTCATTCAGTATTCAGGAGCACCACCACGTGACTTGGACCATGTATCTAGCGAGTGGGATCTGTTCGAAGATGCAATCCCGACACGAGTTGCAACCTTAGATGGTGTGACCGGTAACATCATAGCATCTCAGTCTGGTCCTACTTATTATGAGTTCGATGGTAGGTACTGGGAGACTAAGTTCAGAATCACTGGTGATCAGATCGCCCTGTACAACGTGGACCTCCCACGAGAAACGTTCCAGCAGTACGACATTCTGGACAGATGGCCAGCCGAACAGGAGCTAGACCAAGAGTTCGGGGATATCGAGGGTATGACACGTACACTTGAGGCAGTGACACACTGGCGTCACCGGCTCTACGTGATCGCAAAGGAAACACTGTCAGGCGTAACTCGTCGTGTCCTGAAGGTGGTAAACGCACGTGGCATCAGTAACAGGCTAGAGACTATCAAGGACATCGATATTCAGTACTCCACAGGAGATGTGTCTGGGATAGGGTTCATTGATGGTAGGATGGATCGACTGGCTCTAACGTTTGACGATGACACACAGAAGACGGTCCAGATGTATTACGACTACTACTTCTGGGCAGAGCATATCAGACAGATCGTAACACGACACCCATACACGGGTGGGACTCTAACGTTCATCGAGAACTAACATGGGACAAGAATACACAGGTGAATTCGTTCACGTAGAGATCGAGAACTCCTTCGACGAATGGGGGCGGTTGCTCGATCTTCCACGTATCCCAACAGAGAACCCATCTGCCCACAAGACACGTCTACTCGACGTGTTCACACACAGGGCTGGTTATGATCATCAGGGTCTCGTGTATGGGTACAATCGTGAGCTAGGGCTAACTACATATGACCCGGGGCTTGTCATTAAGCCGTACTACTTGGGTACTGACATCTCGTCTGCTCCAGATCTGTATGTCAATGTGCAAGCAGATGGCATACATCTCTCCACCTCTAGGTTCCAAGTCGTGAAGGAATCTCACACAATAGACAAGGGCTCATTGCGGGTATCACTAGTAAGAAACAATGTGCAGCTACACCCAACTGTAGAGTATAAGGCGGTACGTGTTGACCGTCGTGTCTATGACGTAGACACAGACAGAAACGAGCTTGTCTTCCCACATGACTATGCAGGTAGAGACATTCAGGTAACGTACTTCTACGATGAAGTTATCCCACTCAATCAGTCCATGACGGATATTGTGGCTGGTATAAACAACGTTACACTACCAGGTAACACGACACCTATCGTAAGTGCTTTTCTTGCTAACAGTCTTGGAGGAGAAGAGACAGGTGAGGGTCTAGCTATTACACCGACCGAGAGTATCTTCGGTCTACACGAGTCTGACACGGGTGACTACTATAACGAGTCGTATGTAGTATGGTCAGACGCCAGCATCCGATCGCTTAGCGACGACGCATATGTTACCGCAAACCTCAACGATGAAGGAACTTACTACGGAACCATTCTAATGAGGTTGGTAGAGGCTAGCCGAAAGATATCACGGGTAACTTGGGGTCAGACATTATTTGACAGGGATAGATTCTCTGATATCATGGGGCTAGCTGAGATCCCAACTCTGACTGATGCTAAAACGTCCACATGGACGTGCTCAAATCCACTGCACCCCCTAGAGTATGGTGCAGAACACGCTGCTGGATTAAGTATGGAGTGCCCTAGATGCTCAAGACCACTCATGCTTATCGGTATTCACCCGAACCGACTCCAGTCAGGGGTTGGTGGCGAGGTAGACCTGAAGATGATCGTAGAGGAGGGGGCCTATGAAGGAACAGACCCAACGATCTACGATGTAGTTGCGGTCCTAAACGGTGATTTTATCGTGCCAGAAACCACGACCGAGACAGAAATGGACAATGAGGGATACTAATGGCTGACTATACAGTAGGGCCAAGCTCTGACTTCAGACAGGTACAGGATGCAATTGACGCCCTGATCCAAGACCAGGGTTCGACTACGTTCACAGAGGAACATCGTGTCCTGATCAACGAGCCGGGAGTATATCGGCCATACAAGGTGCCAGCAGGTTCCCTCACTCCCACGGACACATACCGGTTCTTCATTACCGGGAAGACGGGTATGTTCCCTACCATTGCAGGTGCTCTTGATCTGACCACAGGCTATAATGGTGTCTCTATTGGTACCCCGTACACCACAGTATCAAACCAGTGGGTACGGAATTGTGTACGTGGTGTACTATTCGAGGAGGCAGCCACTGACGGTGTGCTGTCTAACTCCTTCGTAGCATTCACAAGTAAGACAGGTGTCACAGTTTGGAAAGCAGATGACTTCTGGATCTACAATACTACGATACATCACTCCCCGATCTGCCTACTAGCGTATCAAGTCAGTAACTTCGCTTGCTTCCATAACACTCTAGTGGCTATCCCAGATCGTGCATATGAAGTCAAGGCTGCTCTTGTATACCGGGTCCCAGGTAGCAGCGTAGGAAGCCCTTTCATTCATAACAATAACATTGTTGCGTACGGCGGTACGTGTATGGACCTTGATAAGGGTACATACGAGAACATAGACTCGGACTATAACAACCTATACTACCCAGGTGGTAGCATAGTACGTCTTGATGGTAGCGAAGCTGTGATCGAAAACCGGCACGGTAACGCAGCTAAGCTAGACGCTTGGCGGCAGCTGACCTCTCTTGATATTAACTCGGTCTCAACAGACCCACGATTTATCCAGAGAGAGACACACTCGGATGACTTCACAGGTATTTGGATCGACATGTCCCTACTGGACTCTAGCCCTCTTGTCCGTAAGGGTGAGAACACTCAGTCTGCATCTGGCTACCCATCCCAGGTTGTAGCTTCTGACATGGCATATGATGTCTACGGTGGTAACCGTGGCACACTGCCCACCATCGGAGCCTTTGAAAAGTTGGTCAAGATAGGTTTCTACGGAGATCACATCCTACACAAGGACGGGGCATCAGATCCATGTGGGGACACAATCAGTCAGCTTGATGTTGCAGCAGCACAGTACCAGAAGGCAGTCAATCCTTGGTACCCTAAGGTGCATACTGGTTACTTCTACGTACGAGACATGCAGTACTACCTGTACAGTAACAAGCAGTCGTCGAAGATAGGGGGCTGTACATGGAGTCAGATCGACACAGCAACAGAATGGCTCCACGGTACAGTTTCAGTGAAGTTCCAGGGAGAGGTACTAGCGGACAATTACTGGAACATTAGAGGGCAAGAACTAGTGTTCAAGCACAATGATCTTCCTATCACCACTCTCTTTGAGGAGGTAACAGTCACTGGAGAATATAGAACCTGGAACGATACCACACGGTCATTTGACACAAGTACAGGAGAACTAACGTTTGACCTTATTGATGGAACACAGCGATACTTCCTAGAACCAAGTCCAGTCGGTGGTGCTCCCATTGTGGTTACTGACGACTCGATTGATGAACGTGAGACAACGGGTGATCTACCATATGGATACTATGTTGAGTATGACGAGGATCTTGGCGCTACAGAGCTACTACTGGATGTGAGCAACACACTCCAGAACCCGCAGTTCGAGTACTTCTCCTCGGTAGACTCTGAGCCAGCACACTGGACAGTGTACGCAGGATCACCTACCGTTCAGACAAGTGCCAAAATGTATGGAGACCACAGACATCCTTATATCGGACATGGTTATCTCCAGATGAACTCGGGCGATGTGATCGGACAAGAGATCCACGGTTACTCTGAATCTTCTCCATACTACTTCCGTGTCAGTGCATTTCCGACAACAGGTAGTCCCGTTCTAAACTATCAGTTCGTGTACTATGACACAAACGGACTGATCGTAGACGACGAGACTGGACAGATGACCATCTCGGGACACTGGGCTGATGAGGTTCGGTTCTCTACTGGTGCCAGTAAGGACGTTACTGTTGACCGTGCAGTACTGAAGATTGGGACAGACTATGGAGCAGGGGTGGAGGCTGTACAGCTTGACCCCAGTACAGAGAACAGGTACACTCGTCTACCACGACTTGATGACATGACCGTGGAATGGGAGGGGTCTGACTCAGGGGTCTACGAGATCACAGACCTAACCTTGAACCCAATGACGAACCCAATGCCCAACGGGTTCCTCTGTATTCTAGCAGTGCCAGCTGACCAGTTCGATGACCTAGCTCCATCAGGTACTCACACACTGATCGACTACGAATGGCAGAACGGTAGGCTCACATATCTACCATGGGCCAAGGTAAGCGGCAAGAACAAATGGCACTATGTTGACAGGAATAATCCAGTTGAGCTAGCACCAGACATTACATACACGGCACCAGTAGCAGAGCCAGACAGGATCATCTTCTCACCAGACCCAGTTCACACTGTTCAGGGCAATACAGGTGAAGAGCTATACTTCCGTGTATATGACGAGCAGGGTAACCCGTTCGCACATGAGGGCTTCAGTGCATACACTTGGGAGAGTACAGGTAACTTCCCAGGCTACATCGCTATGCGTGAGTACGGATACTACACACGGTTAGGATATCAAATCCTTGGGGAGACGAACTCTGCTGGAGCAGTAGCTATCAGGTACATTCCGCCTGAGGCAGGGGATGTAGAAATCAATCCCGCAATTGTTAATGTGGGTGTAGGTACACATGGTGAGAGTGTATACTATGTGACTACGAAGTACGAGATTGCCCCTGAGAACCATGGTAATCCAACCCTTACAGGACCAGACGGGACTGTACTCACTGAAACGGGTCAACTTGTAACAGGCGAATTCACTGGCTATAACAATGGGGACTTCTATGAGTACGGCGTTGGTCGCTATCCGTACCCTGATACAGTGAGCGTATGGGATGACAACATCCGTCAGTTTGAGGTATTTCACAGCAGTCCTGGAGACGGACAATTCTATCTAGATTACGAAGGCGCTCGCCTATTGAGCCCGTCATCTGGTCCATTGACTGTCAACTTTACGCCTCGTACTGTGTGGAAGGACCCACGGTATGCACGACGGATCTTCTTCAGTACCACGCTCACGGTTCCTGACCAACTAAGAGTCAACCATGACGCACGTGTGTACATCACTGCGCAGGCAGTCGGACAGGACAGGAACAGATGGGCAAGACTGGACATTACCTGCCTGAACCCAGACGCACTGGAGGAGCGGTAAATGGCTACACCTATCCAGCCTCTACAGATTCTACACCAGAGAGTTGACTCTGACGGGAATATCCGTGTTAGGTTCCGTGTCAACAAGACTGGTGTATTCAAGTACGTGCCAGAGCACTGCGCTTATACCATTGACGCGGGTACCACTTGGTACAAGGCACGTCCTGTAGTTACTAATGTTATGCACTCTCGTGATCCACTGTTTGTGACGGCAGCCGGTACCAACTTCATGTACTACTACTACGGTCCAGCTAATGACGGGCTGAACACGGCAGTCATGTTGCCATCGGATGTGTTAACACGTATCACACTCCTTGAGACTAACTGTGGCAGAGACAATCCAATTACACTACCACCACAGCCAACTGAACCTATAAACCAGCCCCCTGACTACTCAGGGCCAGTAACAGGTGAGCCGATCACAGGTCAGTCTCCTGCTACCGGAGAACCTGTGCGTCCACCGTGGACAGGTGAGGTACCACCGGGTACAGGTCAGCCACCAATCATTCCACCAAACACAGGTGGTGTTCCACCAGTGACAGGTGAACCTGGTAATCCAGATACAGGAAACGTACCAGACCCTGATGTACCTCCTGGTTCAGGTGACATAGTTCCTGGCAGTCCGGGTACAGGTGGAAATCCTAGTGATCCAGATCCAGTACCACCGGGTGAACCTGTTCCTCCAGAGATCCCAGGAGACTCAACTCTTCCAACAGATGGTCCAGAAGATGGACAGCCACCTGTAGACAGTGAGCCCTCTCAGCCAGCTCCTAACGATCCAGAAGGTCCTACAACGGAACGTGGCAAGTACGAGGTACCGGCTGGGGACACACCATCAGGTAATCGTAATCCTAGTGATCCTCCACCTCCGGGTGGAGTAGTACTTACACCAGAACCAGATCAAGGTGCTCCAAACGATGACGGCGATGTAACAGACCCACGGCCACCGGGTGATGAGACACCTGCTGGACCGGGTCCAAGTACAGATACGCCTGGGTCTCCATCAGTACCACCGGGAGTACCTAGTCCTCCACCTCCGGTAGTAATACCTGGTACACCTACATCTCTACCAACAGAGGGAGACGGGCCACACGTACCCCCAGATCTTAGTACCCCTATAGATCCAGGAGACGCACCTACATCGTCTCCTAGTCTGCCCTCCGAGGTGGGACCGCCACCAATTGGACCTATGCCTCGGGGTATAAATCCTCCTGCTCCTCCTGGTGTTCCACCTGGAACTGAGCCGGGATTCGATGTACCAACTCCACCGGCAGACGGGGAGCCTATAGTTCCACAGCCTCTCATCCTACCAGGAGATGGTCCTGTCGTGGAACCTCCCCATACACAGCCTATCGACCCGATGACTGACGGGTCAGATCCTCATGACCCGAACGCACCTGAGATAGGGGTTGGTAACCAGCCAATTCCAGTAGATGACGGTCCATTCATGATCGTACAGCCGGGGACAGAGGTACCTGGAGGAACAGATACACGGTTCCCATACGAAACAACATCTACACCACACGTTCCCAACATGGGATACGACATTGGAGCCCCAGGGCACAATCCCATGGAGCTACCAATCAATCCTCCTACGGGGATGACAGTTGAAATGGTGCTCGTGCCAGAGACAGTCACGCGGATCGACCAGGAATGTTTACTCACATTCAGGGTTGAGAATACTTCATATGCAGCTAATATCGAAGCTGAGATGGTCCTGGAGTTCCACGTACCGGAAACTGGGATGCACGTACATCTTCTTAGTAGTGGACTATTTGTGCTTCCGCAGGGTAGTCACATGCTTCTCTCCGCTGTAGTGCCTCCTCACATGTTCGAACGTTCTGGAGTAGGATACGGGATCGGCCTCCTGCTTGTTAACGGTGAACCATTGGTTCACGCAGAGTCCTCAGTACAGATCACGGAGTTCACCGAATAATGGCAACGACAACGACGATTCCAGATCAGCTAGCAAGATTCCCATGTGTCCTTACGAACACTGGTCTTCTGAGTTTCTATGAAGCTGACAAGTCTACCCTGTCTGTCAACTTGTGTTGCCAGCAGGCCCTGAACACAGACGCTGTAGACATCGAGTTTACCATCTCGAAGCGTGGTACTTGGCTATTGGATATTAACAAGTCGGCTTACAAGGATCGAAGTGGTGTTTGGTATCAGCTCAAGCCGAATATCAGTAAGGCAACTGGTGATAGGTATGGTACTGCAACAGCTCAGAACTCTGGTGGGGATGAAGTAGGGATCGTATTTACACGAAACAAGCCTCAAACATTCATTCTGGAATGGGATGCTTCAGACTATTCCAGTCTATTAAACGATCCAGTAGTCGAGATCAAGATAGTATTCGTTAAGCATGAAAAGAGCGACTACTACACTCACAGGACTGTGTCGATAGTAGGTGACAATGATCAAGGTGTCCAGACGGCCATCACTGAACCGAGTAGAGTGGATACTTGGGAAAAGATGATCGACTATACCTTTAACAAGGGGTACACAGAGCCACCTCACTCTGTGGAGATCACAGACAACGGGATCAAGTTTAAGTTTAGTGTAGCTAGCTCGGGTATCTGCAATTGCTATACTGTCTGTGGGAAGGAAACGGTCCAAGGGCTATGCCCTGATGGATCCACGTTCAACCTTCAGATCGGATCTAGTGCTCTCACAACAGAGATACCCTTCAGGCAAAATGTCACCCTAGAGGATGGACTCGGGAATGAGTCTACATTTGTTGCTCGTAGCCTGCATCTCGTTACTCCAGCAGGACCTACAGCGACTCACACACCTGCCACTGCCACGCCAATTACCGTCACCGTGGATTACGACAAGGGAATTTATACCTTGTCTGACGACGCACGGTGGTATAAGATTGAGCGCTACATTGGCTCCGACAATAACAGAGAGACGCTCGTAGACTGGACAGAGGTGACAGGCACGGACTCCGTGTCAGATCCCATGACCAAGCTACTTCAGGGCGAGACATACGGCTACCGGGTACGACTCAAGACAGCCAGCGGGACAGAAAGCATCTGGTCCGCATGGTCTACTGTCACATGGAACCCAACAGCGTAAGGTGATGCATGTTTACACCAGCTAGTGGAAGAATCAGCAGTGAACCGTGCAATGAATCGGACGATTGGACTCTAGGAACAGGACAGGTTCTAGACGGGACGCTGAGGCTATCTCCCACCATTACGTCGGTTATTGGAAAGACCCTCATTCTTCCTGAGCTTGACACTCCAGACTATGAGACTACAGTACCATCTAACTCTCTCTGGTCTGATTGGACACCTCATGATCGTGGAACTGTCTGGTACGGTAGTAGTGTGTATCTCTACAGCTTGTATGATAACTCCAAGGGTTATACAGACAGAAGCATAGAAGGGGGGCTCTTCTGGAATAGTGCTCTTGGTTCTGGTACAATTCCGGACAACATCGACAATGCCACAGGCTGGACACTGGATACAAGGGCTGTGTCTTGGGGTGGTAGGCTACGTATCATAATTACCGATGGAACATACAGGCTGGAGTTCTGTGTATCTCCTGAGGGCCTGTTCCGTGCAGACAATGTCGATAAGCCATGGGAGAAACCAGAGAATGCCCTTTGCCCTCTCAAGCCGTGGGAGTCAAAGCATGGAATAACAGTATCCTCGGATGGTAGTATTAGTGCAACCTCTATCGTACCATTCAAGTTCCCAGAGTACATCACGATCCGTATTAGCCTCCAGGGTACGAGCTTACGGATCAAGACTACTGAGCATGATCTTGTGTACGATGATTACCCAGGTTGTATCTCTAGTGTTTCCGGTACAGGTGTTTACTACTCTCTGATCAATGAATGGCACTACGACAATAAGATGAACGCAGGGATGTGCTTCATTACGGACGTGAAGTTCTGGGAAAACCCGTATCTAGAGCGCACATTACAGTCTATCTCCTCTAAGATACTGTACTCCAATGTTATACAAACTGCGTATTCCCCTATCTTCCAGCCGAGTGATGTACAGAAGTTCTCTTATGCAGTATACGATGTGGATAACCACACCGGAGATGGAACCACAGCTATCACTCCCCAGTATCGTTCTGGTGTCGGTGGATGGAATGATGGAGTAGAACAGGAGATCTCTGAAGAGCAGGTCAGTCAGACTCTTGGGTACATAGGATATGACCAGATCAGGTTCAAGATCACTCAGATATCCACGGACGGTACCCAGGACAGCCCACGTATTAACAAGATCACCGTAGCATCCACGGCAACAGATGAAGGTGTGTACTCTATACGTCCTGGATTTGGGAGTGAACTGGGTGACAATACTGTAGCTTTCGACATCATTCATAGCCCGACAAACATCTACTACTCTACTGGTGACACACTCTTCGTACAGCCAAACACTGGAGGCCCGGTTGACGAGGCGGTAGGTGCTGCTCTAGTTACTGAGGGCGTTGTACGAGATAACGCTGAGTACACAGAGCTTGGTCGTATCACTGGTGAAGTCAGCCTACTGGGTTATGACTTTATGCAAGCACAGTCAGACGCAGCAGGGTTTGCTAACGGGGTAGTCTCGGTTAGTGGTGCAGCAGGTTACGTGGAGAATAGGCGTCACCCAGGTACATACGACACAGAGCCCATGCAGAAGGTAGACGCAGTCGGTGGACAGGGTATCCAGTTTACGACTGTTACCGACCTCGTGGAAGACCAGCGCTACGTACTAGAGTTCCCGCTCTGGGTCATCTCTGGGACCGTACAGGCCAGTACAAACAATGGAATGCTTGCTGAACTACGCCCTGACCATTCTCGTCTGATGCGGATTGGGTTCCGATCCACTGGCGTATCCATGGGGTTACTCTTTACAGCACTGAAGACTTCACAGTTCTATGTAGGTCGCCCACGTCTGTATGAGGCAGCAGGAGGTAGAGTAGACTGTGGGGTAGTGAGTGATGCTAATGAAGCCGCCAAATACTCCGTGTCAGCCAACTTCTACCTACACGCATACCCAAATCTCTTCACCCCTGTCATGGCAAACACACCAGCTAATGACAACGCTCGTGGGTTCGGCCTTGGGGTGGATGCCCACGGTAGTCCGTACCTCAAGGTAGGAAGCGGAGCATTCACAGGCGACTACCTATTCGATTTGTACAGGTGGAACAGTATCCAGGCTAAGGTTGATACCCTAGCTGGAGAGGCAAGGCTCTTTGCTAACGGAGAGTATGTAGGTAAGAGGGATATCTCTGGGGACACTACAGACCTAAGTACTGGAAACTTTTACATTGGTCCACACGATGCAGATGATGACTCGTTCTTCCCAGGCTCTATTAGTCAGGCACGACACACAACAGAGTTTGTGTCTGACTACAATGTCAGTTACAGGCTAGCCAGAAAGACAGCCCCGAAGTTCAAGTGTCAGTACGAGCCAGAGCTAGATGATCAGACGCTTGTGTACATGACATTCAATCAGTCTTACGGTCTGATCGAGAACCTAGGGAGTCTAGAGAATCCAATTATCCCGATTGATAATCGCAAATGGGTACGCCGTGGAGTCAGTGGTGTTCAAGGACAGGGTGTGAGGTTTACACCACTGAACACAATTGATAAGTATGGTACGATGTACATTGAAGACAATATGTCTTGGGTGAACGAGAGCTTTGCTATCGAGGGTTACCTACGCGCTCCTACCCGCTACACTGACCAGACCATCATGTCTGTAGGTGGGACAGGCGACTACGGGTTCCAGGTAGAGGTAGACACGGATGGATATCTCGTCTATCACTTCAGCGGTGACAGTGGAGAGGTGACGATCAGATCCGATCAAGTTCAGGACTGGAAGATCGCATCTGGAGGATATCAGTTCTGGCATTGGGGTATCAAGCACAATCGTACCACAGATGCCATCGGTATGTGGATCGGGGGAGAGCATATTGCTGGACAGGACTCTGGTAACCTCGGAGACGTTAGTGGATCGACAAAACTCTACTTGGGTTCTGAGAACGGGACAGGTCAGCCAGTATTTGGTGACATGGATAACATTAAGGTATGGACAGGTGACATTGACGCATACTCTTGGGCCTACCCGCCCAACAATGTTAAGTGGACACCTGAGGAGGCTGTATACGTAGACGATAACGAGCTACACGAAGACCGTGTCGAGCATACCAGTCCAGAGCGTAAGCTGGTTGTCATGCCTGGCCACTACCCAGGTTACGTGGATACTAAGGTGGTCGGTAGTACATTTTACGGGCTGTACCCCTATAAGTACACACTCGACTACCATATTGTCCTCGACACCGGAGAGGTAGAACTCAGCTTCGGTAGTACTCGGAGCCCGTTCCGTATCATGAACAAGGTGCCAGACCATGGTGTTCCGATTGCCCTTATTGGTACTCAGATGCTCAGTGTTGACACACACATGTCCAAGACAGAGTTAAGTGATCGTGAGCCAGCTAACCGTACTGGTTATGGGTCAGACCTCAGTGTACTCCGTAACGGTGTTACAGACACCTTTAAGTTCCTTGACAGTGTAGACACTAATGAAATACTCGTGACAAACCGTAGTGCTCGCTGGAAGGACCTCATGAGCCCACACCCGCTGTACTTCAAGTACCTCGTGGGCCGCAACCGATACTATGTGAGCGTACCTAACGCTCAGGACGTAGATGACATCGAGGTCATCAGGCAGGCCGTACGTTTGACTTCGAACACGGGTACGAACAAGCAGGTCGTGTGGGATATCATTGCGTCCTCGACTGACTACTACGGAGACACACTACCGGATGGTGTGTTCTCTATCGTCCTGCTCCTAGAGCAAATACCAAGCTCTACCACGTGGGTAGAGTACCTAGCCTCCGACGTTTCGGTAGGGTTCCAGGATGTGGGTGTCCGTAAGGAGATCATCAACCCTGTGCCCCTGTTCGGGAACCACTCGGGCAGGATGGGGATTTCCCTTGACAACAACGCCGTAGGCAGCTATAACGTGACGGTAAC
>SDBT01001837.1_pt1 | contig 38000 bp, 47 predicted proteins | sample 2277101 | NCBI WGS metagenome assembly SDBT01 (sample SAMN10404973, study PRJNA504765) | marine sediment metagenome | isolation source: marine sediment core GS10_PC15, 103 cmbsf | place: Arctic Ocean: Southern Knipovich Ridge | collected 2010 | reverse complement strand
TAAAACATACTCGCTACTCGGGCCCGATCTGCTTTTATGTACGCACACTTTACAAATCCTGGATTGAACCCATAGAAAATATCGTTATTGATAGCGCCGTTGAATTGATGGGCCAATAGCGGATCGTAAGATGCTTCATTTCGGCCAACTCTTAAAATCAAGTCGTGTATATCCTCGGTTATAGCCGGATCCGGCGTCTCTCCGGATGAGTGTCTTATGGCTGCGCCCGTGTTGTCTCGATCGATCTCTTCGTTTGTTATCAAAGAATCCCAGCTTATAGTCCAATCCTGCTCAAGCGGATTGTCGATTGTAGTGTAACTGACTGTTACAAGCCAGGCATTGGGAGCACTTTCCATTACAGCGACTTGTATATCATCCACATAAACCCATTCTTGACCAGGCCAGGTTTCCCATTCTCGGGGGATCCTTTGCCCGCCTGCGTTTGCCACTGCTGCCATTGCTGCCTGCTCTGCCGATGACTCACCTGGAGAAAACACGACGGAAAAAACGCGACGTGCATTGCCACTTTTTGCCATAGTTTCAACATCAATGCTTTTACTATAAGTGATGTATTTCGTTTCTTCTCTTACATTCAGAACAGGCATATTTTACCTCACACGAACCTTGCCGTTTTTATTTGTTCAAATTTTTGTCGGCTTGCAAATTCATTCTGTCTTACCAACTCTTTTAACATTCTCTCCTGCAGGCGGATCTGTGTGCGCGTGTTGTCCGCCGTCTGCTTTGCAGGATCTATCCTTGATCCAGGGGTCGTAGTTAAAAGCCTTGATTCTTTTGCTGCAGTTCCCTTGCCGCCCTTGCCGATCACATTTTTAATTTGTTGATCTGATAGACCGGATCCTTTCAGGATTTTTCCGAGCTCAAGCTTCTCGCCGGCCAGGTTTGTAAGTAGTGTTTTGTTAAACTGGCCCGACATTTTATCGAACTCACCAGCCATTGCCTTTTCTATTTTCGTCATCTGGCGCTTGGCTATGATAGGCATTTCTTCCAGCGCACTTTCAAACCCATCCAGGAGGCCGGTCCATTCGAAATGATCGGTAAGATCGGCAAGATGTTGTTGTAGAATATTTATATCTTCGGTAAATTCTGTGCCGAGTGGTTTTTTGCCGCTGGTGAGTCTCCCGATATTTCCAAGAAGCCCCATCGGCGTGAGAGACCAAGCCTTGATTATTGAATTGGTGGCTTTCAAGGCAGATATTGTCATCGCGGTCATTGCCGTGTCCCACATCGGTTGCATATTCTTAATGATCGCGGCGGTGCCATCCCATATCGTTAAGAAAATCTGAGCCCAATTTCTCTTAAAGTACTTTAGCAGTTCGGGAATCTGTACGGCAAAAAGATGTTTTGTGTTTTCCCAAAAAGAGAGCAAGGCCAAAGTCGCCCGCTTGCTTTCGATCTTCATCACCAAGCCCCAATTTTCGATGACCGTCCGGAGAAAAATAAAACCGGTCCGAACGCCTGGCAGATGTTTCGTCATTGCCTCGCCGAGCGTTTCTTTCAGGTCCCCCCAAGAGTTTGTCATCTGAGCGATCATGCCGTTGTGCGTATCTACCTCGCCGGTGGCAAGATTGAAGTTTGAAGCGCCTATCTCGACAACCTTGTTAAATTTCTCCATGGCCGTCAAGGACATATCCAGCTTGATACCGTATCTCGACAGTGAGGCAGTGTCGCCCATGCGTGCGCGTGCAACCAAACGCATAGCAGCTACGTTGTCCATCTTGTAGGCTTTTGCCAGGCCCATCGCCGCGATCGTCGCCGCCTTTAATTCTTTGCCCGACATCTTCGCCATCGAGGCGCCCATGCTCATCAGTTCCAAAGTGGCCTCGTCGCCTGCAGTTGTTACACGTTGGATCTGTGAAGCAAATTCTTCCATCTCCGGCATATCGGCTTGCTTGCCGAGATTTTCGAGAGCATCGTACAGGTGTTTTGCTGCCATTTCCTGCTCACCGAAAAGCCGGATCGCATCGGCCCCGAATCTAAACATCGCCCGAGCGCCAAAGTACGCAGCTCCGGCCATAGCTGCTTTCTTTAGCATCTGGCCCATCGATCCGGCGGACCTCCCAACCTTGCCGAATTTCTTGCTGGCCTCATCCTTGGCTTTGATGATCATTTTTACCGATTTTGTAGCCATAGATCTATACCACCGTTTTCAGCTATATTGGGGGCCTGTGGCGCCCGTGTGTCGCTTTATTGGTGCCAGGCGTATGTGATAAGGTGCCTGGCAGGTTAAACGCCTTAAATCGCCGTGTGTTCGTTTTGTGGTTCTCATAGGTCGATTGCTCCGGCTTCTCGCTTGCAGACGGCTATTTCTGAAAATATAAACTCTGCAGCTCTAATAAAACAATAGGCCTGATCCAGTGCCCCACCGTGTACCGGTGGCAGGCCTTTCTTGTATAATTCTGCGAACCTGATAACTTCCCAAACATTGTCAGTCACATACTCCAAAGGACAGCCGACGATTTCTATCCTTCCATTTTGTTTGCACTCATCACAGCCTGTATCGTTACAGGCCGGACAGGACATTAAGAGCGGCTCGGCTTTCGTCGGCTTTTGTTGACACTTTTCCGGACCTTTGCACCCTTTGCACGTCGGGCCGTATTTGAGCCCGATTGCAACTCTAATTTTTTTTTATCCTCTAAGTTCGGCAATTGATAAAGCAACTTGCCTAACAGTTCTTGACATTCGACAAGGCCGACAATCTTCCCGAGCCAATCAATATCAAAAGGTATATCGGCTCCGGAGGCGTCGATCATATTTTCCCAACCTCGCAAATACTTTTTTGCCGTTCCAAAAACCACTTCAAATAGTGTGTTGGGTGTTTTGGTTTTATCCATTCGATCGTTGATGTCTGCGACGTTGAGCATTTCTTCGCCGGTCAAAAACTTAAAGAAAAACGTCGGGCGTTTTTTAACCGGCTTTTTCTTGTCGCTGGCCAGGACCACAGCATAAGTTTCATTTGGGCTTAGGGCGAGAGGCATCTTCTTTTGCTCCTTTCGTTTTCAGATATAATTTTTGTGTGGCCGGCAGCAGGGAATTCCACACCGCCAAAATTTCGGTATCGCTTGCATCAGCCATACCACCGTGATGTTTCCGGACCGCCGTCCGGATCTTTTCAATATCCATGATCAGAACCTTTCTTTTTTTACGCTGCAGCCGCCGCCGTGATTATAACCGAATTGTTCCCGCCGGTGTCGTGATTGCATTGTCCGGTATAGTCCAGGATCTGCATCCCTTCGCGGTCCGATTCTTTGAGTTCGCGGGCCTGCACTTTTGCCAAAGCAATTGTGACGCCTGTTGTTCCGTCACCTAATACCAGGTTGACCGCTCCCTCAGTGCCCGCAAGCCAGATACCGTGAAAATCATACGTCGCTATAAGTTCCAACTCCGGATCGCAAGTAAAGATCGGATCGATATCGGTTATGATGTAATAACCGATCGCCCCTGCAGCAGCTATGTCGCCGCGTACCACGACGTTTGCCTGCATAGCAAGGCCGATCTTGCTTACCTTTACCGCTACGGTTCCAAGTGTAAACGTCGTGGATTGCAGACGCATCGCCGCCGCCGTCGATGGGACCCATGCAGGCATTGCCTCATCGGTCGGTGCAACCCAACGGCCCATAAATTCAAAGTTGAACATAACCCGACCGCCATCCTCGCCTTCCATTGTGAAAGTTCCACTGCAGCCGACCAGGCTTTTCTTGACGCCATCTTCCCAACAGTCGATAGTGATTGTCTCATCATCGGCGTGTGTCGAGTGGACCTGGTAAACCTCTGCTGTCTTTTTCAGACCGCAGGCCTGAAGCAAAATTGCAAGGCCCAACTCAAGGCCATTCGATCCGTTGCCCTGCAGTTCCTTTTTGAAAGACACCGCTCCGGACATGATGCCGAGGATCCCTTTTTCTTTGTGGCCGCGATACAGGCCTGGACCGCCGCGCTCTACAAACGGAGCCGTCGGATTGATTTCAAGATCTTCCACATATACCGCTTGATCGGTTGCTTCATAAGTGCCCTTCGTGCCTTCGATTTTAATTTTTATGACGCGTTTTCTTGTAAGTAGTGGCATGACCTATCCTTTCGTATAAGGGTCATCGTCTTTTGTTCTGTAGTGTACCGACACTTCTATAAATACTCCGGTCACTCCGGATTGTGAATCGTATTTCGGGACGGATCCATGTACCACCGTATCAATTGCATTGCCGTCGCGTGTTGGATCTTCCATGAGTTTTTTTTCTATGTCCGCAGCGATCCTGTTTAGTGGCGTACCCAACGGTACTGTAGACTCATCGGATCCGGTATATATGCAGGTCAAAACAAACTGCAGATCTCGCTGCTTTGTCAAGCCTGCAGATACCATTTCGATCTCGCCTGTCTGATTGATTATGACTGTTAAATCAGCCCATGCAGCATTAAGAAAATTGCTCCGCTTGGCGCGGACCGCGCTCAGTGTATAGTTGAAGCCGTTGCCTTCCGTGATCTCGGCGATCTTGGCTTTTATATCTTCGGCGATAAGTTCTTTGATCGGATTTGTTTCCGCCATTATCCCGCCCTCTTGAACTGGCTCAATAAATAATCCACTTGATGATCGATGTTCGCTGCAAGTTTTGAATTTAGAAAACTCATCGACTCGGCTTCAAAGCCTGCAGTGCCTTCAAAGACGGCTGCAACCGATGGACCCAAGATCTCATATATCGGGCCGGTCTGTGTTACCTCACCAAACACTTTTTCGGAGGCCCAAAGCAACTCATCATCGCCGACAATAAGACCCTCTGCCATGCCCCGCCGTATAAAAACCCCCTGATGTCCGGATCTCGGCATTGTCTGGATAAACGCGTGAGGTATAAAACCCGATTCTCCGGATCCGAATTTATAAGACACGCCTTGACCCGTTTCCCTGGCCCCGAATAATTTTAACGGCAAACGGCTGCTGTAAAGTTTCAGCGTTCCGATCCATCGTGTGACCGAGGCATTTTTTATTTTGATCGCTCTGCGAGCTGAGCCTACTTTCATTCCGGAGGCAGCCGCTACTTTTCGGGCAAGGTGTGTCCTGGCGGTTTTCAAGGTTGCATTGATCGACCGGCTCAAGGCCGTTCCCATGCCACGCGGGATATTGCGGAGCATCTTTTCGATCCTTCGCAGCTTCGCTTCGTCCAGAACAATTTGAACCATAGGCTTCGGCATTATCCTCGGACCTCAAGTTTCAACCAGGCATAATCTATCGTTTGCATTTTTACGATCCGGCACTGCAGCGGAGTGTTGCCGATCCTGAAAGCATACTCGATCTTGTCGCCGCCGAGATCTATCTCGCCGCTGCTGATCCCTGTAGTCGAATCGTTTTTAACAAACATGATCGTCATCGGTGCGTTGCCGTGTGGCAGTGCGTCCAGGCCTTGCGGTTGCTCTCTGTTGACGGCGGCCAGGATCGATCGTGTGCCACCTGCAGCCGGACGATATGTAACAACTTCCCCGAACATTTCGAGTTTCATTTCGACATCGTCTATTGCAAGTTGTTCAAAAGGGCTTGCCGTCATCTGATCTCCAATACAAGCCAGTCATAAGCCGTCTCTGTAATTTCTGTGATCCGGCACTGCTGCGCTGCATTGCCGATCCGATATTCATACTCGATCTTGTCGCCGCCGAGATCTATCTCATCACTGCTGATCCCTTTTGCCGAATCGTTGGCAATAAACATTTTCGTCATCGGTGCGTTGCCGTGTGGCAGTACATCCAGGCCTTCTATTTGTTGGCGTATAACAATCGCCTGGATCTCGCGGGGATCTCCACCGTCCGGATGATAAGTGACCGGCTCACCAAACATTTCGAGAAATTTATCAACTTCCTCGATACCCCAATCGTCCGCCTGGCTCATCACGTCGGCAAGTTCGGCCAGCTCCGGAGGCAAACTGAAAGGCAGGTCCAGCAAAGAGAGTGCATCGTCCGCATCTTCCCAAAGCCTAAAATCTTCATCATAAAAATCGATCTCTGACATTACGTTCCTTCGTTCACTGTTAAGATCCCGCCCGCCTGTTTTTCCAAAAGCTGTACCGATAAGGTCCCATCGCCCGCTTCGTTTAACACAGTCAAGGATCCAGTGGCTTCGAGTGTTGGCTGGACCACAATATGCTTCTTGAACCACCGACGCCAAAGCCAATTAAACCATTGCAATACACCCCATCCGGATTTTGGTCCGGTTGGCTCTGCAGTGCTTAACAGGTCCAGGCCGGTCGGCGCTAAGATACTTTGCGAAACAGTCATTGCGGATCCATCCCAATTGATGTGAAAATAATACATAGGTATAGCGGTTGCATCTTTCGGGCCTTGATATACGACAAGCAAATATGCACTAACACCCCGGCCTGCCGTGATAATGCTCGCAGGAAAATTGACGGTATAAACTCCGTGGCCGGATTCCGCGACGTTATGATCGTAATTGCCCGCATTGCCCGCGTTCCAGGCCTCCCATGTATCGCCGCCTTCATTATTGATTTTATAAACTCCACCATCATTTTTATATATACCGGCCCAATAATCCGTTTGGCCTGGGTAGGCTGTAAATTGTGCTTCAAACATTCATTCACCGTGTTTTGCTTCCAACGCCTCAATTCTTGAATCGTAATTAGTATCTGTCCATTGAACTAATACACATACGCAACTTCTATAAAACCGTAACTATTGGCCCAAGTGCAAGGCTCCGAAACCAAATTCATCCACGGCGTAATAATATCTCCTGCACTAAACGTATAGCCACCAGCGATAGCTTCGGCATAAGTTTTTACAACCGAGTCTTGTTGGTCATTTGCAACCGTATCAAAATTGATATTAAAATCTGTTTCTGCTGCTCCGTTGATTAGTACTTCAAAATTCACACCAGAGGCACCCGCAACCGTCATGTCCAAGCCGCCCATGTGTCCCAAAACAACACCATCGTACAACATCTTGAATCCTGTCGTGGCTGTCATTAGAACATCACCCCACAGCAAACTACCATCGGAGGTTTTAGACGCTTTCCTGCCGTATTGGAGCCGGTGTATCCCCCCGAACATCCCACCCGCCGCTGCACCATAATTGTTCTCGATGTGGACATCCGTGGAAGTGCCATCGGTGAAGGCATCATCGACCGCATGTACTATATTGCCTGTGATGATTACGTTGGTTGCAGCGTGAGTGCTGCCCAGGACGTAATCGCAATCTTTGATTACGTTATTTATGATGTTAACAAAATCTACGTTTTGTTCGTGATAGAACACTTGACCATTGGAGCCGTCTGTATCAAATGTATTACTGGAAATTGTAAGATGCTCCAATGCACCGTCGCCGGAGCCGTCAATGTGCCTAACCCCCCTGTCACTCAAAACCATATTGTCATCAAACAAAACTTTTCTGAAATCTCCCGAAGAAGCCATGTCTATAATAAATGCCGCAGCAGGGCTAAAGGTTGGGTCTAACTGAAAATTATTGTCTGATACTTTCCAGTCAAACCATAGCCCAGTTGTGTTATGGATAGCCCATATACCATGAATATTATTTAATCCAGCAGAGAATGTATTGTTGCTCAAGCTGATATTTCTTATAATACCATCCTTGCCTGCAAGGCTCGATGTGATTCCCATATACCCATTGATTAAAGTGTTATTGGAAAAATCCAGTTCCTCAATCACGCTATTATTTTCAAGGGTATCTATTGCAACTATCTTGCGGCTTGGTGAAAGAACTGCATCATAAATAATTGTATTGCCTGTAACATTTGCACCGACCAACTCTTCGGCGGCCCCTCCACCTCCGCGTATTACAAGATAATTGCAGGTGTTGCCAGAGACTATACCACCCGATTGCTCACCCTGTATCCTTACCTGCTGCACTTGATTATTCAACAGACTATTACCAACCGAGCCGTTCCCATCTCTACCATGAAGAATCACATCACCCTCACCCGTACATCGTGAGATTGTGCAATACTTAGGGGCACCCAAAAACGAATCTGTCCATGAAGCCGCTTGTGCAAGGTGGACCTTGTTGTCTTCGCCGTGACATTCATCAATAATACACCGGTAAGAATCGCCTCTTATACCAAAACCTTCATAGCCGACACCCTCTGCCCTGCACCGATAAATACCACTGTCCTTACATTCTGAAAGCAATGCCCCGAAAGAATGATGACCATTGGCTAAATCTACATCATAAACAATATCTATGAAATTGCAGTCCTCAATGCGTGAATCTTCGCACTGGTCAAACCACACACCGGCATACGCCTGATTAGTAGCAAATCTTGCCGCTCCTGTTGGGTCTTCCCAATCCATATTGGCCCCAATGACTCTCACCTTTGTTTCGTTTCGGGCAAAGATAAGGGCTGATACAGTCTCGGTGTAGGCAGTCTCCTGATTCGCGGCTTCGTCAAGAGCGTGGTCAGCGGGCAGTGTAATGTAATTGCCGTTGGCAAATCTGAGGGTTGTGTTGCTATTTAACTCGACTGAGTTTTTGAAAGAATAGCTGCCGGAATAACAATATATCTCCCCGCCACCAGCAGGCAAAGCATTGACAGCCGCCATGAACTCAACACTATCATCGTCGTCGTTATCACAGGCATAATCTGCTATGCCCGTCAAGTCTGCCGGAGCACCGTAGGGAGCAATAGTGAAATTTGCCGTTCCTTTTGTCTTAACTGTTATAACCCCCGTTGCGGTTAAATCTGTAGTTGTAAGGGCACCATCAACTAACAAATTATTATCACCTGCATCGCTATCACCGCCAACGTGCAGCCCTCCATTTATTGATAATTTAGATGATGGTGTAGCAGTGCCTATACCGACGTTTCCACTCGTATTCAGGACTATGCCATCGTTATAAGTGATTGCCGAACCTTGAGCGACTCCTGAATCGTACATTATTTTGAATAAATCATTAATCTTGAAAATAGCATAATTTGACCCTGCATCTGAACTTCTGTTTGCCTCATCCCAATACGAATCAAAACGGATAGATATGTCATCATGTCTATAATTAAGTATCTGCATCAAAGGATAACTGTCTGAGGATGTGGTAAACTGAATATGCGGCCCTGCAGCATTTGCATTTGTCCCATCGATAGCGAACTTTGCCCATCCCACCCCACCATGAGGGACGGCTGTTGTTCCGATACCGACACTGTTGTTAAATCTGTGTGCAGTCGTAGCTCCGTAATCCATATAGCCATCGTTGAGACTGTCGATGTATTCGTCGGCGTCTGCTTGGGTGAAAAATATTTTATCAAGAGCTAAAATCCTGCTGTCTGCTCGGATATAGTTTGTGCCAGCATCCCATACCATCATAGAATTGTTCGCACTGGCATCATAACGGAATGTGTTGGTTGCAGTATTGAAGAATATCTCTACATCATAGCCAGTTCCAAAATATAAATAATCATCATCAGCAAACCGTATATCGACATCATCAAAAAAGACTTCTCTATCACTGTACTCAAACACAACACTTCCTAAGTCCGCCCACCATTTCATATCAAACCCTGTCGTGTTGTCGCCTATATTCCACGGAGTGTTTGCTGCTAAAGCTACCGTTTCCCACGAATCGCCATCCCAATAGTTTCTTACATCTTTATCCGCTCCGTAAACAATTTGAGCAAGGTTTTGAAATATAAATTCTTCTTCGCTGGCGTCCCAATTCGCATCCCGCCCCGCTTCAGTAGTTGCATCAAAGTGACCATCGCCGTTGAACGTAGCCCCTGCAGAGGTGAAGTTGCCTGAAGCAGTAACATCCCCACCACTTAAAGTCAAAACAGAAACGCCGCTGGAATCCCCGAGAATCAAATCACCATCTTCAGCACATAATCTTATATGTGTGTCTCCACTTGAACTATCACCTACATAGCCAGTTCTATCCCAACTCCCCCCCGTTGTCCCCCCAAACTCAATATATGCAAGAGCATCATCCTCAGTATTACCCGTATCCCTAATTCTCATTATTGAATTTTCCGTGCGGAGTTCTAACGGCCTATCAGGGGCAGAAGTTCCAATTCCGACTCTACCGCTCGATGATGTTATTTCTAAATCACAATCGCCGACTGTGCCTATTGTCGGCACATTAGCTATTGTGGTAAGCTGGATATAATCAGTTGAATCGCCGTTTGCCTTCAAATCCAAAGGACCCGTCGAAAGCAAGAAGGTCTTTGATGCACCTTTGTCATATTGTATTTTAAAATGCTCTACTCCGTCTGCTGTACCATACATTTTGAATTGATTAGCAGTTGCATCACTACTTTCCAAGATAAGCTCAGCCCCTCCGTGTATCTTTATTTTGGGGATACCGGCGTTTGTAGTAAACTCAAGGTAATCATCATCATTGCCAGAAGGTTTAATATCTATAGGACTTGCCGAACTTATTAAAACTGTGCTAAGAGAGCCAAAGACAACGTTCGCATTAGTTCTCAAATCTTGATTGATATAAGTGTGATCTGTCCCGTCGCTCGATATGTGAGTGTAAGCTGCATCGATCTCGCTTGCTCGAAAATCATAACTTGTAGAATCGATCGTCATTTCGGTTCCGGATATGCTGTCGAACTCCGGCAATAAATATAGATTGTTTGTCGCGTTCGCTATATCTTCCCAAATTCCATCGGTGCAATTTGACACTTTATTAAAAAGATTATAACTGTCCCCGATATCGTTCAGATACATTCCGGTCCCGTTGATGTTATCTATTGTGCAATTGGCTATATAACAATCGGTTGGACCGGCACTGCTCGAATTATTAAAGATCCCTCTCGATCCCGCAAAGGTGCAATTCTTGATTGTTACATTCCAGATCCTTAACCTCAGACTTGTCTGCGAAAAGACTATGCCAAACACTGCCTCATCATCATCAGAGTTGCCGTCCAGGACACAATCAGAAATCCAAAAATCCGTTACACCTTCACAGTTTATTATTGCACTATCTGCAGAATCATCGTGACGTTTTATGATCGTCGATTCACCCTTGCCCTGGATCCAGATCTTATTTGCTCCGTCGATCTTGTCGCCGATAGTGAAAGTGCCTTCACTTAATGAGATCTTGCCGCCGCCCAAGGTTCCGGCTGCTGTTATTCGTCCGTTGATCTCATTATCATCATCGGTATTATTGCATCGAGCATCCGATACCATTCGGACCGTCCTATCTGCAGCAGACGACGCCACTGTGAAAGTTGCGTCGCCTTTTGTTTTTGTTATGATTGTTCTGCCGCCAGATTGTGCGAAACAGACACCGGCGGCAAGGGCCGCCAGGATTATAAATATACTATGATTTTTTTTCATTTTCTACACTGTCCAGATTTTTTGCTACTTTTCTATAAGACACGGCCTGCTTAAAAGTTTATCGTTGACATCCCTCAGAAGTCTAACCTCATCGGCTGTCCGCTCATCAACGGATTGGATCGCGTGTGTGTTGGCGGTGATCACCTCGTTATTCGTGACCAATAATCCCAGAAGCCGCTTAGTCAGCCAAACCAGGATAACAAGTAACACACCGCAAAAACCGGCAAAGCCAAACTGTATAATCGGGCTTAGTATGTTTTCCATGCTTACCCCTTCTGAAAAATGTCGGCTGGACCGGCTGGACGCCGGTCCCGCCAACTATCGACTAAAAGCTGCCATCGCTTTTCGATTGGGTTAGGCGTCGACTTTCATTAGGTGCGCAAAGTAAGCGTCGAAAACCTTTTCATCGATATAGTGCCGAGCCCTGAAAATGTCGCTCTCGGTTTGTTCCTCGCGGTATTGAGCCACTGTGATATTGCCGGGGCTCATCCGATCCCAAAGGATAGACCGACCCAAACCGCCGCTTGCCGGCGAACCTTGTTGCAGTTTGAAAACGAGAGCATAATCATCGGACCATATATCGGCGCCGACGAAGGTCTGACCTTCAAGCGCCGAATCATAGATCTCGCTGCCGACAAAGAGGTTTTGAAGCCCAAAGATCGAGCCGATATTCGCCCTTAACAACGCCTCTGTCAGAATCGTAATTCCGACAAAGCAAGCTCTTATCGCGGTATTCAATAAGAGATTTTTCATTGTCACCGGACCGATCAACATCGAATCGGGATTGCGGCCTGTTTGCTTTCGTACCTTTTCTTTCGCTGCCAGAACATGACCGATCGCGTCGCTGCCTACGGCGTCCCAGGGGGCTCCGCTGTTGTCGGTGTAGAGGGCCGCTCCGCTCCAGGTCGTAGTATTGAAAAGCAAAGTTGCGACGCGGATCTCCTGCTCGATCAACAGGTGTCTTTCGACGCTCATCGTTGTTTCGAGTTCAGCATCGAAGTCATCGGCAAAGTTTTCTCGATCATCGTCCGTGAGCCCACCTTCCAGGCCTCTGTCGATGCAGGCATAAGGCAGATCCTCGGTTGTTATGTCGATACGATTGAAGGCCGAACCGTTCGCGTGACTCGCATCGGCACGTTTCAGGTTTTCTCTTGTTACTACGCTAACCGTAGCCGCTTTTTTTCTCACCGTTCGGACCGGCAAAACCAGCGTTGCAACGAACCCATCCGAAGCCGGATTGTATTCGTGCAAGGCCTCGCTAAGATCTTCGCGGGGTACTGCATAAGTCGCTTGCTGGATCATCTTTTTTTAACTCCTTAAAATTTTAGTTTCGTGCGGGCAACAAAAAAAGCGACACAGGATGTATAGGGGCACCCTATTGCCGCTTAGTTTGTTCTTGCGCCGGTGTTCTACTGGCCTGCAGAATACCGGAACCCGCGATTCCGTTTCAAAAGACCTGCCGAATTTCTTAGGATTCTTCGGCCCATATACCGCGTTTCTTCATGATGCACCAACCCTCGACACCGTCGCCGATTATCTCGATGTAGTCATGCAGGATCGCCGTTGTTTTTGTGTTTTGCTGAGCCTTGTTGTCGGTGCCTGCTATGTTAGGCCCCTTAATCAGATCGATGGAGTCCGGCGAAACTTTGACCAGACATGCGCCGTCCGCCATGCCGTTGATGATGATAATCGGCCCGAGCATTACGTCCGTTGACGGTAGTGTGATCACCACGGAGTCCGCGGTCAAATAAAACGCCTTGCCGATATCCTCGACATCGAGTGTCAAATGGGCCGCCACTGCCTCGAAGGTTAGTCCCTGCCATTCCATGTGTTCAATAAACGGCAAGCACTCGATGATGTCATTGTCCGCCGTTGCAGCTTCGAGGGCTATTGCCACACTCGCTCCGGACGGTGTCGCCGATACCTTTCCATCAGCTCCAGGGAAACACCTTGCACCTGCAGCGATTGCCCCATTCGCTACCAGCTTCATTGTACCGCCTGCATTGTCCAGCTGGATCGCGGCGGTTTTTGCGTCTGCAACATCTTCGAGTGTTGCACCGATACCGATCTCTCCGGCATCAGCATAGACAACCTCTGATAATGAGTTAAACTTCACTCTCCGAAAATCCGCCAGGGCCTCGCCTGTCAAAAAGGCCTTTGGAGACTTGCTTGTTTGAGACATTTCAAACTCCTTAATAAATTTTTACTTTTTCTTTTGTTTGCAAGCGAAACGTATCTTTACAAGCGCAACGATATTAGGCTCGGCTTTTAGGCCTTTGCCTTTTTGGCGTCCACCCTTCTTGCGCGGACATTTTTTACGGGCCTGATGTTCGCCACCCAGTCGGCGTGCAGGTCCGGCTGCTCATGCGCTACGGCTTTCATCGCCGCCGTAATACCCTTGCCGTCTTTTTCTGCTCGCTCCCTGGCTACGACCATAAAATTAGTCTCGCCAGTTGTTTTGCCAGTTTCGCCCGCACCCGTGGCTTCCGCACCTTCGCCCCCTGCATCTGCAGCAGTTGTGCTCGCCTCATCGTCAATCTTCGCCTGCAGATCGGTGTTTTTTTTCTCGCTGGCTTTTAGCTTTTCCCTCAACACTTCGGCGTAAGCTGCCTTCGCCTGATCCACCGTCGCACCGGCTTCAAACTGTGCTGTAGCAAAAGCGAGATCTTCCGGAAACGCTGCCTTTATCGCTGCAAATCTTTGCATCGCATCTGCTGCCGTTGGCTGCGAATCCGCCGAGTTTTCAGCCGCGTTGGTTTGGCTGGCTGCGCCGGTTTGAGCTTCTTGAGAATTTGTCTCAGTCATTGGTACTTCTCCTAATATACTGTTTTCACTTGTCAAAGAACTCGCCGAACGAATCGAATCGACAAGCCCTAACGATTTCGCTTTTTTGGCGATCCATAATTGACCGGTAGCCAGGGCCTTCACCTCTGCAAGGGGTAAGCCCCGACCGTTCGCCACTGACTTGATAAGATTGGCTGCGATCCCATCGACATATTCCTGCATCGCGGCTATTTGCTCAGCGCTGATCGCCGCCCCTGTAACTCCCATACCTTTTAGATCTCCGGATCTTATGACGTGGACCACTACCCCCTCTATTTCCGCGGCTTTTGAAAAATCAGCAAAAACGGTATAGATCCCGATCGATCCGACGGCACTGTTTGGACCTGCTGTAATTTTCTTTGCCTGTGACATCAGCCAGTAGGCACTTGACGCCGCGACGCCGCCGACCTCGGCTGTTATCTTTTTTTGGTCCCTGGCCTTGACTATTACATCGGCGGTTTCGAGAACACTTCCAACCACCCCGCCTGGTGAATCTACATCGAGCACGATGGATTTTATTTTATCATCACCGAGGGCCTGGGATATTAGGTCCCGAATATCTCCGTATGATGTCGCCTGTATTCCAAACCACCGAAAAATAGCAGGGACATCGTCCATCAAAACACCCCTGATCGATATTCTTGCAACGCCTTTATCAACCTGCAGTGTTGCAGCCGGTGCGCCGATACTTACTGCAGCCAGGGGCGTGTGATCTATTTCTGACATCTGCAATATAAGGGCGTTCAAAGATTTCGGCTCCATCGCCCAGGCTTGTTTTTGAAACTCTGCGACAATTGTATTATTCATCTTCCGGATCCTTTTTTTGTTCGTCAATTTTATTAGACAGATCCTGCATCGTCGGCGGGGCCTTTGGCGCTTCGAGGCCTGCGAATATCTGCCAGGGGACATCGACGCCGGTACTTTCCTTTATCTTTTTGGCTCGATCGATCGCGTCCATGATTTCTGAAACTCTGATTTCTAATATGTCGTTTCTATCGACGTTCAAAGACTTGCAGACCATAGCGTGTGTTGTAAAGGACCGGTCAATCTTTGCGGCATAGGCCTGCGCTTCTTTTAGCTGATCGATCCAGGGAAATGTCGGCTTGATCCATTCGTGATTTGCGCCGTCCTGTCTTTCTTTCACCAACCCCTTGCTGATCCAATATCTGATCATCCATTCCAGGTCCGGCGTATAATACTCATCCTCGAGCGCAAACTGCCAACCGAGAAAAGTCTGAAAAGCCTGCTCTAATACGGCGCGGCTTTGTGAATAATTACTCTTGGTCCAATCCAGTAAAATCAATTCCAACGGCAGGCCTAACGGCAGGCCCATCAATCTTAAAAAAGTTCTTAAACTTTCTGAAAAGTTTTTGCCTGGTATGTTCCGCTCGATACCGGCCACCGTCTCACCTGGCTTGGCGTGAAAAATTAAAGCATAGTCCAGCTCTGTCAAACGTGTTGCAAGTTCGCCCGCCGTATCGGTTCCGGTTTTATTCGGATCAGGTTTGCTTTCGTCCCATCCGGCTTGAGCCCCCGCCTCTCTTGTGATCGTGATCGCCAGATGTGAAAGTATCTGCCAGGCGATCGCTTCCGAATCACATACATCGTTGATCCGGTGAAGCATTGAAAAACTTGCCTGACAAGGTGGCACTCCCCTTGTCGCCGATGGCCGCTCCGGATCTGTTATGAACATAACATTTATTGGTTTGTATGGTTTGGCTTCATTTATTTTTAACCTTCCGCGTTTGCCGTATGTCGCAACATAATATGTTCTCGGTTCGCCGTAGTCGTCTTTTTCAATCCCATCCGGCGCCGTGCTTCTTTTTCCTGCGAGCTGTTCGGCCTCTACAAGTTGTATCTGCCCGCCCTTTACTTTTATGATTAAGTGATCTCCGCACGTCAAGAGTTCGCGGCATATCATTCGTTCGACTTTTCTGCCTGTTAAGAGTTGTCTTTTTTCCGGACGCCTCCGCCTTTGCTTCCATAGACTTTCAATGCGATCATTGTATTTTTTGTTCTTTGTAGTCATCTGCAGCGTGAAGCCATTGCCGACGATATAGCTTAAAGCCCTCTCGATCATGCCTTTATAAATTGCATTGTCCCGCATAAAAGCCCTTGATTGTGTGATGAGTTTTGGCCGATCGTATTCTGCGTGTGCTTCGCCCGACGCCGATGATGTAATTCTGCCTTCCTCAGTTGCGAGCCTTGCCGACTTATAGCCGAGTGATCCGTAAGCCCCTCTCCATATATCGCCGTCTCTTATGATTCTTCCTCTCACGATATCGGCCTCGCTTTTACAAACGCTGCTTTATTGACCGAAGATCCAAAATCGGCGACGTATTTTTCGAGCTTTGTTTTCTCCGCCTCTATGCTGGCATAATTCACACCGCCCTTGCCGTCCTGTGTCATGCCTACCGGTCTATTTATTAAAAGCCAACGTATGGCTTCGAGTGCAAGTGCTGCCTTGGTCGGATTCCCATCCCATGAGAGATTATCATTGTACTGTGCTAATACCTGTGTTCGTGTCGATGAGCTGTCAAGAGCCATAAACAAGTTCCAAAAAAAGAGCCAGGCTGAGAGAGGTGCGGCTCCGCACAGCCTGGCCGATATCGTTTCGCTTGTAAAAGCTACGACTCTTATAATACCATTTTCAGGAAAATTGTAAGGGAAAACCTGCTTTTCCTGAAAATTGTTTACATATCTGTCAAAACTTTTGCAACATTTTAACAGATTTGTAAACTTTAATTATATCTTGACACCATGCACACAAAAAGCCCGCTTGCAGACGGCCCTTTGACACTTCCGGTATTGTTTGTCACCCTGGGTACTTGTGGCGTTTGTGTCGGTGGCGCCGCATCGCGGACATCTATACTTTGTCAAAAATGCAAACGTGCCCGTCGGTGTGTGTGCCGATTTTGGTTTCGGCGGTCCCTTCACTGTTTTTTCCACTGATTTTTTACCAGCCTTCTTTTTCGCTGACTTTTTACCGACCTTTTTCGCCACTTTTTCGGCAGCTTTTTTACCGGCCTTTTTTTTCACTGATTTCTTTTGCTTCTTTTTTTTCGCCATCACAATTCCTTTCTTAATACCTGGTTCTAAGTTTCCGTGTTTTGCCTGATTTTTTAGCAGGCTCCGTTTCAGTTTTTTTCTGTGTGGGCTTCATCCTGTAAACTCCGAGATAATATGCGGCGGCTGCAGCCTGGACCGCCGTATCGAGAAAATGAACCTCGCGGCCCTGGATCACTTCCCATATATATTTGTCAACGCCTCTCTTGGCGCGGACCTTGATTTTATGTTCGCCGGTGAACTCATCAAAGTAAACCTCGGGGATCTCTGCATAATATCTTGTTTGTCTTATGTCATCATCCGGAGCATCGGCCCATGATGTTACCTGGCTTTTGAAAAAATCCGTGTCCAGCCAGTATAGAAGCGAACCTTTTTTTCGATAGAACGCTTGCCTTGCACTTTTTTCGAGAGCCGTTGTCATTATCGGTGAGTGCTGTGTATCTCTGCCCTTCGTCGGAAAACAGAAGCCAGGATATTTCAAACAAAAACCATAAACATCATCGGGCAAATAGCCCGAATCAAAAAAGGCGCACGATATGCCGAGAGGCGGCGCTTGATTATCCTTATCGGCCCAGTTATAACCGACCGTCAAAACTTCGTTGGCGAAGTCATCCCATCTTGATAATGTACCCGAATCAATTACACAATTGCGGTAGTGATTGCCGAACCCTCGGACCTCATAAACGATCCGCTTGTCGCCCCGCCTGGTTTTGTGATAATCGGCGCCGAGTGTGAGAGCCCTGATATTCGATGGCACTGTGGCTCGCCTAAACTCACTGCCTCTCAAATATAATTTGCTCGGATCTACTTCGATGCTGGTTTCTTCCCATACTTGAGCAAGGATCGAATTTCTAAAATCCATCAGGGCGCCGATCGATATCCCTTCCGGTGTGTTCGCTTCAAACCACTGTGCCATAATTTCAACCCATGATATAAAAGGACTTATCAAGGCTGTAAAGTGAAAGCCCGAATGCTTCTTACTTCGTTTCGGCCTGCCCGTGATGATACCTTTTTTATTTATTTTCTGGCCCTTCGCCAACCACACACCTTTTGCAACACAATCGTTTTTATCAGCTTCCTGGATCCTGCCTTCGCAATTTTCACATTGATAATATACCTTTCCTTCCGACCGGCGGATCTCATCCGGATCACGCAGGTTTTTCGGGATCCTCAAGGTCTTTTTTGAAAATATCCATTCTCTATATTCTCCGCAGTGAGGGCAGGGAATATAGTACCGGCATTGATTTGATCTTTTATATTCTACTGTTATATAACCTGTTTTTGTAGTCGGGGTTGAACAATCAACAATTTTTCTGTCCCAAAATGTTACCGTCCGTTTTTCAGATAAGGCGATCGGGCTCGCTTCTTTTCCGGCAAACGATGGAAATTTATTGACTTCGTCCCGTAAAAGAATCCGGCAAGACTTCGATGACATGCCTGCAGGTGAATTGGATCCAGCCAGATATAAAGTCATCCGGTCAAAATAAAACTCTTTATTTTTAATGTCCCAGGCCCTGCCTGTAAGATGTCTGGATAATGTATCCGACAATTCCACCATAGGCTTGAGCCGGTTTTCTGCAGCATATTTATAATCATCGTCGCGCGGCATAACCAGCATCGTCGGTGATGGATCCTGATCGATGAGCCAGGCCAACATATTATAAAGTGCTTCTGTGCCACCGGATTGTACCGGCTTTTCAATTGTGATCTTTTCAACTTCCGGATCGCTGAACGCGTCCATTATTTCGCGCATGTAAGGCGTTCGGTCCGTGCTATATGGTCCAGGTTCTGCAGAACTTCGCGCATCTAATACGCGATTGTTATCGGCCCACTCGCTGACTGTTACCTCTGTAGTCTGCTGCATAGCTGCGAGCATTTCGTCGCCGAACAATTCTTTATTTGCGCGTGTTACCACTGCTCGGTTTCCCTGCAAAGTTTTCTAATATCTGTTTGACGGCTTTATCTATAAATTGATTGCATTGCCTTGCGCTTTTGGATCCAGCTACTCTCGGCGCAAGGATCCTGCCTAAGTTTCCAAAGGCACGTTTCAAAACCAAAGCCCTCTGAACATCTTTTTGGATCTGTTGTTCTTTGCGTATCAGCATACCTTTTTCAAGGTCCCGCTTCATTTGTTTTAATTCGGCTTCGGCTTCTTTGATGTCTGCAACCGCCGCCTGGATCCTGGCTCTGTTTCCCGATGCCTCTGGCCGTCCACCTTGACGAAATTGATCCAAGTATAATTTGAGATATCCTTTGTGCCCCGCCTGTGGCATACCGGCTACAACCCACTTGCGGATCGTTCGTGTTGAAACACCGGCATAATCGGCGGCTTCTTGTTGAGTTGCCAGGACTTCGCCCGACGTGGTATCCGCTTTGACAGTGCCGGATTGTTCGTAACGGTCCAGCTCTATCAATTCTTTAGTTGTCAAGGGCTGAGAGTTTTTGACCTTAGTCAATAAATAGATGTGTCGTGTCGCCCTTGCTACTTCGGTCGGTGTCTTGTCTTTGCTCATCGCTAACCCGTCGCGTGTCCGTGTTCGTAAACTTTATCCCCTGCAGGTGTTTTGCCAAATCATCCTTGACGTAATAATCGACACCGTGAAACTCACACATGGCGATTGCTTTTTTCCCATACTCTCGCCAGTTTATAGGCGCCGGTGGCTTTCGATAGTTGAGTGTGCCGAGTTTGAACAGGTCAACAATTTCGTGAGTGACCGATATGATGTCCAGTGATTGTGATGGATCAATGACAGGCTCAAGACTTCCCCAAGTTATTATTCCTTTTTGTTTGGCTAAGTCTATCGCTTTGAATCTATCTTCCGGCGTTGCCGCGTTCGGCTCCCATTCAAGCGAATCCGCCGCGTCCATAAATGTCAAGGTTGAAGCAAAAGCATCATACTCGCTGTAGATATCGAAGTCTCTGCAGGCTCGCGTACCGGCTTTCGTTAAGATCTGAAACGGGATCTTGTGTTGTTTCAGGATTTTTAATACTTGCCTGGTTAGTCTTTGCTGATCGTCGAGCGGTTGATAAGGATCCGTCGTAAAACATAGCAGCACTCGTTTGTCAGTACAGGCGAAAAGTGGCGCCTGCTTTTTCAGGGCGTCGATAACGCCCAACCTCGAAAAAGGCCTTGTGTAAAATTCGTTGTTTCCGTTTTTCCTGGCCTGGCCTGCTGCATAGCAGTAAGTACAGCCGTGGCTGCAGCCAACATAGTGATTGAGTGCAAGTAGTGAGTACTCGAGCGCGCGGCCCTTTGGTTCATATATCGGTTTCATTTTTTCCTGCCTTTCCCTGGCATAGAAAACGCCATGTAATGTTTGCGGTTTGATTTATCAGAATAGAGTTGGACCCTTGCGATACCGCACATCGCAAGATATTGTAACCATTTCTCGATACCATTATTATAAAATAAACTCGGTACTTTTTCAAGCATTTTATTTGAGTATCCGATTTTATTTAGCATTTTTTTTGGCAAACACCCATATCCGGATTGTATAAATGTTACAAAGACCTGGCAGCCTGCAGATGTAGGATTTCCCGCTATGATTTTCAGTTGTGCAAACGGCACATCGTATGCGTCAAGATCTATTATGTCAAATTCCCGAAGGTCCATATTTGCAAGAAATTTTGTGTTGTCGCCGATCAGTGCGCTGCCGGCATAGTCTTTATTTTTGTCGATCCCCAGGACGATTATATTTTTCTTCGTGGATCTGTTGTCGATGTGTCGCCAGATCGTCCCCTTGCCGTGAAAACAATCCAGTATTTTCAATATCTTTTTGGCTGGTAGATTATCCATGCGCAGCTTGATCTTTGTCGCCAGGAATGAGTTGTCGGTTTTAGTTTGCGCTTTGCTCATATTCGATATCCTCATCTCTGATCAATTTTACAATTGCATTTTTAACCTCGGGCCATTTGTGCGAAGGAAAGCTAAGAAGGACGTGCGTCTTTTTATAGGGCTTCAAAGCTACCTCTCGAAAATCCAGATGATCATTTTTTGCAATGTCTTGAGTGAGTTCGTATATTCTCAAATCAAAATAATCCGAGTCGTTTGTCAGGCTTCGCCGGAGCTGATCGATATATCCCTCGATGTCGTCTGCAAACCGTCCCTGTATATTGGGATTGTTCATTGTGACATTTAACAGCTTTTCGTCGCTTACCGATAGGTCAACCGCTACGCAGGTACATTTTTTCGCACCCGCTTCGAGCATTATTTCGTGCCGTCGGTGGCCGCTCACGATTGTTCGCTTGCCGCCTTTTATGTTTACGATGATCGGTTCTACACAACCAAATTTTTTCATCGACGCTTTCAATCCATCCCTTGCCGCATCTGTGATCTGCCTTGGATTGTATAAGGCCGGATCCAATTCGTTCGGAGCAAACTCTAACAGTTGAGCCTTGCCCATCCCGAGTAATGCCCTTGCTGATTTTTGTTTTCTTTTTTTCACTGCCATTGTGATTGTCCCTTATTTGTTAGTCATAATAAAATTAAAAGCGGAAGGCAAAAATTTCTGTCAACATTTTGTCGAAAATCGAGATACGCACCGAGAGAGGCCGTTTTCGCTGGGAAGGACCCATTGCAACCTGATAATCAGGGCCGCGTCGTGCGCGAGACACCTGCAAAAACGGCCAATTGCATACGAAGCTGCTGGTATATGTCCCGTTTGTAAGTCCAGCAAAGTCGAAGCGATTTTGGGCAAAATATGCGCGCGGTTCCGGAACCCCCTTGATTCCAGCCCAAAAACGAATCCCCCCACCCCCAAGGGGGCCGGTAGGATATATTTTCAGTTTGCCGCCGTTTATGGCTGTGCGTTTCAACGATTGCAAATCATTGTCAATCATCATCTTACATCTACCGCCTATCGTAACTGTTAGCATTAGTTATAGAGTGTATGAAGTTTGTCCGATCAAGCCCTCGAACTCACGGCCCAAAGCAACCGCCTGATTGACCCGATCCTCGTCCTCAGTCATTGCATATATCTGCGTTGTGATTATGCTCGCGTGGCCCGCCTGTGACTGTACGTTTTTCAGATCGTGATCGGTTTTATATAGCCGTGTGCAAAAGGTGTGGCGAAACATGTGAGGGGCCAGGCGTTGATGTCCAAAGTTCTCTTTGAGATTGCCGACGCCCGCCTTTTCGCCGAGGCGATGGATCTTGCTCCACAATGATTGATAGCTTAGTTGTTTGGATCTTATGACCTGGCCTCTATCTATAATTCGCCTGCTGCCTGCCTCGGATTGTAAGAGTGCCGTCCCTGGTTTTGCAGCCTTAACATGATTCAAAACAAAACTCTTTATGCTCTCGGATAGTATCGGTGGAATATTGACGGTCCGGCTTACGTTGTGTTTTGAAGGCCTGACATAAAGTACATCGATGGTCTGCTTTACCGGTGTGTCTATGATCTGCAGCCTGCAGATCTCGCTTGCTCTCAGTCCAGCCAATAGAAGGATCTGCACTGCCATATAGGTTATCGCGTACCGTGTGGATCCACTCGCCGCTTGATTGGCTGCACACTCGAGGAGCTGCAGGCATTGGGCCTTTGTCAAATACTTTTGCGGCGCCAAGCCGCCTCGATGTTTCGGATATATTGTTCGTGCGATCATAGTTCGTCCTCCAGATCTTTGATTAAATCAAACGTGTCATGTTGTGTTTGAATTTCTGTTTCGGTTGCTGGCTCGTTTGCTTTTCGGAGTACGTGCCTTGCGATCAGCCATAAAAGTTTCATCGCTACAACCCAGCATCGTATTGTTAAGACCCTTCGTTTTTCTCTAACAAGTTCCTCTATCATTAGTTTCCCTTTCTATAAGTTACGCAGTTTTTTTCTATAAGATAGGCAGCTTGAAGTTTGGCACTCATTATCGACACGGATTTTTTGACAATCAGGGCACTCATCTGAAAACCATACGATGACCACCTCATCAAATACGCTGGCTGCAAACTCAATATATTTATGTCTCAAATGCTCGCGGTTTTCGTTGTCTTGGTCATCTTCAAATATCGTTGTCGGTATTTCGCTGCTCATATCACAACCGAAGATCCCGACCGATGGATCGCCCGAACAACTCGCTATGATTTTCAGCACTTTACGGCTTGCTTGTTCTGCCGTCTCTTTCTCCGCTTCCAACGCTTCCAACAGATCTATAAAATGATCCACGTTGCCGAGCATTGCCCTCTTTTTTTTATCTGGGATCTGTCGCAATGGATAAAAATTTGAGAGCATAAAAAATCTTAAAATTCTTATGACTACGATCCAGCATTGTGAGGTTATATTTTCGTGGGCCATGATCCTACCTTTCTAAATTCGATTCGTGTTACTAATTGTTTTTTGTCGCCGCCGTTTGTCTCACAGTAAAACTCAATGAATTTCCTTTTTTTCCAATTCACAAAGCCCTCTCGTTTAACATCGTCATCGGTTATCTCGATCAATCTTTCACGTCTAACACTTACGATTTCAATGACGCCGAGTTTCTGGACCTTCTCGCCTTTTTGCAGGCCTTGGCATTTTACGCAGGCCATAACCTGCTCGCCTGGCTTCAAAAAAAGCCAGCCATCCCGTCGAGTAAGATCTTTCAGGTCCGCCAGGAGCTGATCGACCGTCAAATAAAAACTCATGTACCGCATATCATTACTTTGCTTTGTGTTGGCTCGCTTCGCCTTTGCCCTGCCTGTCGGCACCTCGCAAGACAACGCCTTTGCTATACATTGCCCTGGTTCGCTTGGCTAAGCCGTTGCAGAACGCTACGTCATCAGGCGTCTCTGTGCTTTGCCTTTGCGCCTCTCGGCTGCGCCGATCCTTTGCCATGCGTTGTAAAGCTTAGCCGTTGCAATTCTGAGACTCACATGTCATTGCCCTGCCGTTGCGTCGCCTTTCAAATCTCTGCACATCTTAGCCCTGCCTTTGCTTGACACCGTCGCTCAGTACTTCACTTCGCCTTTGCAGATCGACGCGATTCCATACGCCTCAATGCCCCGCCTTCGCAGTTCTCGGCGATTCTCATCCCTGCCGTTGCATTACCTTACAGCCTTTACAGTACATTGCCTTAGCACATCAATACGGTACTTAACCGATCTTCGCCGCTCGCAGCCGTCGCATAGCCTTGCAGGTCCTTGCGTTGCCGTCGCCCAGCGCCGCGTGACGCCTCAGTGCCTTTCCCTGGCTCGGCTGATCTTAGCGTCGCTCTGCCGTTACGTTACTATGCTTGGCTGTGCGTTGCGATGCCATGCCGTTGCGCAGCAAGTCATCGCCGTGCGAGACCTTGCCGTTGCGAGGCCAATCACTGCATCGCTTTGCCTTTGCTTCGCTGGGCGAGGCCGGGCCAGTCCGTTGCTGCGCCAAGCATTGCAACGCCACGCCTTGCCTTTGCAAAGTAAGGCATTGCAGCTCTATGCCGTTGCTCGGCAGCGATAGACTACGCTTAGCCTTTGCGCTCATCGGGGATTTCTTCCCAAGTAAAACGGCCCTTGCCGGAATTTCGCCATTGACCGAGGCCGTACACTTCGCCGTAGTCGAGCGCGGTTTTAATGTAAGGCCAGAGCTTTTGATTTTTCACAACGATCTCAAACTCGATTGTCGATCCTGCAGGCGCTGCCTCTGATCTTGCCAGGGCGACTCTCTCACCCATTTTGCCGCTTGTCCGCAGCGGACGCTGGCAAAATGTCAAATCTTTGTCATCATATAGATTTATCTTGATTTTTCTCGGCTTGACAAAGATCAACAGATCAACGATCCGCTTGGATCCGGCGTAAGTGTGTAGCCCGACCTTTTTCAGTTCATCCTGTGTTATTTCGTCTGACAGGATGGCAGCTCTAAACGCCGTTTTGAAAAAACCTCTGATTTGATAATCCCACATGATCGGATTATCCTCATCGTCCCTCGGAAAAAACGTGCTCTTTTTTTCAAGCACTTCCTCAACGTCCGGCAAGGCGTCAACCTCATCGGATTGGATGCCTTCCGGATGATTGCTCAAGATGTGTTCCGTGGCGATCTCTTTATCGCCGGACGTGGTACCGAGTACCTCATCTAAAAATGTGATTCTCGCTTTCATGACTTTTTCCCTTTCTTTTTAATGACAGCTTTCTTTAGTTTTTTTACAATGACCTATTATATTATTGGTTTCTTTGAATATATCGGCCTGCCACAATGCGGACATGACAGAGAGCCCTCTTCTTTTTCTTTTGCGCCCAATAGTGACTTGTGGCAATTACTGCAATTCCATCTTTTGCGATCGCCTTTTCTCAATTTTTTGCACTCATCACATTCGCAGGTATCCGGATCGTGGCTCCCTGGTTTGTCCGGATCCATCTGTATCTTGCGGGCCAGGGCCTTAACATGTTCCGTGCGCGTTTTCCCAAAGTGGATCTCGGCTTCGGTTTGATTAAAATATTCACCACAATACAAACATCGATAAGCGATCCACACCGGAATCGAACCGCCGCACCGCGTTGTTACCCGGCCGGTTTTTGCTTCAAGTGTCTGGGCCACGATATATTTTTCACATTTTTCACATCGCTCCTGTTTACAATTTTTTGGTTTGAATTCCTCTTCACATCTTTTACATATTTTTATCGCAGTCATTCAGTCACCGCCTTTTCTTCTTTGGGCCGTACATGGTCCAGATATACCACCACACAAGTGCAAGCGATATCGGTCCGAGTAATGACATAATCACGCCGACGAAAACGGCCAGTATTAAATTTTGCCAGGTCGGTAGTGTGCAGCCATGTAGAAAAATAACAAAAGCGCAGAATCCCACCGCCAGCCATAGATACAACCAGATCATCCGCCATCACCTTTCTTATGTTGCCTGTTGATCCTCTAACGGCAATTTCCTTTGAATCGCCTCGATCGTTAAGTGCACTTGTTCGGCGTTATCTATGATCTTGCCGATTTCCCCGCGCTGACCGGTTGTGAGTTTGATCTTGGCAAATTCAAACTTGGCGCCGCCCTTTACCAGCTTACAGCTTTTCACGGTTGTTACCACTTTCATTTTTGACATAGTCCTGATCCTTTCTTAGTTCATACTTGGCACATAACTTATTTTCCGAATCCTTGTCATCATCAGGGACATATTGCAGACCTTTGTCCGTTGATACGCCGCGTGTATATTGACCCATTGCCCCCTCATTCTTTCTCTTTCCTGCTCTGCCTTTTCTTTCTGCAGGCAAGCGATCTGCCACCGTTGCCTGTACTCAAAGCCTTTATACAACAAAACAACAATGGCAAGGATCGCTACACCTATCATCTGTCAACCCCCTTTCTCTTTTTGCGTGTCTCGATAATCACAGAGCATTTCATGTAGACCAATATACTTTCTGCCCTTGGCGTCCGGTGGACACTTTTCGCCCATCCAAAACTTAAACACTTCGATTCCGGTCCGGCCCAAGTAGTCTCGCCACAGTTCGCTGCAGTAGCCTTTACTCCAACTCTGTGATATCGGCAGGATATAAGATGCCAAACCTTCATAGTCATATTTCCTGCCTCGGTCGGCTTCGCACATCTTTCTCAATTGTGTCATCTGTGATCGTGTCAATTCGATCTCGACAAATAACCACTTGCCTTTGTTGCCGGATATTTTATTTGTGAACCTCTGGCCTTGACCTACCGCCCCGTACCAAAGCCCATCCGGAAAAATTCCCTCGACGTGGCAAAGTTCGCCGCCTGTGATCCTGCCGATCGCGTGGCTTGGGAAAAACCAAAAAGGGACCGATTCGATTTTGCGAAAAGCAAAGATCATGGTGACTGTGTTTTTTGTGTTCATTGCGTCCCCCCACCTGGCGCCGCCAGGACCCCGACCTCAAATAGATATTTGATCATCGCTAAAAGTTCGCTGTTGGTTTTGGCTTTTAATTTATTCACCGATACATGGCTGTCAAAGACCCACTCGAAGCCCTGATATTCAGGATCTACAAAAAAATGTATTACCTGAACATCAATATTTTTGACCGGATCTTTGTAGCTGATGACCGTACAGCCTTGCAGAATAAACAACGCTGCGATCATCAGCACAATCAAGATAAAAATTAAGATCTTTAGCTTCCTCATTTTTTTCCTTTCTGCGCAAAATTGTTAAAGAATATTCACAAAAATATTCACACTAAGCCATAAGTTCTGATGTATCGGGTATTAACGGTCCTTCGCCCCTGGAAAATTTGCATTGTCGATCGCCTGGCTCCATCGCCACACAGATATTGGGCCTGGTGGGATAGATCTCACACTTGTTATCTTTGAGAAAAATACAGGGCTTGCTAAGTCCACAAACGAGTACATACTCTTTGCCCCATAGTTCGCACTCGGTATCAAACGGCGGTGGCTGATAGTTTTCTACTTTTAACGGCTCGGCAAGTCTCGGCTCTCTTAGCACGTCCAAATGCTGTATCTGTACTATCAGATGTCTGCAGCACTCTCCGCATTGTAAGCACTCGAATTTATCCATTGCTTTGTGCCTCTAACAGTTCTGCTCTTTTGGCTGGATCCGATATCCATAAGATCTCGATCTTTGTTATGCTACGCTCGAGCGCTTTCTTTTGTAGTTCGTGGATTGCTGATTCTTTATTGTTGACGGCTGGCACGATCTCCCAATCGAACCAAACCTCTGATGATTTCATTCCTAAAAACTGGCTCAACTTGACCGGTATTGTGGCCCTGAAAACAAAACTCCAAGCCTTGGCTGTTATACATAGCGGAGCAAACAGTTGACCGGCCACGATCACGGCGCTGCCGTCAAGTTCTATATATTCGATTGTCGGTAGTTCCTTTTTCATTTTCGCTTTCGTTTCGATACGGGCACATACCCTGCAGTGCGGACCATCCAGGAGCTGAACGATTTTTTTATATAGTCCACGTCCAGGCCTTCGTGATCTGCGTATCGTTTTGCTGCCATCAGTTTTTTTGCAGCTTTGTAAAGCCACTCCGGACCGCGTTTCGATAGATACAAACGATAGTATGTAAAGGTTGCGTTCTCTCCGTATGTAAAAGGGAAAGTATGAGTGAGGATCTTATGTACTTTCTGATTGAAAGCCATCGCCGCAGTCAATACTTTTAATTGATAATCTCGATCTTCACGAGGTCTTTTTTGTTTAATCTTTCTTGTAAGAGTATTTGATGTATTATTATGGTCGAAGTTTTCTTCTACCGCCCTGGAAGTTTTTTTCGCCCCCCCCTGGAAGTTTTCTTCTACCCCCCCCCCTGCTATGTCCGCGATAAAAATGTGGCGATGGCTGTCCCTGGTATATTCGCAGCGGATATGTCCGAGCTTTTTCAGTTGTGAGATTATCTCTGTGATCCATCTGGGAGTGACATCATAAAGATCTGCAAAGTATTTATTGCTGGCCCATGCGTAGCCGTCTCGGTTTGCCAGTGCCGTTAACTCGGCGTATAAAAGCCTGCCGAGTGCCGTCACCCTTTTGTCATATCGGATCGCAGCCGGTAAGATTGCATAATATCCAGGCTTTTCTTTTTTTTCGTCGATCGTCTTTACCTCGGGCGCATAAAAAAAACCGGCGAAGCTGTATTCAGGGCTTCGCCGGTCACAACTAATGGAGAGGCAGTGACGCTCTGGCCGGACCATCCGGCCCTACCTTGATATCGCTTTCTAAGAAGCGGCTCTTTCTTCATGTCGAATCCGTTCAAATATACCCGCCCGGTGCTATCCTTAACGATCATCCATAGCCCCGATCGGGCTTTGGCTTTCCGCGTTGTCATAGCAGAAAGGAGTTTATTTAATTTTTGAAAAAAGAAAATGGCGGCTTGGATCGACAACGATTAAGGTTATAGTTTTTTTCAGGGAGTGTAACTTGCTTAACAGTCACGTTTAACTTGTTCGGTAGCGACTTGATCCACGCCAAATGCGACCACGGAGCTGACGCGCGGCCATTACTCGCATCGTGACTTCCGCCGTATTCTATATGTAAAAGATCAATTTATTTTTATCCGATAATCAACAAATTGCTCATAGATCGATCGCGGGTATATATTGCAATTGCCGATTTTGTGATGTGGCTTGATTTTGAATTTTCTTAAAAAGTTTATTACCGTGTCGCGTTTGCAATTGTTACCGGCCAGGCCCATAATCTCGGTGATTGTTATAAAATCGCCGAGGCCGTTGCCCTGTGTGTTCTTTTGAGTTGTCGCTGGCAGCTCTTTACTCATAAAAGCCTTATACACGGTATCGGGTAAAAAATCAAGTGAAAAATCCGGAAAAACCAAATTTTTTTTCGGGCCGGATGAGAGGGGCGTTTTTGAGCAAAAATGAGGGCCTGTGGCGTCCGTGTGGCTCTTTTCGGTGGCCGGTCGGGTATTAAGGTCCCCGACCGGCTAAACGGCTTAAAACGCCGTGTATTACTTTTTGGGCTTTGTTGTGAGGATTTTGATTCTTCTCAGGCCGTGCGCTATAACCTCATCGGCAAAGGCCCGCAGGCTTACGATCTGGCCCCGCTTGCCCGACGCCCTGGCCTGTGCTGCTACAAGGGCCGTATGTGTTTTTTTTGAAACTCTCAATAATTTTGCATCCATAATAACACCTTTCAACTTTGCGATATTGTTCAATTCGATTTTTATACAAGGCCTCGGTCGGGGATTGCACCCGACCGAGCCGCTTTAACGGCAGAGGCTCACTTTTTTTATCGACCTCCGAACTCAAGATGCAATTTCTTACCTCTCGGCGATTTTAACGGCACCATATTCGGCGAACCACAAGAGCGGCAAACCTTTTCCGTTGTACCGCAACGCCACAAGCTGTAAATAAGCCCTGGTATTATCATCATCAGCCACAGGATAATTTCGATAATTATATTACCCCGCGTTTTGGACTTCGGCCTGCCGATTGTGCCACAGTTAGAACAAATCAACTTAGCCATTCCTGTTACCCCTTTACCAATTTAACAATTTAACAATCACCCACACAACCAAAATGATTAACACTTTTTTTTCTTAGTTGTTTTTTTCTTGGCAGCTTTTTTCGGTGCCTTTTTTGTTGCTGTCTTTTTGGATCCATCCGCGTTGATAGTTTTCCAACTCTTAGGCTCCGGCAAGGCCGTGACCTGCTCGACAAGCATTAACTCGATGTCGATGTCGAGGATTCTTGCGATAGACCTGGCAGCTTCGATCCTGTGTTTCGGCACTTGCGTTATCGGTCCGGAAAAATGCACCAACTCACAGAGCCTCGGCTTGATGTCATGGAATAGCTGCTCTCGGATTTTTGCTAAAGGCTTTCCCTTCATTTCCTCGGCGAAGCACTTGAAGGGCTTTTCTCTGTGCATCATACAATCGTGAGCCGTTCCGAAGTGAAACGCAAGGCTCAACAGTGCAAGCGATTTATCTTTTGCCTGGATGTCTTTGACTTTGCTCGCATGTATTTTTTCGTCCATCTTTTCAAGGACCTTATTCCACCTTTTCGATTTGTGAAGGTCCCGCCGCTCTGATAACGTCTTGGGCCTGCCCTTACCGACACGATCGCTTTTCACTCCACCCGATCCCTCAGTGATGATGTACTTTATTTGACCCATGTCCGAACCAAATATAACCAATGCAGGCATGGCCTTTTTGTTTTTCTTGTTGGTTATATCGTATCGGTGGTTTCGGCGGATCTCCAAATCACCAAACACATCGGCAAGCAACATTTCTTCATTGCCATATATGTACTCGGTGCATATCAATTGCAGGTTTGGCATTGTGGCTCTCAGCTCCGTCGCCTTGCGCTCGAGCCATATAAAGTATCTTTGCTGCCAACAGAACGGATCCATGCAGCGATCATTTTTTGCACAGGCTTTTGCATCGTTTGGATCCAGATCCCACAGCTCAGGCTGAAAGCCGGTGCGCTTGGGACAATTGACACAGGCGATCGTTTTTGTGTTTTTGTTCTTGACGCCGAGCCTTACTTTGATCGGCTCATCCAGGAGCCAGGGTGCCCTTAATAAAAGTTTCTGCTCATCGGCGATAAACTTTTCGACCTGATTCACCTTCGGACCGCCTTTGTCGGTGTTGCCAAATTCTTCAAACAGCTCAGCCTGCAGGTGTTTCGGACATCTGGCAATGAGTGACAAGTGCGCCGAGGTCCAGAAGTTATCCTCAGACGCCGCCTTGAGCCAGGCCGGTGACAGGTTTTTATGAATCGCCTCTCTCATCTTGACCCAAACAATCGACCGGCCCAACTTCGCGGCCACGGCTTTTGCATCATCTTCGTATCGACCGAGCAATAAAGCCACGGCGTTACTTTGCTCGATAGGTGTGAGATCTTCACGGGAAAAGTTTTCGGTGAAGGTTATCTCAAACGCCTGTGAGTCCGTCAAACCTTCGTGGACAATGGCCCCGATTTCCGTGAGGCCTGCAGCGATCGAGGCCTTTAACCGACGCTCACCGGCAAGTAAAATATACTTGTCAGGTCCTGTCAGATCGTCGAGATCCGGCATAACGTGAATCGGCACAATGACACCGTTGGCTTGTATCGACCGGACCAATTCGAGAAAAGCCGCTCCCTTCTTGTCGATCACGCGCGGATTCAACGCGCTGCGCTCTACCGCGACAAGCGGCAAGGTCCTCAAGGATTCTTTAATAAGTTTTAGATTTCGCTTTCCCATCATAACACCTTTCATAAAATGCTTTCCAAAAATTCGCAGGCCTCTATACGTTGGAGGGCCTGCCTCATATTATTTTTACTGACCATGACAAGGTACTCAAATTTTTTCAGTGGCGCCGTTCCGAGGCCTTCGCGCTTGGCGATCTGCCGACATCTTTTGCCAAATTCATAGCTCAAGCCCTTCGAGCTAAAATTAAACATCTTACAACGCGAAGCAAACGGCGACGAAAAACTATTAAACAGATCCTTTTTGATGTTCTCGGTTGTGGTGAAAAGTACAAGCCGCTTTGCAGGCATCTTTTCGAGGCAAGTGAGCCAGGCCTGGACCGCCTGCTTGCTCATCGCGTGCGCTTCGTTGACGATGATCACTTTCCAACTGCCATCCATTGCATAATAAAAAAAATCTTCCTCAATCTGGCGGACCTGGTCAATGGTACATTTGGTGCCGTCCAGCTCGGTGATGTTAAACTCGGTGGCTTTCAGGTTGGCTATGATCCAGGCCAGGGTTGTTTTGCCGGTTCCGGATGGACCCTGGATCCAAAACGCATCTCGATCCCAACTTGGGCGCTGCATAATATGCTGGATCTTTTTAACGATCATCGCCTGGCCGATAAACTCTTTGAAATTTCTCGGTCGATATTTTTCGTATAGCTGCATTTTTTTATCCTTCCTTCGCGGCTTCGATTTTCCCGCAAATTTCGGTTTCGTCAATACCGGCGTTTTCTGCTGTGCATCTTACACAAAGAAAACCTCTAAGCCTGTTGATATACCGCCGCCTGCTTATTCTCACAGGGCCGATACTGAACTCCGGTATAATAACTTCGCCACACAGCAAACATTTCATAATATCCCCCCCAGGCCCATGTCGGCGCGTGCTGCCTTGGCGGATGTTCCGCATAGCTCGCGGAGCATTGCATTTTGCTCACGTCTTTTACGGTTCCGGCGGCATTTCGGGCAAAAAAATAATTGTTCTTTTTTACAAATACGCAATGGCAGATTGTGTTTTTTACAAATCATCCTTTATCCTTTCAATAAGAATTTCGGTTTCGATTTTCAAATAAGGCCTCGGTCGGGGATCGCACCCGACCGCGCCGCTTTAACGGCAGAGGCTACCTATCGCAGTTTGCGATAAACGCTTCGATCGCTTTAATGTACTGGACGATCGTTTTGGCTTTTTTCAGTCCGAAAGTAAGACCATTTCTCGAACCGTTCGGCAAGGTTATAATCGGATGATCTTTGTACTCACTTATCAAACAACCCTCAGGCAATTTCCCCGCGTGAGTTTTTGTTTCCTTCGGTGCCGATTTTCTCATGGCAGCTTCGCTCGGTCGCTCTCTCGCGTCTGTTACAATCAGTGCCGTCTTTAGTCCGTTGGGGACCGCGACAAAGCCTTGCAACTTTAGACTTTCGATTACATCGTCAAGATAATCATGTTCTAAGCTGACATCGGCGGAGATTGTGAAGCTGGATTTTGTTTCGTTCCAGGACAGCTCAACATTGTCGCTTTGATTTCTGCGATGACAAAGCAACTCATAGTAATTGTTGACTTGCTCAGCGAAGTTTGGCTCTGTTGTTCTCAGGTCCAGACCGCTGACAAGAGCCCAACTCCATCGATCGCTGATCGTCCGGCTTTCCGATGTGTACTGACAGCCACACCATAGATCTGTCTGAACATCATCGTTGCCTGTATCGTTAAACTGCAGACAAAACTTATGGACCTGATCGCTTGTCGGTCCATCTGTCCAGTTGACGCTGATCCAGTGACTCGCGGTGCCTGTGCCCTTCGTGACTGAAAACTTGTGACCAAATTCTTTTACCAACATTGCTTTGATTTCCTTCGTCGTTTTTTTAACATAATCCGCACTCATGTTTTTTTCCTTTCAATAAGAGTTTTAGTTTTAATCCAAAGCCCCGATCGAGGGTTGCACTCAATCGATCCGCTTTAACGGCCAGGGCTGTTTTCGTATGGACCCAATCGGGTCAGGCTACCCCCTTGCCGATATGCCATACTGCCCTATTAACTTGTAAAAGATAATTTATTAACTTTTTAACTATATATAGTATAAACGGTGTATATAGAGATTCAACGCAAAAATCTGAGATTTTGAAAGTTTTTTTATAATCAATCTTTGGGGCCTGTGGTGGTTCTATTTATGCAAAAAAAAACTGCCGAAAAGCGGACACATTAAGTCGCTATTTCAACCCTTTTTTGGAAGTTCTAATTTTTTATAGTTGTGTCCAGCCATAGCCAGGCGGACGGCTGCCAGTTGTTTGTATCGTTGCTTTGTGAAAGTAGCCGCCCCACGTTACGATTGAATCGACGGCGTAAGTTGTTAGCGGATCCCAGGGCCAATACTGGCCAGGGTAAACGCTTGCGATTCCTTCGCCGAGATCATTTCCAACGCCCGACATAACTATATTAGATGGATCCTCATCGAGATAACTAAAACAATATTTGTTCGGACGGCCCCGATCACTGCCAAACATATAAAATATGGTATATTCCGGATCTGCCGAAAAGTGAAAACTCAAAGAACAATACGCCGCTCGGCGAACGCTCCGCCGGTCATAAGTCCAAGTCTGCTCACCGTGTTCTTTTCGCAAATGCAAAGTTGTATTGAGTTCATGCAGTAACCCGTCCGGCGTTGTTTTGATCTGTGCAAAAGTCGCGGTGTAAATATCCGGCCTTGCATTTTCAAATTCCTCTACCTCATTCCAGTTTGCATTACCGCAAGGCAGGTCCGATGATATGCGATCCCAAAAAAGTTCAACATGCGGCATTATTGAATCATCAGTATCATCATACTTGCAACGATACACCCCGCGCCATGGCACAAGAACGGGATCGCCAGGCTCCCACCATACCATGTCACCCGCCATATAATCGCCGTGCAAATGATAATACTCATCGACATCATCCAAAAAACAACAGCCGTGATTGACGTGGTACTGTGAAGTTTCGTCGTGTTCAGGGACATACCCGTGCGCTACAACAACGCCATACGGCCAATCGCCTCTGTAACTTTTGAACCATACGCGCTCACCGGTTACTGTGCTGATTTTGTTGAGGTCAAAAGCGCCGCCGGCTGTGGCGTATAAATATTTCTGATGGTCCAGGGCCATGTGCCACATCTGCGTACTACCGCCTGGATCAAATTCCCACTGAAAAGCATTGACCCTGTTGTATTTATAAATGTGGCCGTGACATGATAAATATACATTGCATTTTATGTCAATCACCATATACATCACATCGCCCCAATCGGTGGGCAATTCCGAAAAGGCATTGCTCGGTGTCTGAATTTCGGTGCCGTCCGTGTTAAATAACCAGACCTTTTTTGCCTGGTGGTCCGTTCCGACATATACGACGCCGCGATTATTGATGGCGACAACTTGAGCATCATCTAACGTGTCCCTGGACCATATCAAGTGTCCATCGACGCCGGAATATTTGAAAACCGAAGCAAACAGACCACCTGCAACCGCGCGGCGGTCCGTGGCGATGTATATATCATTATTCATGTCAACCGCGATGTCGATATCATCCCCGCCCCAACCGGCATCTACGCTCCAAAGCAAATCCCCATCGGGGTCAAATTTATACAGGCAGTCGTTTACAAACGGGTCATCACGCTGAACACAGCCGACAATACTGTTGTCGTTATGGTCAACGGTGACATCTCGAATCGTCGTTATAGTATCATAGCCAAAATCAAAATAATCCTTCGTCCATAATATATTATGATTGACATCTGTTTTGAAAAACATTTCCGGCCTGGTCGGCTTAACAGCTTTGCCACCGATATAAAGGTTGTCGTTACTGTCAATTGCCAAACACCTATAATTAGAATCGTCACCAGCCCACCCTATCGGCAAGGGTACATAAGAACCCTTTGCCCACCTCTGGACCCCATCGCTCCCGATTGAATAGATACTATTCGGATCAGACCAATTAGCCTCACGAAAGATTATGACGACATTGCCGCCATAGTAGCCGACTCTTTTTGTGGCGGTTAAAAAAGTGGTTTGCATTATTCCGGATCCTGGGGCCAGTTTGAAGTTGCAGAGAAAATGTCTGTACATTCCCAATGCAGCAGATCGACTTCGGCCCACTTTGACGCGGCCAGGGGGCTGTTGCCGGTACTCGAATCGTGCAGGGCCAGGCACCGGTAATACTTTTCGCCGAAAGTCACATAATCACCTACCCCATAAGTGCCGAAGTCGGCGGCCCATGCAGCAGGCGGCGGAAAATAAACCTGGCGGACCGGAATATAGCCGTATATTTCCGGTCGCGGCTCCGCACTTGCCAGCGCCAAAGAGCCAAAGCCGAATATCCTGCAAAAAACTTTTACTCCCTGGTCGGCAGGATCTCCGGTTGGCTGTGAGGTTTCGCCCATAAGATCGCAGAGAATATATGCCATGTCGTTTTCGGTTTGTGCGGATGGGTCCTCTATGATGTATGCCAGGCGTGTGCTGTCACCCCCGCCGCCGACGATTATCGGGCGCCTTCGGTGAGTGTTCGGTAAAAGTTTGCAGCCATATTTCACCCACCACTCCCACATCTTTTGCAGCTTGCTCAGACCATCTTTGTCCAATAGATATTTTGCCATTGTTAAGCTGCCGAAGCTGTTAGGATTATCGCACCACTTGGAGCTATCCAATTCGTTATAGTCAAAGAATCCGGATCCATTTTCAAAACGCCTGGCTTATCTACCTTCATATTAGTTACCGTCCTTGCTGCTGCAGATTTGGTGAAGTCGATATTTGCGCCAACGGCGTTGCAGTTTGTAATTGTGCCGCTCGAATTAGATATTATATTCCCGCCGTTTCCGTTAAGCGTTGTAATTGCGCCGGACCCGTTGGTTTCCAAGTTGCCTGCATCGACCGTCCCCGTTGTAAAAGCACATCTAATATCGGCGTCGCCGCCGTCCTGAACAAAGGTGGTCAAGGTGCATCCTTTGCCTATAAATACATCGGCATCGTTCGATCTGTTTGAAACGTAGCTTACCGTTACTGTGTCGACCGTTGCTGTTTCGCCCGCTTCGTGTGCAATACCAACCGAGCCCTTGTGTACCCTTATGTTTGTTGATGCGGAGTTTGCTTTCAAGCGGATCCCTGGCATTGTTGAATTTGCCCCGCCGTTGTGGACCGTGACTGTACTGGCTGTGGCGCCGAGGTCTATATTTATCGGCGCTGATTGTGAGGCTATGCCTGGCCCGTAGTGTTCGCCTATTAACAGGAGCGTTGCTTTTATCTGCAAATAAATTACCGGATTTGTCGCGGCTGGATTTGAACCGATCTGCGATTGTGATATATGCAGACTGTCAAGGGTGTTCCCAATACCGGATTGATCCAGGCCGTATAGGATAGTTGCACCGTTTACATAAACGTCCTGGCTACCAGCTCCGCCAGGCACAGCGTCGATATCCCAATTGCCCGCACTACTCCAATCAAGCGGACCGGCATTGGCGGTAGTGGCTGCGCGGCCCAATGTCGGGGGATTGCCGCCGCTACCATCATAAACGCTTGAGGCTACGCTGAAAGCCACTCCTGCAACTTCGGCGGTAAGGCTCACAGTTGTTGTGTTGTCCGTGGCTATAATTGGAGTGCATAGGGCGTTTTCCGAGGCCTCCCATGCTGCAGCCAAGCCAGCCGTTACAGCCGCGACTGTTTCGGTGGCCCCTACTGTAAAACTTACTCGGTGAGTTGACCCATCCAGGCCGGTTACTGTCAAATAGTATATGTCATCTGTGTTGGGCTCTGCAGGTGTGAAAGTGTCAACCTGTGCCACTTTAAAGGCATTGCCTGTATATAGTACGTCGCCCATTTTATTTCCTCTCTGTATTTATTACAAATTCAAAATACTAAAATTCATTTGCCGTCTTGTTACAAATTCCAAAAATACCGGATCGGCTCCTTCGGCAAGTAGCCCGCCGAACCCATCTAATAAAGAGGGCTGAGGCAATTGCTTTCCTTTACTGTCTGTGATTACCGTGATTGTTCCATCTTCTGATTTTGTTGTATATGACTGATCGAGTACCCTACGGATCCAACCGATATACGGTGTCCCTGGTATCGGCGGACGCAGGCGAAAGTGTAACTCATATTGTGCCTGATAATAAAACATACTCGCTACTCGGGCCCGATCTGCTTTTATGTACGCACACTTTACAAATCCTGGATTGAACCCATAGAAAATATCGTTATTGATAGCGCCGTTGAATTGATGGGCCAATAGCGGA
>SDBT01001836.1_pt1 | contig 38001 bp, 33 predicted proteins | sample 2277101 | NCBI WGS metagenome assembly SDBT01 (sample SAMN10404973, study PRJNA504765) | marine sediment metagenome | isolation source: marine sediment core GS10_PC15, 103 cmbsf | place: Arctic Ocean: Southern Knipovich Ridge | collected 2010 | reverse complement strand
GGCGGGTCCTGCACGTAGTCCGGGCGCGAGCCCGCCCGGCGGCTTTGCTCCTGTGGCAGCGCCTCGAAGTCGGGGCAGTCGACCAGGGCCATGAGGCCGATCTCGCTGCCAGACAGGACCTTCAGGCTCTTTCGCAGCTGCCCCCGGTCCACCCCGAGCTGGTGGGCGATATATGCCACCGACGCCGGCCTGTTGAGGTGGTCCAGGAGGTACCCCCGGTAGCCTCTGCTGCGATCGGCGGCCATCATCAGGCACAGCGTGTAGATGCCCCAGTGCGTTACCCCGCCCGGCCTGGCCAGCAGCGCCATTCTCTGCATCCGGATCTGCGCCGTATCGACGTCGTCCTGCCCGTTGATCTGCAGCTGCACGAATCGCAGGGCCCCCTGTCGTTTGTTGCGTTTGTCGTCCACCGGCTCCCATCGCTCCCAGTTCACGACAGCCCAGACCTTCCCGCTGGCCGTCTTTGGTCCCGGTCCCGGTCCCGGTCCCGATGCATCGGGAGGATCGGGAGGACGGGCTTTCTTCCTCGGTCTCTTGGTTTTCGCCTTCCGTGGCTTTGTCATATCCGGCCTTATTCAGCCTTCCCGCTGCACGCGGCCTCGCGCATGGTCCCGCCGCCGGCGCCTGCCATCAGCGGCATCTTCGGATCCGGCTGGCCGGGTTTGTCCATCACGTCGACCGCCTGGAGATTAAGCGCCAGGTGCGCGAGGTCTTCCTTCCACGCCCCCCAGCGACCGCCGACGGCGACGAACTCCTCCACATCGTGCCGCCGAATCCGCCAGGCCAACCGGCCCGTCTTCTCATCTCGCTTGCGATAGCGCACCAGGACCCGGCCCTGATCGTCCTTCTCGTCGTTCTGGACGGACACCAGGTCCTTGCCCAGTCTCTTGACGAATCCATCGAGCTTGCCTTCGGCCACGAACCGCCCGGCCACCGTGCACGCGCAGTGGGTCAGCTCGTGGTCCATAAGCGCAAGGCACTGACTCGGGTCGAAGGCGTCCCACGTTTCGGCGTTGAGCTTGACGATAAAGTCCGGCCGGTCTCCCAGCAGCTGCACGATCGGGTTTGCCTTTCTTGCTCTACCCAGCTCGACCTGGCCGTCGGCGTTGGGGGTCTTGCCCTCCTCGAACAGCAGAAGTATCCGGGCTTCTCTCAGGTGCACGTGGTCGGCCGTTTCGTCGATAACGTTCTGCGCCATCGCGGCCGCCTCGGGGTTGGCCACCGACAGCTTCTTATCCCCCTTGGTCCAGGGGGGCACCTTGGCCAGGAGGATGTTCCTGGTTGTCTTTCGTGCCCGCGTGAGTTTGGTTATCTCCGTCCGTTTGGCTTTGCTCATGATTGAGATCCTTTCTTGGCTGCCGGGTCACAGTGGTTGTCCCATAGCTTGTGGACCCTCCATGTCTCCGGCGGGGTGATAAAGAGCCTGCCCTCCAGCTTCAGGGCCACCTCATCAATGAAGGCCTTGTCCTGGTCCGGGATGAAGTCCGCCGCCGCCACCAGGTCCACCACCTCCCCCTCGAGTAGTTCCTTGCCGTTGGCCATTAGCTTTGCCCCTTTACTTCGCGGACCATGTGGTCGATCGCAAACACCCAGGGGTTGCTTTCCCAGGGGTGCCCGCGTTTGGCGTTGATGCTGTTCCACATTTGACCGAAGCAAACGACCGGGTCTTCCCAGCCTATCCGGCCGTCGAACCCGTAGTACCGCCCCTCGTGCGCCAATCCCTCCGCAACCGCATCCGCCGGGCTGATGTCATGTACCCGCTGGAGGCGGACCCTTTTGTTCACCTCGAAGATCCGGCACGCCCAGCGCGGCATGTACCGGGACGGCAGGACGGAGGGTTTCCAGAGCCACGCCGGATGGGAGATCCCATTCTCGTATCGCCGGTACGTGGGCTTGCCGTCAGCCCTGTACCAAACGAATCGGGTATCACCCCGGCGGCGTCGATCGCCCGCGGCGGCCTCCAGCCCCTCCTTCGCCCAGAGTCTATCGCCGGGGGTGCCGTAGCGGCAGCGCATCAACAACCATGATTCCATATCGAGGTGGGAGCCGTGTTGCCATTGCGTCCAGTGACCGTCGCCGCCTGGTTGCGTACCTCGGCGCACCACCCATCGCCACTGATGTCGCTTGCGGCGTGATCGTTCCGGCTGGGGATTGGCCACCCGCCGCGTCTGAAACTTGAACGGCTTGGCTGGGTCGACCGGCTCCGCCGGCCAGACGCCCGGCTTGCAGTTCAGCAGCCCGAGTATGCTCCAGGCGGTGTAGGGTATCGGATGGTCCTTCATGCCGTTTCCCCCTCATCAACCGCAGAGGGCGCAGAGGTATCAGATATCAGGCAGCACTTCTTGAACTTCACTCCCGAGCCGCACGGGCAGGGCTCGTTGCGGCCGACCTTGCCGCATTGCCTCTGCAGAGGCGTGGGCGGAACGATCATCTCTGAAAAATACGGTTTATCGTTCGGGCACGCGCGAAGCCGCCTTTGCACCTCCTCTGCCGTCAGTATCTCTCCGCTACGCTTGTCCATGGTTCGCTTCCTTCGCTATTGGCTATCAGCCCACATCGCCAGGGCAATCACGATCAGCGTTACTATCAAGAGGCACAGGGGCATTCTGTTCGAGTCGTCCATGACTGTTTCCTTTCCTTCACGCCGTTCCCTCCTGGTCCGTATCCGCATCCGGGCCCACGTAGATCTCGCATTCGCCGTGGCACTCCGGGCAGACGATGTTGTCCCCGTGGATGCAATCCCCCAGGGAATTGCAGATGTCGTCCGGGCAGTCCGGGATAAACCCGTCACCGTTGCACTTGTCACACCCCGCCCAGTCCTCCTCCGCCCGATCGGTCTCCGCCTTGATCTCGGCCAGAGCCCGCCGGAGGGGGGCCTCCTTGAATTGCCCGGCCGTGCCGAATCTTACGAGTCCCTTCATAACGCGCACTCCGCTATCGCCCGTCTCAGCGGGGCACCGCAGAGGTCCACGTGCTGGTCAGACGTTCCCTGATGCTGGATGAATACCGCCTGGACGCCCAGCCGCCGGGCGGTCTTGCGGAGCCTGTCGGCGTCGGCGTCGAACAGGTGGGCCCATGGCCGGCCGGCGGCGGCCTCCCGGTTGAAGACGGCAGGGGCACCCGGCAAGCCGGTAACGGGGTATTGGTAAACGTGCAGCCCCTGGCCGCCGACGTCGGCGCATGCCTTGGCTTCCCGCAACTGTTTGGCGTCAAACTGTTTCATGCCGTTTCCCCTTTCGGATCCGCAGCCGGGAAAAGCCCCGCGCCTTTACCGCCCGCGTAGCTCGGCCCATTCAACAGAAGTACTTCCGGGGCCTTCACCACTTCATCCCTGGCATCGCGGCGACCTTGATTGACCAGCCCCTTCGCAACGGGGACGCTGCGTTTCGTCCACCTCTCCGCTGGGTACAGGTCCTCCAAGATCGGATTGTCGTAGTAGCTCACCACGACGCGCGTCTCTTGATAACGTTGGAGGACCTCCGACAAGCGCTGATGGTCTTCGGCCGAAAAGTCATGCACGTAGGCGTCCGACTTCTGGAAGTAGGGCGGGTCGATGTAGATCGCCGACCGCCCGCTATCCTCGATCCGCCTGAGCATCCCAAACCCGTCCATGTTCTTGATGTGCACAGCCCGAAGCCGCTCGTGCCAGGCCGGGACAGAATCGACCGCCGACTGCCACCGGAACCCTCCCGATCCACCCTGGCTGGTGTACCTCGTCGCCACGGTTATGTTGCTGGCCAGCGTTCCACCAACCCCATTACGACCTTGCCAGGAGGCAATAAAGTACCAGTACGCCCGCCAGACGTGCTCTTGGGTTATATCCGCGATCGAGGGCGCGGGCTCAAGCTCGACGTCGAGATGTTGCTTCGCCTCCAGGAATAGCTCATCGGCCATAAGCGTCCGGTTCAGACGCTCCGCCAGCTTGATGTAATGATCCGAGGCCATGACCCTCGCCAGGTTGATCAAGTCTCTATGTAGATCGTTCACGGTTTCCATCGGGCAGACGTGTTTGGCGAAGAGCACCGACATCGAACCGCAGAAGGGCTCCCAATAGGCGCTGTGTTCGCCTAGTTCGGCGATGATCTTCGGGGCTAGCACTCTCTTGCTGCCGTACCAGGGGGCCAAGCCCTTCACCTTCATCTTGCTGGGACTATCACTCACGCCGTTTCCTCAAACGCGGTTCTCACGAACCGCCGCTAAACTCTGTTTGCTCTGCGTCTCTGTGTCGCCGAACGGGCCCCGCGGTGGTTGCCTCTTTCACCCACTGCCGCAGGCGGCTGTGGCACAGCGGCACGGCCGCTCCGTCAACTCCGCCGCCTCTCATGCCTGGGCACGGCCCATCGCAGGCGACGAACTGCCGGCAGGTCTCGCAGCACTTGGCCAGGTTCGGCACCATCAGCCGACTTGGAGGCATGTGGCATTCTGGTTGTCGATCTTCTGTTGTCATAATGGACCCGGCGGGAATCGAACCCGCGTCCTGTGACGTCAACCGCTCAAGAAACCCCGGGGGCCAACCCGCCGAACCTTTCGGTTTGCGTAGTGAGTGCCGGCCCCCGGGGTATTCGGTTTTCAATCAGAGACCGTCGCGCAGGCAAGCTCGGCCTGGTCGATAAGTTCGCACAGGCCTGCCTGTTCTTTCTGGACGTACTTCTTGGCCGCCGACAGATTGTCCTCACAGGTTTTCACCTCCTGCTGCGCAGCCCGCACGTCCTGTCGCCTATTGATGATTTTCCTCATCATCTCAATGGCTGTTGCCGTCCGTGGTTTCCTCTTCGCGGCCATGCTGGAATCCTTTCCATCTTCTCTGCGGCCATCACCTGCCCAGGTAGATCCCACCCCAGTCGTCGCATTTACTGTTGTGGCCTCTCCCGCCCAGGATGCTGTCGAGCATCAGCAGCACCACCAGGGCCAGGACCATGCCCGCGAAGACCACCGCTTCACCCGCCGTCTTAAGAGCCTTGACGATTCGTTGCATCTTGGAGTCCTTTCGAAGCCTCACGGATAATCTGCGTTGCCGGCACGTCCCGCCCGCACTCGCCGCAAACGTAGCTATCCACGTCGAAGTGGTAGTCCATCTTCCCCTCGCAATCCGCCACCACACAGTTGACCGTCATCCCGGGACGCCCCGAAGAATCCGACAGGGGCGGGGAAGGGGTTTCTTGCACAGGCCCTCCCTCCACCCCGTCAACCGTGGTGCGTTTCGGTCGCCCGCACCGCGGGCAGTAGTTGAACCGACCGCCAAATATCAATCCGCAGCTCTCGCAGCTCTGCACGAATGCCCTTTGAGTATCCGGCTCCCGCCGTGCCCAGCCGCCGCCGAGAAAATGCCGCGCCGCCTGGGCAGCCTTCTCCATATCCAGAACAGCGTGGGCAACGGCACTGGCCGGTACCACTTTCGGGCAGACATCCCGGCCAACCTTCACGGCCACCATACTGTCATACTTGTAGAGTAGGCGGACCAGGACCGGGTGCCACTCCTGGCGGTAGGACGCGGGAACATACTCCCGCCCGTCGACCAGGGCCCCGCCGTGCCAGCCGCCGCCGGTCTGACCCACCCGGTGATAGCAGACGCGTTCATCCCACCTCCAGTGCAGGGCCCCGCCCGGGCACTTCCAAAAGAGAAACGGGCAGACCCGGGCCAGTGCGAGTTTCCAGCTCGGTGTATATATGCTGTTCATGTCGGAGTCCTTTCCGTTGGTTACGTCGCGCGTCACTGGGTCGCTTGACGTATGGTCTGCACCGCCGTCGGGTCCTCACCCCGGGCCTTGGCCTCGGGAACCTCCGCCGGCCACACCTCCCATGCCAGGGACTCGAAGTAGGACAGGAACACGTAGGCAGTATTCCACTCCTGCTTCGCTGCCTCTGGGGTGCGGGTATACGCCCACTGGATACGCCGCTGGCCTTCGAGGTCCAGCCTGTACTTGGCCGCTCCGGTATCCGTCGCCCGCCGGACGATGTACCCACGCTCCATCTGTTTGCAGGCCCACCGCCAGCTTCCCCTCAATCCGAATGTCCGCCTAATCCACTTTATCCAGTTCATGCGGTTTCCCCCTGCGCCGGTGCGGTTTCCGCTGATGGTTCTGGTTCGCTCATGGTGGAGTCCTTTCGCCTGTCTCGCTAACCGTCCCGGCGCGCCGGGAGAGAAATTCCCGGTCCACCTATCCCGCGCTCAGAGAACCAAACTGGGCACCAGTTCACCAATGACCACCTCGGCCTGGCGGAGTTCCCCGCCATCCGTCAGAATGCAGGTCTGACCGCTGCCCTTATTGATAAACAGGATTCCACCCTCCACCTTGAACTGTCTTATTACCATCCACGTTGAGAAGTGAGTCAGCGCCTCAATGATTCCCTCGACCGACCGGGCCGGTGCCTTCATCTTCCGCCCTGGTCCTTTCACCTTCCGGCCCGGACCCTTCGCCTTGCGCCCTGAGGCCTTGACCTTCTTCGGCGCCTTGCCCTTGGCCGGCTTCTTCGGATTGCCCGTTGCCTGCGTGTCCTTCTGCGCCGATCCCGGACCACCATGCTTGGCCGGCTTCAGGTACGCCTTGGCCCGCTCCGCCGCCGGCCCCGTCCCTCTTGTCGCCCGGGAGTGGCACGTGGAGCAAAGCCCTCTTGCCACAAGAGGCTTTCCACATTGGGGGTCCGCACACCACCGCACTGTCCCTGTCGTGTTGGTCATAATGGAGTCCTTTCCTTTTCTGTGTAATCTGTGTTCTCTCCCGGCAGCAATCCCTGCGCGGCGAGTTCAGCCATTGCACGTTGATGTCGCCGCCGGTGACGGCGGGCGTGGTACCTGTTGCGCCTCCGCATGGGCTCTTGTCTGGCCGGCGTAACGGCCTGCGAGAATTCCTCCATGGCCCGGGCCGTCACGTGCCAGCATCCCCCGATCTTCCGGCCGGCCATGTGGACGCGCGTTCCCTCGGGCGAGAGGACACCACTGCGAATCCACCGCAGCAATGCCTCAGCGCTCGGGCGGCCCGGTAGGCTCTGCGCCGCGACCGACAGTCTCATTTCCTTCTCAGCCACCATTGGTCTGTTCTCCCGATGCATCGGGACCGGGGTCCGCCACCTCCGGCGGGGGCAGGACCCGGTCGATCTCATCGCGGAATCTCACTGCCGCCTTGACGGACAGCATTATCCGCAGCTCGTCCTCTGCATCTGTCACCACCATGTCGAGCAATCCCGGCGCGCCGGGATCGACGGTCACCGCCATGTCATCACTCAGGACGGTCTTTATTTCCATGTCTCACCTGTTGGAAGGTAGCCGGCCCGGGTGGGGAAGAAAGCCGCCTCAGTTCCCACCCGGGCCGCGGGCTCATCGATAGGAATGAAAATAGCGGGGGGAGGATTCGAACCTCCGACCTCCGGGTTATGGGCCCGACGGGCTGCCTCTGCCCTACCCCGCAATGTCTTGGCTCTACCTGCGGTTCCGCCGCTCTTGGATCCGTTGGCGCACCGCCGCCAGCATCTCCTCTGGAAACGCGGCCACTAGTGCCCCGACAAGCTTCTCCGCCGATGTGATGGAGGTTGCCGCGGCGTGAGGCTGCCCATCTTTGGCGAACTGCTCCGCGATCGACGCCAGGGCATCGATGTGCATCGCTGCCTGCTTGAGCTTGACGGTTACAGAGTTGGGATGACAACCGATTGCCCGGGCGACATGTTTGCCTGGAAGCTCTAATGCCAAGGGTTCGGCGTCGTCTGTTCTCAACACGCGTCTCATGCGCCATCCGTTCAGTTTTCGTACCCACCCTGGGTGGGTGCGAAAGAAACTTGCCAAGGCCTTCCATGGCCAAGTGGGTACGAAAAATCGTCCCGTTTTCGCATCCTTGCATGGTCTATCTCACTGGCACAATTTCCAGACCGTGGATCCTTCCGAACAAACTTCTCAGCGCGGCTGTGGTGTTGAGTTCCCGCCGCAATGGGCAGGCAGCCCCGGCAGGGAAGGAGGAGACCCTGCCGGCAGCCGCACCAATAGCGACCGGGCCGGCCGCGGTCAGGCGGGGGGGGACCTGAGTATCCGCGGCATTGGCCCGGCCATTCTGGCGGTAGGGGTGGGGGGGAACCCCTCCGCCGTTCTCTTCGCCCGTCTCCGGATCAACCGGGCCGGGCAGACTCTGCGCCTGCTGAAAGCATGTTGGTCTGGCGATGCCACCGTCGTAGCCGGGGCAATCGCCGTTGCAGTTCGTGTATTCCTCGCAGACCTGGCAGTGACGATTGACCTGCGCGATTTGTCGGCATGGGTTTTGGAGTCCGCTCTTATCCATCCCGCTATCCCTTCACTCTCCCGGCCCGCCGAGCTCTGGCCAGCACTCGGCGACGTTCACCTCGAGGGCATCCGCAAGGGCCGCAACCGTCTTCACCGCGGAGGACTGCCCGATAAGCGTCAAGCGAACCGACATCGCCGTCTTCTTGCCGATCAGCCTCGCCAAGTCTTGATAGGTAAGGCCCTGCAGCCGCCTGGCCCGCTCCAGCGGTGCCGGGTCGAATCCATTCTTCTTTACCGCTGCTTGTGCGATCCTGGCTTTGACTGTCATTTTTTCACCGCAAGAAAGTGTAGAGTATGCCTCTACGCCTACAAGGGAAAAATTGGAGCGAGGGGGCACGGTTGGGCCTGCTTGTGGCGTAAGACTCCGCAAATGCGAGACTTAGTGTAGTGAGAAGCACTAAACTTTTTTTATAAAAATGTAACTTTGCCCCGTACGATGGTACTTATGGGCGATGCTTTTGATCGAGATCGCATTCGTGGGGCGATGCGCGCTGCCCGGATCACCGGCACCGAAGTGGCAAGGCGGGTACGGCGCGACCGCACGCAGATAAGCCGGATCCTCAACGGCCGCGCCTCGTGTAGTTTCGAGATTGCCGAGCGTATCGCCAACGCCTGCGGCGTGCCTGTCGAGTCCTTATACCTGTATCGGTCTGATGGGTGGGGGCAACCCGCAACTCACGATGAAGCAGACCTACTCGCCGCGTTCCGCAACCTCCTGGACATAGACAAGGGTCGCATCCTCGAGCGTGTTCAGTTCGCCGCTGCCGAAGCCGCCCGTGCACAAGGAACGCCGCTCCTTGACCAAGCAGCCCGCCCACGCCGCCCCAAGCCTTCGTCGCACAAAGTTATGGCCCTCTACGAGCCGGGCTTTGAGGCCATCGACCGCGAGCAGCGGCCGGTCCGCTGGCGCCGTTCACACATCCCCGTGGTCGGCCGCGTAGCCGCGGGAGAGGGCGCCGACACGACGGAGGCCGAGCAGTTCGAGCCTGGCGAGGCCGATTCCTATCTGGTGTACAAGAATGCCCCGGTGGGGGCCTTCGCCGTCCGGGTTATCGGCGACTCGATGGAGCCGCGCTTCCGCTCGGGGGATATGGTCGTGGTCGATCCGAATCGGCCAACCCATTCCGGCATCTGCTGTGTGGTCTATTCGTATAAGGGAGATCGGATCGCCCGTCTAAAGAAGCTCAGCGTTCGCGGCAAGACGGCCCGCCTGGAGAGCCTGAACAAGAAGTATCCGCCCAAGGGCCTACCGGCGGCCGACATCCTGGCCTTTGAGATCATCGACCACCTGCCGCTCCTAGTCGAGCGACAGCCTGAACAATAGCCACAAATAGGGGAGCGAATCACAAACGGGTAATGATTGATTTCACCTGCAGACATTGTGGCTGGTCGCTGAAGGCGGACGCTAAACACGCCGGGCAGATCGCCAAGTGTCCCAAGTGCAAACTGAAGGTAACTCTTCCAGGTGGCCCATCGGTCTTCACCCAGGACCCGTTGCATCCACCCCGGTCCGTCGGCCCGACACCGACAGAGGGCACCCCACAGCCGCCACAGCGCAAATCCCTCAGCAGTCTCGGTGTTGCGTCTCTCGTCCTGGGAATCCTCGCCGTTCTCATCTCATGGATGCCCGTGATAAACTTCTTCAGCCTCGTCCTGGCATTGACCGGCTTGTTGCTTGCGCTCTTCGGTTATATCACCGCGTGTCGCACTTGCACCATCGCAACCCACATACCCGCCGCCGGACTCTTCGTCTGCATCGCCGCCCTTGTTATCACGACCTGGATACACGTGGCCACCCCTGGGGAATCGCTCAAATCACAGAGCTCTGTCGGCCAAAAGGTCGTATTAGGGTGGTTCGATCCCGATGAGCCGGACCTGATGGTCCCGGGGCCAGTTGATTCCTCCGCATGCGTCGAACTAGCGGAAGTGATGGATCGGACTGATGAAACCAGTTGGTACAGCCTCATTGGCTCAGGCCGCGTACTTGTGCTTCTGTATGGAACGGAGGCCCTTGTCCTGGATGAGAGGCCCTCTGTGGGTCTGTACAAGGTACGTCTTCTCTCCGGCCTGAATTCGAACCGAGTGGTCTGGGTGCCCATACAGTGCACCAGGAAGGAACAGCCTTGATCGGGACAACTGAGAATACTCTGAGACCACCCCGGGCGTGCCGCGATTTCTCCGTAATTACGGAGAGAGGTTTCTGAAACGCTCATAACCATAGTAAATCCGTCCCGGTTTGCACCGGCCTTTCGGCCTGGCCGGCAACCCGTTTCGGTCTGCAAAAGACAGGATAAGAGGCACGCTCCGCGTCGGCGAGATGCTGCTCGACACGCAGGAGGTCACTGGTTCAAGTCCAGTACGGCTCATTTGATGGGGTTTGTAGTGTATATTCTCAGGTCCAATAAGGACGGCAGCTTGTACGTTGGGCATACGAACGATCTGGGGAGGCGACTGTCGCAACACAACGATCCCCTGGAGAAGAGCTACACGGCCAAGCGTGGCCCGTGGGTTCTTTGCCACTCAGAGGAACATCGTGACCGCAGCGCAGCAGCCAAACGGGAACGCCACCTGAAGTCTCACGCCGGGGCACACGAGAAGAAGCAGTTGGCTTCGGGTGGCCCAGTTGGCTAGAGCGGCCCCGGGGGCAGGTCACTGGTTCAAGTCGAAGCGCAGCGAAGACCCCTGGGGGGGCCAGTACGGCTCATTCGGACAAGCCGCTTCCCAGCAACGGGTTGCGGCTTTTCTGCTCTCAGGGCCGGATTTCATGTGACCTGCTTCCTCGCACCATGTGATCTGTTTTCTGAGGATGAGGACCGGCAGATCAGCCCTGCGGGAGTGGTAGGGCGTTAGCGCCCGGCTGGGACTCTGTGGTCTGGGAAACTGGCCTTTGGCCCTCACAATGACGATACATGGTATGAAGCACGCCGCGGCCCAGACTCGCGGTGCGTCTTGAGGACCAACCTTGCAGACGTCAGGACAATCTCTTGTCGTTATGATGCCGGCGTTGAACGAGGCGGCTACCGTCGCCGACGTGATCGGGCTGGTTCCCGCCGACATTCCCGGCATCGCCTCGGTCCGAGTGGTTGTGGTTGACGACGGCAGCACGGACGACACGGCCCTGGTCGCCGCGGAGGCCGGCGCCGAGGTGGTGCGCCTGGGGCGCCATCGCGGGCTTGGTGTGGCCTTTCGGCGAGGCCTCCAGGCTGCCCTGGCCATGGGCGCCGACGTCATCGTCAATATCGACTCCGACGGGCAGTTCGACCCCCGCGACATCCCCACGCTGGTCGGGCCGATTCTCGATCAGCAGGCCGACATGGTCACCGCCAGCCGGTTTGCCGACCCGGCCATGGTGCCCGACATGCCATGGATCCGCAAGTGGGGCAACCGCCGCTTCGCCGGGCTCGTCTCGCGCCTGACGGGCGAGAAGCTGCACGACGTATCGTGCGGGTTCCGGGCCTATAGCCGCGATGCGGCGCTTCGCGCGACGCTTATCGGCGTCCACACGTACACGCACGAGGTGATCCTCGACCTGGCGTTCCGTGGATTCCGGATTCTGGAGGTGCCGGTGAAGGTTGAGGGGAGCCGCCGGTTTGGCACCAGCCGCGTGGCCGGTGACCTGTGGCATTACGGCTGGCGGTCCCTGTTCATCATCCTGCGGGCCTATCGCGATTACCGCCCCATGTCCGTGTTCGGCAGCCTCAGCGCCATCCTCATGCTGGTGACTCTGCTGACGGGCAGCTTTGTCGTGGTGCACTATGCTCGCACCGGCGGCTTTTTCCCATACCGCTTTGTGGCGTTTGCCATGGCGGCCTTCGGCTTCGCCTCGCTGATCTGCTACGTGACGGGCCTGCTGGCGGGCATGATCAACCGCCTCCGCATCCTGCAGGAGGAGCAACTCTTCCTCCAGCGCAAGCGCGAGTACGCGCCGCCCCGATGCGGAGATGAGCGTTGAGAGCGCTGGTAGACATCACGCACCCCGCGCACGTTCACCTGTTCAAGCATGTCCTTCGGAAACTCCAGGCCGCCGGCGACCCCGTCCTTGTGACCTCCCGGGAAAAGGACGTCACCACGACCTTGCTGGACGCCCTGGGCATCGAGCACGTCTGTCTGAGCCGCGCGGGCCGGAGCCTGCCCGGCCTGGCCGGCGAGTGGGCCGTAAGGTGCGTGCGCCTGCTGCGGCACGCGAGGCGATTCCGACCGGACGTCATGCTGGCCCTGAACGGGGTCTGCACTGCTCCGGTGGGGGCGCTGCTCCGAGTTCCGCGCGTGGTCCTCGAAGAGGCCGAGCACGCCAGGCTCCAACGCAGCGTCGCCCTGCCGCTGGCTACGCACATCATGACCGGCACGGGTTATCAGGGCGACCACGGCGCCCGGCAGCGGCGCTTTCGCGGGATCTGGGTGCAGGCCTACCTCGATCCGCGCTACTTCTCGCCGGCCGCGGCGCCGCTGCGGGAGGCAGGCGTGGACGTCGACAGCCCCTACATCGTGGTCCGCCTGGTCGCGTGGCAGGCCGCCCACGACGCGGGCCTGGCGGGAACCGAAACCGGCGACCTGGTGGAGGCCGTTGAGCAACTGTCATCCTTCGGGCGCGTGCTGGTCAGCTCCGAGCGGCCCCTGCCCGAGCCCCTGCTCCCCTGGCGCAATCCCGTCCCCGCAGAGCATATGCACGACCTGCTGGCCTTCGCGGCGCTTTACCTCGGCGAGGGCGGCACGATGGCCGCGGAGGCCGGCGTCCTCGGAACGCCCGCGATCTTCTGCAGCCCGCTGAAATGCGGATACCTCACCGCAATGGCCGAGGACTACGGCCTGGTGCGCATTGCCGGGTCCATCGACGAGGCCCTGCCCATCGCCAAAGAGCTCCTGGTGAATCCCGCCCTCGCCGCCGAGTGGCAGGCCCGCCGAAAAGCACTGCTCGACGACAGCCAGGACGTTGTTGAGTTCATGTACGACACGTTGGTCGAGGCTGCTTCCGAACGTCAGGGCGACCGCAGTGTGGAGCGGGAGTCGCCCGTCGACGACCAGGCCGGCCGCCCCATGCGGTGGGTCTGGCGCCTGGTGTGCCTGGCCCTGACGGCCGTCATCCTTATATATGTCGGGCGGGCGCTGTACCAGGCCATGCGAGGCATTCCGTGGGATCAGGCGCGGATCCGCCCGCTCTACGTGGCCCTGGCGATGGTGTGCCTGCTATTGGCAAGGGTTGTGGGCATCGCCACGTTCCAAGCGATCCTGGGCGCCTTCGGGGCGAAGATTGACTGGGTGCGATGTCTGGCGGTTCGTTGGGTGGCCGCCCTCGGGCGATACGTGCCGGGCAAGGTCGCCGCGGTGGCTGGGGCATCGGGCATGCTCGTGGTCTTCGGCGTGCGCCTACCCATCGCCGTGGCCTCCTCGCTGCTGCTGACGATGCTGTCGGTACTGGTGGGAATAATCTTCTCCGTGCCGCTGCTCATGAAATATTCCCTCGAGGATGTGCTTCCCACCGGCTGGGCCTGGGCGGTGGTGGCCGCGATTCTGGCCTCCGTCTATCTGCACCCGCGCGTCTTCATGGCCGTTACGAACGCCCTGCTTCGCCGGCTGCGGCGCAGCCCCATCGACAGGCCGCCGCGGGCGGGGAAGTTCATTCTGGCCGCCGGCACGATCTACTTACGCTTCTGCCTTCTGGGCCTGGCCGTGTGGCTGACGGCCCGGGCAGTCACGGACGTGCCCTTCTCAGACATCCCCGTGATAGCGGCGGGGGCTGTCTTCGCGTCGGTCGTCGGGTTTCTGGCCTTCTTCACTCCCGCTGGGTTCGGGGTGCGCGACGGGCTGCATCTGCTCATCTTCGGATCCATCATCGGCCCGGGGCCAGCCGCCCTGGTGACGGTGCTCGTGCGCCTGCTCGACGTGGTCGCCGACCTGATCACCGGCGCGGCGGGAGCGATCGTTACGCGGCGAATCCTGCGCCGCCGGTCGGGGGGCAACTAGCATGGCCCGAACGCTCGACAATGCGATTCGAAAGCCCTGCATCTTCATAACGTCCGGAGGACGAACGGGCACGCTGTTCCTGGCGGACCTGCTGCGGGATCTGATCCCCGCCTGCGATGCGTTTCACGAGCCGGACGTCCTCAAGGAGCCGCTCCGCCAGTGGCTGGCCGTGTCGCTGATGTATTTCGACCCCGTGTATCTCACGCTTGGGCGGCTCAGCCGGTTCCTCTGCATGCGAAAGCTCTCCATCGACCGCCAGAGGCGACTGGCGCCGCCCGATTACGCCGCGCGGGCCGTCGCCCGAATGCGAAGGCGATTCGTGGCCTCGCTCGGCGGGAAGATCTACGCCGAGGCAAACCCGCAAATGTGGGGCCTGATCGACGTGCTGCCGGCCGTCTTCCCGAACTCAACCACACTCTTCTTCGTGCGCGACGGACGCCAGTGGGTAAGATCGTGGCTTGCCTTCTGGGGCGGGCGGTACGGCCCGCGTGACATCGTCGGGCGGCTGGGCCTCGGCCGCTTGAGCGCAAAGATGTTTCCCGAGGACCCATGGCATGGGGCGTGGGATGGTTTCGATCTGTTCGAGAAGCAGTGCTGGCTCTGGGTGGCGACCAACCGCTTTGCCATGGACGGCCTGGCGCGCAATCCGCACGGGCGGATGTGGAAGTACGAGGACCTCTTCCTGGGCGATGACCGCTATCGCAACCTCCGCGAGCTGATGGACTTTGTCACCACGTTTCCCGATGGCACGCACGTGGCGTACGGGTCAGTCGACGGGGCCCTGGAACGAAGGGCCCACGCCTCCCAGCCGGAGCGATTCCCCGATTGGCCGGACTGGTCCGACCGGCAGGTCGCCCAATTCCAACGGATCTGCGGGCCCCTCATGGACGAACTGGGCTACGGCCAGGAGCCCACCTGGCGAGAAATGTGCGAGCGGGCAACGCCGTAGCTGCACTCAGTCCTTGGCCAGAAGCAGGATCTGCTCCCGCCGCCCTCTCTTGGGCCCCTTGCCTTCGACGTATCGCTTCAGGCCGAACCAGGGAGAGTCCCACTGCTGCACGAGGCGGAATGGCTTGGCCAGGGCCAGCAGGCTCTCAGCCGTCATGGTGTGCGGCTCGCCGGCGCCACGGAAGCCGCGGTCTTTGGGGAACACTTCGCAGGTCAGCACGAGGTGCCCGCCGCCGCGGAGCACGCGGTGCATTTCGGCGACGGCCTGGAGAGGATCGGTCATGTGATCGATGCAGTTCGAGCAGAAGATCACGTCGAAGGATGCATCCTCGAATGGAAGGCTCTCGGCGCCGGCCTGGAGGATCCGGATCTCCGGCGGGTAGGCGTAGACCTCCGCGTACCGGTCCGCGAGCGGATCGACGCCGACCCGCCGCCCGCTCAGATAGTGCAGAACCGTGCTGATGCCGCAGCCGACGTCAAGCACGTCCGTGGTCTCCGTGATGGGCACGCGGGAGAGAATCTCATCCAGATGCCGGTACTGCTTCCAGTACTCGTGGACCTTCTGCGAGACGCCCGGGCGGCCGAACAGCTTCGCCCACGCGCGCTGGAAGCTCAGCTCCCATTGGCTCTTGTCTTTGACGAACCAGCGATAGAGGATGGCCCGAAGGATATTCACGCGGCAGTTCCCAGGCCGCCTGTTTCCGCCACCGCGGCGGGCGGCCTTGGCGGATATTATAGGGCCGAGACGGCCCGGTGAAACGCGCAGATATGCGTGGCCGGCCTGAACGGTCGCCCTCAGGGCGACGGCCACCTGGGAATCGCTACTTGCGGGCGCATGTGCTGCAGGCTATTCTTTTTGGGCCTTGAGGATGGAGCCGCACGTACAGGGGACGCGTTAACGCCCCCATACTCACGGGATGGTCTGCTCGTTGATAGACCGTCGCCGATCGAGGATGGATCCGGTGCCGCCCAGGGTATCAAAAAGGAGACGACCCATGAGCGCAACGAACAACGAACGATTGAACCGGCGGAGCTTCCTGGGATGGGCCGCCTCCGGGGCTGGGGGCATCCTGGCGGCACCCTACGTTATCACCTCAACCGCCCTGGGCGCCGAAGACCGGGCGCCTGCCAGCGAACGCATCGTAGTGGGCGTGATCGGCATCGGCGGGCGCGGAGGCTACGTCATGGGCGAGTTCATGAGGAACAAGGACGTGCAGATGGTGGCCGTGTGCGACGTCCAGGGCGGCCGGCGCAGGGGCGCCAAGGCCAATGTGGACAAGAGGTACGGCAACAAGGACTGCAAGGCGTACATCGACCCGCTCGAGCTGCTTGCGCGGAAGGACATCGATGCGGTCCTGATCGCCACGGGTGACAACAACCACTCCATCATGGCGATCTCGGCGGCCCGGGCCGGCAAGGACATGTACTGCGAGAAGCCGATGAGCGTGGCCATCGCCGAGAGCCGCGCAGTGGCCGACACCATGCGCCGGTTCTCCAGGATTTTCCAGTGCGGCACGCAGCGGCGGAACATCGGGAACTTCGTGTTCGCGGTGAACCTGGCCCGCAGCGGCAAGCTTGGCAAGCTGCGTGCGGTCCACGCGGAGAAGCACCGCGGGAATTCGGGCGTTCACTTCACCGTCCTTCCGACCCAGCCCGAGCCCGCTCGCGAGGTGATGGACTGGAACGGGTGGCTCGGCCCGTCGGCGTGGCGGCCGTACAACTCCACGTACTACTCGCGCAGGTTCTGGAGCACGCACGGGGACTTCTCCGGCGGCTCAATTACCGAATGGGGCAGCCACACCGTGGACCTGTGCCAGTGGGCCAACGACGCCGACAATACCGCCCCCATCGAGTACAAGACGATAAACCAGAGCGGCGACGTCGAGGGCATATACGCCAACGGCGTGAAGCTGATCATACGCAAGGGCCTACGGTTCGGCTCGTGCCCGGTCCGCTTCGAAGGCGATGAAGGCTGGGTGGAGACGGGCGATTCCGGCCGGATCGAAACCCATCCGAAATCGCTGCTCGCCGAGCGGAACTTCAAGGGAGGCTACCCGGCGACCAACCACGTCCGGGAGTTCCTCGACTGCGTCAAGACGCGGAAGCAGCCGGTTTCGACGGCCGACGCGGCGCACCATTCGATATCGGCGTGCCACGTGGCCAACATCTGCGTACGTCTGGGCCGACCCGTGAAATGGGACCCGGCCAAAGAAGAGTTCATCGGCGACGACGAAGCCAACCGCCTTCGCTCTCGGGCGTACCGCCAGCCGTGGCGGCTGTAGATCAACCGTTGCTCCCAACATACGAGTTTCGCCATCCCCATTGTGGGCCAAGGAGATACCAATGAATTGCAGTATCCGAAATATGCGTATCATCGTGGTGGTCTGCCTCGCAGGCGCAGTACTCGCGGGGGCTACCTTTGCAGCGGCCGCGCCCGCCGACGCCAAGGCAAAGGGTGAACGGGAAGCGAAATTGATCGAAACGCTGAAGGGCAGCGCCTCCCGGGCGGAGAAAGACAAGGCCTGTCGCGAGCTTCAGATCATCGGCACGCCCGCCTGCATTCCCGCGCTGGCGGCGCTGCTGGCGGACAAGGACCTGTCCCATATGGCCCGCACCGCCCTGGAGCCCATGCCATACCCCCAGGCCGCCAAGGCCCTGCGCGACGCGCTCCCCAAGACCAGCGGCATGATCAAGATAGGCATGATCACCTCACTGGGCTTCCGCCAAGACAAGGAGGCCGTCGGGGAACTGACCAAGTTGCTCAAGGATCCCGACGCCGCCATTGCCGGCGCAGCCGCTGCCGCACTGGGCCGGACAGGAACGCCCGAGGCGGCCAAGGCACTGGACAAGTTCCGCGCGGGTGCGCCCAAGGCCCTGCTGGCCGTTGCGGCCGAGGCCTCCCTGACCGCCGCCCAGCGCCTGCTCGACCAGGGCAGCAAGGAACAGGCCGCGGCTATCTACGAGGCGCTCCAGGCGAACAAGTGGCCCAAGCACGTGCGGTTGGGGGCCTTTGGGGGACTGTTGGCTGCAAAGCCCACCGAAGGCGTCGGCAGGCTGACAAAGGCCATCGCCGGCGACGACCCTGCGATGCGGGGGGCCGCCATCGCCGCAATTCCGGCCATGAAGGGGCCTGGCGTAGCCGAACGCTTCGCGGCTGAGCTGCCAAAGCTGCCCGCCGACGCGCAGGTGCTGCTCATCGGCGTTTTGGCGGACCGGGGCGACGCAGCTGTACGTCCCGCGATCGCGGCCGCAGCCGGCGGCGCCAACCCCCAGGTAAGAACGGCTGCAGCGAAAGCCCTTGGATCGATCGGCGACGCAAGTTGCGTCGAAGTCCTCTGCAAAGCGGTCGTTGAGGGCAAGAGCGACGAGGAAAAGAAGGTTGCGGCGGTGAGTCTTCAGCGTCTGAGCGGTGACGGTGTTGATGCCGCGCTGGTGAAGTTCATGAAATCGGCGCCTGCCGGCGCTCGGGGCGAGTTCATCAAGGCATTGATTGCCCGCAAAGCCGTCGGCACCGTGGGCGATCTGCTCGCGGAGGCAAAGGGATCCGACGAAGGGGTTCGCAGGGCGGCGATGAGGGCACTGGGCGTGCTGGCCGAACCCAAGGACCTGCCGGCGGTTCTGAAGATCCTGACAGAGCAAAAAGGCGACACGACCAGGAAGGACGCCGAGCGGGCGGTAACGCAGGTGTCGCGGAAGATCACCGATCCGGCCGCCCAAGCCGACGCGGTACTTGCCGCCTTGGCAAAGGCCGCCACGCCGGCAAAGTGCTCGCTCCTGCGGGTACTCGGCGGCATCGGCAACGCGAAGGCCCTCGAGGCCATCCGCGGTGCGCTGAAGGATAAGGATGCCCAAGTGAAGGAGGCCGCGGTGGTCGCCCTGGCCGACTGGCCCGACGCAGGAGCACTGGACGCACTGTTGGATGTGTTTCGAACGACCGACAACAAGACGCATCGCGTCCTGGCCCTGCGCGGCTGCGTGAGGATTCTGGGCCTCAGCAGCTCACCTGCGCAGGAGAGGCTCAAGACCTACACCGAGCTGATGAAGGCCTCAAAGCGCGCCGAGGACAAGAAGCTCGTGCTGGCCGGCCTGGCGAACGTGGCGGATCCCACGGCGCTGGCGGCGGTCGAGCCGTTCCTGGCCGATGCCCAGGTCACCGTCGAGGCTGAGCTGGCCATGCTGGGAATCGCACGTGGGATCATGGGCTCGGCACCCAAGCAGGCAAAGGAAGCGGCAAACAAGCTCCTGGCAAAATCGAAGAGCAAGGTAGTCCGCCGGCAGGCCCAGCAAATCATCGCCCAAGCCGGCCGGTTCCAGGACTACATCGTGGCTTGGCAGATCTCCGGGCCGTACAGGCAGCGCGGGAGGGGCGGCTGGAAACTGTTCAACGTTGCCTTCCCGCCCGAGAAGGGCGCGAAGGGTGCAAAGTGGAAGGCCCTGCCTGTTAGCAGCGGAGGGACGCAGCCGTGGATGGTCGATCTGTCGGCCAGCCCGGGCGGCATGCAGTGTGTGGCGTACGTCCGGACGTGGATCCACAGCGGGCAGGCCCGGCCCGCGCTCCTGGAGATGGGCGTGGACGACGGCATCAAGGCGTGGCTGAACGGGAAGCTCGTTCACAAGAACAATTCCGCCGGTGCCGCCGTAGCCGGCGAAGAGAAGGCGAAAGTCTCCCTGAAACAGGGCTGGAACCTGTTGCTGCTGAAGGTCGTGCAGCACACCGGGGGGTGGGAGTTCTGCGCGAGGCTCCGCACACCGGACGGCCGCGCGCTGGGCGGCGTGCGGGTCGACCCGGCCCATAAAGGATCGCCGGGGGCCAAGGGGCCCGCCGGCACCAAGGGATCGGCCGCCGGCTGGAAGCCGCTGTTTAACGGCAAGGATCTGACCGGCTGGCGAAAGACGGGCAGCGCCATCTTCAAGGTGGAGGACGGCTGCCTGGTGGGCACGCAGACGACGGGCAAGGGCGGCGACCTGTGGACCGAGGCAGAGTTCGACGACTTCGAGCTGCGGGTGACGTATCGTGTGGTCTGGCCGGCCAACAGCGGTTTCTGGTTCCGGCACGACGGCAAGAAGGGCTATCAATACGACGTACTGAAGTACAAGAACCCGGTCGCCTTCAGCGGCACGCTGTACTGCCCGGGCAAGATGTTCATCACGAAGAACCTGAAAGAGTCGCTGGAGAACCGCGACGGCTGGAACGAAGCCCGCCTTCGCGCCCAAGGCGACGAGCTGACGCTGTGGCTCAACGGGACGCAGACCGGGAAATGCCGCGACAAGACGCTGAGCAAGGGTAAGATCGGCATCCAGGTGCACGGCGGCAACGGCTTCAAGGGCATGAAGATGATCATCAAGAAGATGGAGGTCCGTGCCCTGACGGCGCAGGCAAGCTCCGGGCCGGTCCGGTTCGTGACGCACCGCGTGGGCCGGTATCGCGGCGAGTCGTGCGGCGTGGGCGATTTCAACAAGGACGGCAAGCTGGACATAATCGCCGGGCCGTACTGGTACGAGGCTCCCACCTGGAAGGCCCACGAGTTCCGCAAGGTCAGCGGCGAGGTCACCGAGGACGGCAAGGGATATCGCGACGACTTCATGAACGTCCCGTTCGACGTCGACGGCGACGGGCTGATGGATCTCGTGACGTGCTGCTGGTTCGCCAAACAGATGCAGTGGTACCGCAACACGGGCAGCAAGGGCGGGCAGTGGCCGATGACGGTCGCCGAGAAGAACGGCAACTACGAGATGGGGGGCCTCTGGGACGTCGACGGCGACGGCAAGGCCCTTGAGATCGTCCCCGCGACGAAGCATACCGCTTGGTTCGAGGCGGGCGCCGGCAAGGGCGGCAAGCGGCAGTTGATCCGCCACGACGTCTGCAACAAGGCCAGGCCGTACGGCAACGGCGTCGGCGACGTCAACGGCGACGGGCGGCCGGACCTGCTGCGGCCCAATGCATGGTTCGAGGCGCCGGCCGACCCCCGCAACGGCAAGTGGAAGGAGCATCCGCTGGCGCTGGGCAGCGCCACGCCCGGCAAGGCCGATCATACGCCGCAGATCCTGGTCTACGACGTCGATGGCGACAAGCTGAACGATATTATCACGAGCAGCGCGCACAAGTACGGGATCTTCTGGTATCGCCAGGTCCGCAAGGGCAAGGAGACCACGTGGCAGCAGCACGTAATCGACAAGACGTGGTCTCAGGCGCACAGCCTGGTGCTGGCGGATATTGACGGCGACGGCGACCTGGATCTGATCACCGGCAAGCGTTACCTCGCCCACAACGGCAAGGACCCCGGCTCGGGCGAGCCGCTCGGCGTTTACTGGTACGAGCTGAATCGCAAGGGCGGCGCGACGTGGACCAAGCACGTGATCTCCTACAAGGAAGGGATCGGTTCGTCCCTGAATGCATGCGTGGTCGACATGGACGGCGACGGCGACCTGGACGTTGTGGTAACCGGCAAGTGGGGCGGCCCGGTCTACTTCGAGAACAAGCTGAAGTCCGCCGCGAAATAGGCGCAGTGCTTTGTGAGTGAATCGAGAATGGGTGGTTCCTCGACAATCGGCCGTTATCTGGTCCGGCGCTTGGAGCAAACGGGCCTGAAGCACATCTTCGGCGTGCCGGGCGACTACGTCCTGAGCCTGTACGATCTGCTGGAGGCCAGCGACATCGAGGTCGTCGGCACGTGCACGGAGATCGGCGCGGGATATGCAGCCGACGCCTACGCCAGAGTGAACGGCTTGGGCGCGGTGTGCGTGACGTATTGCGTGGGGGGGCTGAATGTGCTGAACGCCGTCGCGGGCGCGTACGCGGAGAAATCGCCCCTCATCGTCATCAGCGGCGCTCCGGGCATGAGCGAGCGCACCGGCTCGCCGCTGCTGCATCACTGCGTCCGGAACTTCGACACCCAGCGGCAGATCTACAGGCAGGTGACGGTAGCCGCGGTCGAGCTGAACGATCCCTCGACGGCGCCTTCGCTTATCGACGGGGCGATTAAGGCCTGCATCTGGAACAAGCGACCCGTGTATCTGGAAATCCCACGGGACAGGGTAAGCCGCCCCTGCGCGGCCCCGGGGCCGATGAAGCTGAGGAAGGCCGTCAGCAAACGCGAAAGTCTCACCGAGTCCATTCAGGAAGCCGCGGAAATGCTGAAGTCGGCCAAGAGGCCCGTGATCCTGGCGGGGGTGGAGGTGCATCGGTTCGGGCTGCAGAAGTCGCTGGTTCGTCTGGTCGAGCGATCGGGCTACCCGGTGGCGGCGACGCTGCTCGGCAAGTCGGTCATCTCCGAGCGTCACCCGCAGTACCTGGGAATCTACGAGGGCGCGATGGGACGCGAAAAGGTGCGCCGGACCGTCGAGAAGGCCGACTGCATCCTCATCCTCGGCGCCTTCATGACCGACATCAACCTCGGCATCCACACGGCCAAGCTCGATCCCACGCGGACCATCTACGCCCATTCCAGGAGGGTTTCCATCAGGCATCACCATTACGAGGACGTGTTCCTCGGGCATTTTATCGACGGCCTGGTGAAGGCCCGGCTTGGACCTCGCCGGCGCACGCGGCCGATAACGACCGGCCCGAAAAAGCCCTTCCGTCCACAGCCCCGGCGGGAGATTACGGTCCGCCGATTCTTCGCCCGCATGAATGATTTTCTGGGCGACGACACCATCGTCATCTGCGACATCGGCGACAGCCTGTTCGGCGGGGCAGACCTGACCATTCACCGGCGGACGGAGTTCCTCAGTCCGGCGTACTACACGTCGATGGGGTTTGCCGTGCCGGCGGCCGTCGGGTCGCAGATCCGCAACCGGCGGCTCCGCCCGATCGTGTTCGTCGGCGACGGCGCGTTTCAGATGACCGGACAGGAGCTTTCAACCGTGGTGCGGCGCGGGCTGAACCCCATCATTTTCGTGCTGAACAACAAGGGCTACACGACCGAGCGGATCATCCACGACGGCAGCTACAACGATATTCATGAATGGGCCTATCATCGCTACCCGCAGGTTCTGAGGGAGGGCTGGGGCTGCGAGGTGCGCACCGAGGGGCAGCTGGAGGAGGCCCTGGTCGAGGCCGAGGCCAACAAGAAAAGCTTCTCGATCATCAACGTCCACCTGGACCCCATGGACTGCTCGGACGCGTTGCGTCGTCTGGGCAAGCGGCTGGGCAAGCAGATCAAGTAAGGCCGCACTTGCGCGGCCGGGCTTCACAGAAGCGAGCGGGCCTGCAACGCAGCGCCCACCGCCGCCTCTTCCTTAGCCTCGGTCATCTTCAGCGGCAGGGCAAACACCTCCTCCGCAGCCGCCCCCAGCGCGGGGTTGCGCCGCAGGGCGTTGCCGCTGCCGACGATTCTCTCACGTCCGGCCAGTACCCGATCGGGCAGCATGCTCTTGAGGTTCGCGATAATTCCCCGCGCCAGCGAGCGGGCTACATTGCCCAGGTCGAAGTTCCGCAGATCGATCCCGCGGATCGCCGCCCGCAGGGCCGTATCATGCCTCTCGCCCTGGAAGCGGGGGCGGAAATCCAGGTTCCCGGCTGCCCGCCCGGCCAGTTCGTTCAAGCGGGCGAACACCTCCGCTCGCGACGGCGCCGAACAGCCCAGATCCCGCATCCACGACAGGGCCGCATCCGCCAGCCACGACCAGGCCGCCCCGCCGCACAGGCTCGACGCGACAATCAGCATCCTCCGGTCCGGGTAGGGCCTGTATTCGTAGGTGCTTTCGGGGCCGAGGTGCTCGATGGGCCATTCGGCCGGCAGGACCGCCGAAGCCTGTCCTCCCGTACCCAGCGTCAGGGCCAGCTCCTTCTCGGGATTGGTGAGCGTACTGAGCAGGGAGGCCTGGTTGTCGCCGATGGCGGCCGCTACGGGTATGCCGCCTGGGATGCCCAGCTTGGCGGCAGCCGCCTGGCACACCGTTCCGGCCTTCGCGCCGCAGGGGACCACTTCCGGCAAGAGGCCTGGCGAAAGGCCCGCGGCTTTTACGGCAGGGACGTCCCAGGTGAGCTTCCGCAGGTCGAACAGCCCCCAGCTCGCCGCGCCAGTCGGGTCCGTGACGGGCCGGGCGCTCCCGCAGAGGCGGGCAACCATCAGGTCTCCGATCGTGGCGCCGCTATCGGCCTCGCCCGGCAGTTCCCCGTGCTCCCGGAGCCACGCCAGCGTCGCGCACGCGTAGCCGGCCCGCAGTCGCGCGCCGGCCCTGGCGTTCAGCTCGTCCAGAAAGCCGTCCTCGAGGCACCGCTCGTCCTGCCAGGTAATCAGCGGCGTTACGGGCTGGGCCGATGCGTCCAGCGCGACCACCCCGTGCATCTGGCCCGTCACGCCGATGCACGCCACCTCTTGCAGCAGGTGGCTTGGCAGTTCGCCCACGGCGGCCTCCGCGCATTGCAGCAGGGCCGTGGCGTCCTGTTCGGCCCGGCCCGGCGGACGGGGCAGGTCGGCCTCGTGGTCGCGAGCGGCGGACGCCCGCATCTGCCCGCCGCGATCTACGATTACGGCGGCGGCTTTCGTCGTCCCGATGTCAATGCCAAGGATCAATCAAGTGTTCCCGAATCAGAGGACCTTGCGGGTTGAATCGGATTCCCGGAGATGATATAAGACACCAGACCCTAACTGAAAGGCAGAATAATGACGAGCGTAAAGACCATAGTCGCAGGCATAGCCACCCTTCTGATTGTCTCGACGGCCCTTGTGTCCAAGGACGAGCCGGCAAAGGCCAAGGAAAAGGAGAAATGGATACAGCTTTTCAACGGGAAGGACATGAAAGGCTGGACGCCCAAATTCGCCGGCCATGAATTGGGCGAGAATTACAACGACACCTTCCGGGTCGAGGACGGTATTCTGAAGGTGAGTTACGACAAGTACACGAAATTCGACAACAAGTTCGGGCACCTGTTCTACGAGAAGGAGTTCTCGAACTACAGGCTCCGGGTGGAATACCGGTTCGTGGGCAAGCAGGTCCCCGGGGGCCCGGGGTGGGCGTTCCGCAATAACGGCCTCATGATTCACGGCCAGTCGGCCAAGAGCATGGAGAAGAATCAGAATTTCCCCGCGTCCATCGAGGTCCAGTTGCTTGGCGGCAAGGGCACCGGCAACCGGACTACGGGTAATCTCTGCACGCCGGGGACGAACGTCGTGATGGATGGAAAGCTGATCAGGCGGCACGTCATCAATTCCACGTCGAAGACCTACCACGGCGACCAGTGGGTTACGCTGGAGGTCGAAGCGCGCGGCAATACCATCAAGCACATCATTGAGGGGAAGACCGTGCTGACCTATACCGATCCGCAGCTGGACGAGAATGACGGGGGCGCCAAGAAGCTGATCAAGGCCGGGGCAAAGAAGATGCTGACCGGCGGCACCATATCCCTTCAGGCCGAAAGCCATCCGACGGAATTCCGAAAGATAGAGCTGCTGGAATTGAAGGACTGATCACCCCCCGCGAAACAATAAAGGGGACATTCTACTTTTTGCCCAAAGAGTAGAATGTCCCCCTTTTTGCGCCCCGTCTAGGTCAGGAGCTCCCACTCAATCGGCAGGCGTTTCATCGCGTAGCCGACCTCGCGGAGGTAGTCGCCGTAGACGAGCATCCAGTGGAAGCCGCGCATCTTCTCGGCCAGCACCTCGCCGTCACACTTGAAGGCCGCGTCGATCTGTGTGCGGCAGATCGGCAGGAACTCGTGACCCACGATCTTGGCCGATAAGCCGAGCCATCGCTCCGCCTTGAAATCGGCATTGATGATTGTCAGCTCCTGTCCTTTGTGCATGTCGACTTTCGGGGCGGCGCCGAAGTCCGACTCGAAGTGCGTGACGATCCGGACCGGCTCCAGCTTTTTGCCGTCCATCTTCCGCGGGGCCGTGCAGTGGGCCAGCGTGATGATGCCGTCGTGCGGATACGTCGGGTTGTGCAGGAACGGCGGGCGCCCGGAGATGTTGCCCAGCAGGATCCCCGCCGGGATCACCACGAAGTCCGACTCGCAGAAGGCCAGGTAGCCGTCGTCGTTCAGCGTGCTCAGCGGCAGGCAGGCCGTCGTCTGCGAAACCCGCATGATGGTGCCCATGCAGGAGTTGACGGTGATGGCCCGGCAGTCGGCCTTGGTCATCAAGGCGCGGAAGATCTCCTCCAGCACGAAGCACTTCTCGACGAAGTCCTTCTTGGTCTCGAGCTTCGTCTTGGGGATCTTCAGGTAGGCCTCGGCGCGTTTGCGGGCGCGCTCGACGGTGGCCTTATCGGCCAGGGCGGGCTTGATAAGCTCGCCCAGCTCCTTGTACGAGACCGTCTTGATGTCCAGCTTCCAGATATCCTGTGCAAGCTTTGGCGCCTGGCGTGTGGCCCAGCCGCTGGGCCCGCCGATGGCGATGATCCGGCTGCCGATGGTGTTCCGCAGCCCGCACAGCGCCCGCAGCCGCCACAGGATCTCGTCCTGGTCGTCCACGACCACGTCCTGATAGTCCATCCCCTTGACGGCCAGCTCGTCGCTGTGACGACGCAGGTAGCGCGGGCTGATGATCTCGTACCAGAGGTAGACCGGCCCGGACTTGTGCCGGACGAAGACGATGACGTCCTTGCCCGTCTTGACTGCGGCGTCAATGGCGTCCATCCAGCCGCCGGCGGGGTACATCAGGATCACGTCGGCCTCGGCGACGTCCTTGACGCCGGCCAGCTCTTTGCCGCCGCGGATCGGCGCCACGGGCAGAAACTTGACGGGGAAGTCGGCCTTTGCCTGAAGCTTGTTCAGCTCGTCCTTGATGTGGGCGACTTCCTTGTCCGCATCCTGCTGGGTCTGGATGTCGCCCCAGTTCCGCCAGCTCGTTCCGGCCCGGCGTTTGGGGGTGCTATAGACGAGGACCGGCTTGACGACCAGGGCCCGCCGCTTGGGCGCGGGTTCCTGCTGCTGGTCCTCAGCCGCCAGCAGCGGCCAGGTCAGCCCCGTCAGCGCGGCGGCCCCCATGGCTACCCCGCCTACGCCCTCCATGAACGTGCGGCGGGTAATCCCGTCGCCGGATGTTTCCTCGCTGCGGCAGGGTCCGCAGCAGTGCGATCTGATCTCGGGCTCGTTGTCGTGGTTGTGTTGATCCATGGTTGCATCTCCCGGCTGGTACAGAGTCTGGTTAGGTGGGATTTCGCTTCGCACATTGTTGCCGCAGCGACGCGTTATGGCAAGAGTTGGCAGAAATACGGCTTCCTGTGTAGACTCTTCGATCTGGGACCGTCCGGACGGCACAAGCACAAAGGAACAAGCAATGAACGGCACCACGAACATCTCGCGACGGAAGTTGTTGGGCGCCGGTGCAGCCACGGCCACGGCGATGTTGGGCGCAGCCGGCATCGGTGCGGCGGAGGCTGAAGCCGCCCCCGCCGAACAGGCCGATAGTCTCCTGGCGCCGACCTACAAATCGCACTTCGGCCGTGGCGTCACGTCCGACGCGGTTCATGCGGGCGAGGACAGCGGCTGTTCGTCCTATCCCATCTATCAGGGCACGACCAATCGCGGGGCGTATACCCGCGGCAGCAATCCGACCATCAACTCGGTTGAGGTGAAGATCAAGCGCCTGGAGGGGGCCGAGTTCGGCATTGCGACCGCGTGCGGGATGGCGGCCATCAGCCAGACCCTCGTTACGTTCCTCGCACCCCGCCGACGGATGGTGCTGCACCGCAACGTGTATGTCGGCACGCAGAAGCTGATCGACGGGCCGCTGAAGAACCTCGGCATCGAATGCCAGCGGATCGACATGACGGATCTCGACCAGTTGCGAAAGGCGCTGAAGAAGAAGACGGACGTGGTCTACTTCGAGGTGCAGTCGAATCCGGCCCTTGACGTGGTCGATGTGAAGGCCGCCGCCGCGCTGGCCCGCAAGGCCGGGGCGATGGTCATCGTGGACAACACGTGGCTGAGTCCGTACCTGATCCAACCGCTGGCGCTGGGGGCCGACATCGTCCTTCACAGCGCCACGAAGTACATGATGGGCCACGGCAACGGCCTGGGCGGGATAGTCTGCGGGCCCCAGGGGCTGATGAAAAAGATCGAAGCCACCCGCACCGTGTTCGGGGGAATCATGGCCCCGATGAACGCGTTCCTTCTGCATCAGGGCATCCAGACGCTGCCGATGCGCATGGAGCGCCACTGCGCCAACGCGATGCGGGTTGCCGAGTTCCTCCAGACGCATAAGAAAGTCAGGAAGGTGCACTACCCGGGCCTGCCCGGCGACCCGGGCCATAGCGCCGCAAAAAAGCAGGTCAAGGGGTTCGGCGGCATGCTCGGAATCGAGATGCACAAGAGGCCCCAGGTGGCCCGCCACGTGAAGCTGTGCCGGCCGTGGACCAGCCTGGGGGACGTCGAGTCGCTGATCACCCATTACGGCCATAGCGCCGACTGGGGCATACCCACCAACTACATTCGCATGTCCGTCGGCATCGAGGACCCCCACGACATCATCGCCGACCTGAAACAGGCGCTGGATAAGAGCTAGCAATGGATGGCGCCGGCGGTCGACGGCGATTCTCGGCCAATAGCAAAGGTGAAGACATGAGTAACCGAACTGCAAGCCGTCGCGACTTCCTGAAGGCTGCGGGCGCAGCGGCCGGAGGCGTACTGCTGGGCGGGCACCGCCGGCCCTTGGGAGCAGCCGAGCCAACCCGCGCGAAGGGGCGAAAGCCCAACGTTGTCCTCGTCCTCGTCGACGACATGGGCTGGACCGACGTGGGCTGCTTCGGCAGCAAGTATTACGAAACGCCCAACATCGACCGGTTGTGCAAGAACGGCATGAAGTTCACGCAAGGGTATGCGGCGTGCGCGGTGTGCAGCCCGACGCGGGCGTCGGTGATGACGGGGCGATACCCGGCCCGGGTTGGCGTGACGGATTGGATCCATTTCCACGACCCGCGCGCCAAGGCTGCCGCCGCAAAGGGCAAGAACCCCGAAGGCTTCGACCCGGCGCGCAACCGCCCGTTGCTCACGCCCGTCTGCAAGTTCTGGCTGGAGCACGAGGAGGTGACGATCCCCGAGGCGCTCAAGCCGCTCAAGTACGTGTCGTGTCACGTGGGCAAGTGGCATCTGGGACCGAAGGACTGGTATCCGCCGCGCCAGGGCTTCGACTACAACTACGGCGGGTGTGCGATCGGTGCCCCGCCGAGCTACTTCGACCCGTACGCCCGCAGCGGCCGACAGGGCATCCCCACCATGCCGCCGCGGAAGAAAGGCGAGTACCTCACCGACCGCGAAGCCGACCACGCCGTGGAGTTCATCGAGAAGCACGCGCGTCGGCCGTTCTTCCTGTACCTGGCTCACTATGCCGTGCACTCACCCATCCAGGCCAAGAAGGGCATCATCGACAAGTACAAGACCAAGAAGACGACCAACCAGAAGAACCCCGTCTACGCCGCGATGGTCCAGAGCGTAGACGAGGCCGTCGGACGCGTTATGGCCGCGCTCGACAAGCACAAGCTCACGGACAACACCCTGTTCATCTTTACCTCCGACAACGGCGGGGCAGTCCATTTCAACGCCACCGACAACGCTCCGCTTCGCAAGGGCAAGGGCTTTCCCTACGAAGGCGGCATCCGGGAACCGTTCATCATCTGCTGGCCGGGGGTTGTGAAACCGGGCACCGTCTGCGACCAGCCCGTCTGCACGATCGATCTGCTGCCAACGATCTGCGAGGCCACCGGTGCCAAGCCGCCCGATCGCGTCATCGACGGGCTGAGCCTTATGCCGCTGCTGAAGCAAACCGGCAAACTGGCAAGAAAGACGCTCTACTGGCACTTCCCTCACTACTGGTGGGGCACGCGGATCAAGCCGTACAGCATTATCCGTGACGGCGACTGGAAGCTGATCCGCCACTACGAAGACGGCCGACGGGAGCTGTATAACCTGAAGGACGACCTCAGCGAGACGAAGAATCTGGCCGCCAAAATGCCCGAGAAGGTCAAGACCCTGGACGCCAAGCTGACGGCCTGGCTGAAGAGCGTCGGCGCGAAGATGCCGAAAAAGAACCCGGATTATAAGCCCCCGGCCAAGAGCTAGCGGGGCGATTCTCCTACCAGATGGGGCGGATCTGCCACACGTCGATCCGTTTGACAGTGGCGCGTCCGTCCTCGGCGAATACTTCGATGCCGAGGTCGCTCAGACCCGGATACACCACCCGCGTGACCGCCTGCGTCCCGTCGTTGATGAAGACCTCCATCACGGACTTGTCCAGGAAGACGTGCAGCTTGAGTGTCCCGTCCTTGCCGACCGGCCCGACCGGCACGTCGGTTCCGCCCACGTTCAGGGTCTTGCCCGCGTGCCTCAGAACCACGGCGCTCTTCCCGTCCTTCGAACAGCGAAGCTTGAGCCCGAAGGCCTTGGCGCCAGCCGGTGCCAGCTCGGCGACGATCTCGATCGTGTCGCCTGCTGCGCCCTCGATGCGCTTCGACTCGCTGCTTGCGACGACGTTCTTGGCCGTGACGTGCTCGCCGCGGAGCTTCTTCAGTTCGGGCGCGGGCGTCTGGACGAGGCGGCCGTCCTTGTCGAGGCTCAGGATGCGCGGCAGCGACATGCAGCCGTTCCAGCCCCGCCCGGTCTTGAAGCCACTGACCCAGCCGACCAGGATGCATCGTTTCTTGGCATCGAACAGCACGTTCGTGCCGTAGAAGCCCCGGTGTATGCTGAAATTCCTGGGTTGGGGCAGCCCGTAGGCGTAGTCGAGAACACCCTTGGGGCCGGTCATGTGGAACTTCATCTTGTCGCCGTCAAAGCGGCCGACCTGGTAGCTCGGCGGGTAGGTCGAGCGCAGCAGAACCCACTTGCTCTGGAGCTCGAAGAAGTTGGGGCACTCGCCCGTTACCCCTTCGATCCGGCCCGCATATTTCCACTCGGTCAGCTCCTTGTTTTGCGCTTCGCAGACCACGCCCCCGCACGACTTGAAAGTCACGAAGGTCCGTTTGCCGGAACGGAAGACGAACGGGTCGCTCCAGCCGCCGTTGATGCCGGCGGGCACGCCGTTCATGCCGGCGGCCATCAGCGGGCCGTCCTTCACGCGCCGCCACTTGAGCAGTTTGTCGTCCATCGCGATAGCCGCCCACTGCTCGCGCTTGCCGTGCCTGGTCGCGTTGCTCCTGGCCGGGACGAATGTGTAGAAGATCATCGGCGTCCCGTCGCCGTTGAGCGTGACGCAGCCGGAATTGCATCGCCGCTCGCCGCGATGGGTCATCGGCACAATCGCGATGGGCAGGTGCTCCCATCGGACGAGGTCCTTGCTGCGGGCATGCCCCCATGACGAGCCCGTGACGCCCCACATGTCGGCCCCGAACGGATTGAGCTGATAGAAGATGTGGTAGTAGCCCTTGTAGTGGATCGCCCCGCAGATGTCGTTCATCCACTGCGCCGGCGGGCGGAAGTGATAGACCGGGCGCGTCGGGTCCTTCTCGGCCTTCACTGCCGCGGCTTTGATAGCCGCCGCGGCCTTGTCGCGAAACTCCCGCTCGGGATCGTTCTTGGGCGCGTCCGCCGCATGGGCACAGGCGGCCAGGGCGAGCAGGACCGCCAGCAATGCCGCCGAAATGTTACCTTGTTTCATGGTTTCCAATTCTCCCAGCACGGCGCGGCTATGCATCAGCGATAGAGCACTAGTTCCGCGGCTTCACTGTAATCGGCTTGGCGCCGACTGCGCGGATGCGAACCTCGCTGACGGTGGCCGGGTGGATCACCTTGATGGTCCGCTTCGCGCCGGGTGCCATGTCGAAGAAGTTATCCTCGAACACCGCGCCCGTGACACCCGGGACGTCCAGGGACACCTGCCTGGCAAAGACGTTGGTGGACAGCTCGATCTTTCCGGCGGTGTAGTGGGCGGTCAGCGTCGGCTTGGGCAGATGCAGGTAGCGCTCGCCCATCAGCAGGTGGGTGGCCTGCTGCTTGTTGAAGGTGGCCTTGAGGAACTCCCCGCGCAGATTGATCGGGCCGAGGTCGGTTGCATCCAGGCAGCGTTTGGATTCGCCGGCCTTGAGCTTCACCTCGCAGGTGAGCTTGCCGCGCACCTTGCCGTCGAATCGCATGTGCTGGAGGGTAAGGCGCCCGGCGACGTCTTCGGGCGAATCGTTCACAACCCAGACGGCGATTCGGTCGTCCGTGCGCTCAAAGCTGACCAGAACCGGCGCGTATGCCCGGCGGAGGAAGTAGTAGGCGATCTTGGGTTCGAGGTAGTAATCGATCACGCTCCAGTAAGTGATGGGCCAGGCGTCGTTTAGGCGCCAGATCATGTTGCCCCAGCATCGCCGGTTTCCGTCGTCGGCCCCGTCGGGCACGCCGCGCCGCTCGCGCTCGATCCGGCGCTGGAGGTACTGGCCGTGGGCCGTGCCCAAAACGCGGACCAGGTCGTCGGCCGAGGTCGGGTCGCAGAACTCCTCGAGCCGCCCGACCTTGTCCCACGATCCGCCCACCGACCGATACTGCCACATGGGCGGCCACGCCGGTCTGCCCGGCGTGCGGATGCGGGCGTCGAACCCGTCCGGCCAGAGCTCTTCCTTGCTGAGGAACCGGCGCATGCTCGTAACCGACGGCGCGCTGACACGCCCGACCTCCGACGGGAACAGCGGCACCGACGCCATCGGCGTGAACTTGAGAGTTGAGTAGTCGTGCCAGTCGCCCTCGAGCGGCCAATTCGCGGTGCGCCCGCCGTACGGCGAGCTTGGGTGGAAGAACCGGCCGGGATCCAACTTGGCGCAGGCCCGGGGCATGACCTCCTTGAACAGCTTGGTCCCGGTCGTTGCCGCCGTGCCGTGCCTGAAGTTCCAGCCCATGTGGTTCTCGTTTCCGCCGCACCACAGCAGGAGGCTGGGATGGTTGCGAAGCCGTCGGATCATGTCCTCGATCTCGCCCCGGCAGTTCTTAATGAACTCGTCCGGGCCGTCGGGATGCATCCCATAGCCGAACATGAAGTCCTGCCAGATCAGGATTCCCCTGCGGTCGCATTCGTCGTAGAACTCCTTGGGCGGGATGTGGCCCTCGGCCCAGATTCGCATCACGTTCATCCGTCCGTGCTCCATCAGATCGAGCAGGCGGGCGGCGCGGTCGGAAGACCAGCAGTGCGTCATCCCTTCGAGCGGCGCCCAGCAGGCCCCGCGAAGGAAGATCCGCCGGCCGTTGATCTCGAAGGCGAATCGCTTTTCGCCCGTCTTGGCGTCCTTCAGCACCGGCCGAATGCTGCGGATGCCGAACGCGATGGTCCGGCTGTCGCGGACCTTGCCGTCGAGGACCAGATCCAGCTTGAGCTTGTAGAGGCTGGGCTTGCCGTGCGTGCGCGGCCACCAGAGCTTGGGATCGTCGACGGCCGTCTCGAAGCGGCCGGCGTCCGTCTTGGCGGTCCCGCGGGCGACCGCCTTGCCCGATGGTCCCACAAGGGCCCACTGGATCTTTGCGGGCGCGCCTGCCGCCTCGACCAGGACCTGCACCCTGGCGCGCTTCAGGTTCTTGGCCAGCACGGGGCGAACGCAGACATCCTCCAGCCATGCGCGGTCCGGCACGTCGAGCATCACGTCGCGAAACACGCCGACCTTCATCGAATGCGGGCGGGCGCCCAGATAGGAGCCGAAGTCGCTGTGGCATTTCCTGAGGTACTTGTTCGACGAGATTCCCTTGGCGCTGCCGAAGCGCTTCGCGGCCCCCTTCAGGAAACGAAGCGGCGACGAGAAGACAATCAGCAGCACGTTCCGCTCGCCCGGCGCACGCAGGAACTTGCGGACGCCCACGGCGTAGCGACGATGCATGTTATCGAAGCGGCCGATCTCCTTGCCGTTGAGATACGCCGCGGCGATCGTGTCCAGCCCGTTGAAGCGGAGAAAGACCGGCCCGTCGCCGGCAGGCGAGGCGAACGTGCAGGCATACGCCCAGTCCTTCTGGCCTACCCAGGCGCTCTTGGCGGCGTTCTTGCCCACGCGCGGGTCCGGAATCTTCCCGCCGGCCAGCAGCAGGTCGTGTACCTGGGCGGGCATGGTCGCGGGCATCCAGGTGTCGTCCGGTTTGGCTGCGGCCCGGGTGAGGCCCGCGACGTTGGGCTTATCCGACTCGAGCTGCTTGACGTGCCAGCCCTTGCGCAGCGCTTGCAGCGACCTGGTGGATTCTTTGGACTTCGCAGCGTCTCCTGAGGCTTTGGCTGCCGGGCAGCCGGTCAAGACGATACACACAACCCCCAGCAGGACGTCAAATAAACGGTGGGGGGGTCGGTTGCTGATTCCCTGTTGCATGGGCAAACCTTTCTATTGGCGGCGCATCCTCACCGGATGCCGGCGGTCAATATGTTCCTTCGCCAAGCATATTCTCTGGAACTTACAACGCAAGCGCGGGTCTAACTGTACCGGCCGCGCCGTGCGGCCTGGGCCCACGAACCTTGACCCGGCAAATGCACAGGTCTAGAATCGCGTGCAACCGCCGTGGTCGCGGCTGGGCGGGAAAAGTCCGTAAAGGGGACCGATCTATGCGGTCTGCGGGACGAATCATCTTGTTGGCCGGCCTCGCGGCGTGCTTTCTGCCGCCGGGTGAGTGTCTGTGTGATTCACCGGGCGGATCGAAGGTGCGTCCGCCGGTAATGGAAGGCACGCGGATACATACGGTCCACAGCGGGGGCAAATGGGGCGCATACTTCAACGCGCACGGCGCCCGGATTGCAGGCGCCAATCGCGGCGCGATCTGGTTCAGGAAGGGCCCGAACGTGTGGCGGTACAACGTCGCGACGAAGACAGTTGACGTGTGCACCTCGCCGATGACGCATGGGGTGCTGTCTCGCGGCGGACGCGCGGCGCTTGCGGACGACGGGCGATTCGCCGTCAGCGACCGGGCGGCCAACTACTTGTGGACGCCGGGCAAGGGCTGGTCGCGACTGCCCCAGCCTGCCGGCAACCACAACGCCCACTTCCTGGCCTTTGACGCCAAGGGCGGGCTCTGGGCAACGACCTCCAACGCTGCCTTCGCATGGGAAGAGGGAGCATGGGCGCCCTTTCGGCGGATACCGCGCAACGGCGGGGTCTACGCGGTCGGGGGAGGCTGGCTGTTCTGGAAGTACTACGACCGGGGCAAGAAAGGGCCCCCCTACACCTGGTTCGACCGGACGTTCGAGAACCACACGGAGTATCCCGAGGCGCTCAAGCAATATCGTTTCATGCGCCAGTGGTATCGCTTCGGCCCGTCTGGCGTCGGCCTGTTCATCACTGTGCCGAAAGGCAAAGGCTGGGGGGACTACATCTACGTGCTCTACCGTGTCACGGCCAAGAGTTTCGTCAAACTGATCGAGGGATATCACGTGGGTCTGGACCTGGCCACGGGGGAGGCCTTTCGCTGCGAGCCGAACGCCGAGCTCACCCGCGTGGCCGTCCTCACCGCGGAGGGCAAGAGGCTCACGGCGTTTCCGCTTCCGACCGGCTTCGATCGGAAGCGCAACTTCCTGCTGCGGGACGCCAACGGGCATTACTGGTTTGGCCACCGGCGATGGGACGGGCGGGCATGGCAGGCCGTCATGCCTTCCAACGCGTTTGACTTCACGGAATCGCTCAGGGCGGCGATTGCGGCCGGGCGCTTGCGGCTCGACGAGAAGCAAGGAACCTGGATCGACGCATGGAAAGGCATCCCCCACTACGTTTGCGCCTACGACGCCAAGACCCGCATCGGCTGGCTGGAGCGGGACCCGTACCAGTACCGGGAGCCGGCCGTCTACGACCGGATCCATTTCGCGCCCGACGGGTCTCGAAAGCGTCTGGAGACCGTGACGATAGACCCCAAGCGGCACAGTTGGGCGGCGCCGCGTTTTCAGGACACGGCGGGCAACTGGTGGTTTGGTTCCCGCTGGCGGTGGGACGGCAAGAAGGCCCATTGCTATGACGACGCACACGGCGCGACCGCTATTGTTCAGGGCCCCAAGGCCTCCGTCTGGAGGTACCACGCCAATCGTGTGTGGAAGAAGTTCGACCCCCGGACGAATCGCTTCCAGGCCGCCGCGCCGTACGACGAGTTCGCCTTCACCTTCGGGACGAAAACGCTATCGGTCGTCGGCCGGCCCCGCGACAAATGGGAGGATGGCAACACCCACCCGGGCAGGATCTTCGTCAAGGGCGCCGCCGGCAAATGGCAGCCGATGGGCAATCCGTTCGTCGGGGAACAGCCCATCTCTCGCGGCAACGTGGTCCGCCGCGTTGTCTTCCGCGGGTATCCGTCCAGGGCGATACGAGGTACCAGGATGCTCGTGTCCAGCTTCATGGGCGTGTTCGAGCATGACTGCAAGTCAGGCCGGTGGGCCTACCTGCTGCCATACTGGAACCAGTGGGCCTTCTTCGACGAAAAGGGACGGCGAGTCATGGTGTCCAACGATTCGATCGGGCAGATATTCGTCTACGAAGGAGAGCCGCTCGACATCAGCTCGCCCCTGGCCCGCGCCGGCGAGAAACAGCTGATCGAGACCATGGAACGCCTGCTGAAGGAGATGGACGCCGATCTCTGGCCGATGCGAGAGACGGCCACGAAGGCAATGACCAACCTGATCCGCAAGAGGGCGAAAACGGTCCGCCCGTTCCTGGCCGGCAGGCTGCGCAAAGGCGGACTGCCGCTTGAAGTGCGGCACCGAATCCAAGTCGTCCTCGAAGACGGCCAGCCCGCATCCGGGGCTGATGTGGTCGGCTCGTACCGGCAGATGCTGTGGCGATCGCGTGTGGGAAACAGCCTCTTTGAGCGAATGCGCCGTCCGATGACGGCGACGTTTCGGGGCGGCTACGTGATCAGGCCGGGAATGCGGTACGACTCGGCCAGGGCTATCTTCCACGCCGCCGGGGCCAAGTACTCCGCGGCCGTCCACAATAATCACCACGGCGACCCGAGCTACAAGGGCTACCTCTTGCCGGGCAACACGATGGTGTATCTGCGGCTGCGAGACCGAGACGGGCGAAAGCAAATTCGCTCCATGGGGATCGGCGTGCCCGGCGGCGGCTTCGACAAGACCTGGCCGTGGGAGCACAAGAAGAATAACTCACTGGAGAAACTGCATCTGAAGCCCAACGTGGCTACGCTGTCCGATTAGTGCGACTCAACGGGGTGCATTAAGGTTTTGGGGGAAGCTCTTGTGGTGGCACAGCTTTTTAAGCTGTGATGCACAGGTTGAAAACCCGCCCTGGGGCCCGAGGGGCCTGTGCCACCAGACCGGACGGTGGTCATCGTGCCCGAAGGGTGATAGTATAGCGGCGGCGTTTCGTACTGCGGTGCGCTGAAGCGTGGCCGCCGGGCGGGAAAAGTTCATAAAGGGGACCGATCTGTGCGGTCTGCGGGACGAATCATCTTGTTGGCTGGCGTCGCAACATGCTTTCTGTTGCCGGGTCGGTGTCTGTGTGAATCACCGGGCGGATCGAAGGTGAATCCGCTTGTGATGGAAGGCGTCGAGACACATACGGCCCACAGCGGGGGCAAATGGCGCTCATACTTCAACGCGGACGGCGCCCGGATTGCAGGCGCCAATCGCAGCGCGATCTGGTTCAAGAAGGGCCCGAACGTGTGGCGTTACAACGTCGCGACGAAGACGGTTGACGTGTGCACCTCGCCGATGACGCACGCGATGCGGTTTAGCGGCAGAGCTGCGGCGTTGGCGGACGACGGGCGATTCGCGATCAGCGCCCGGGCGGCCAACTACTTGTGGACGCCGGGCAAGGGCTGGTCGCGCCTGCCCCAGGCTGCCGGCATCGCCGGTACCCTGGCCTTTGACGCCAAGGGGCGGGTCTGGGTGTTGCCCCACAATGCCGCCTTCGCATGGGAAAAGGGAGCCTGGACCCCCTCGCGGCGGATACCGCAGCACAGCGGCGTCTGCCCGGTTGGGGGAGGCTGGCTGCTGCGGAACTAC
>SDBT01001835.1_pt1 | contig 38005 bp, 66 predicted proteins | sample 2277101 | NCBI WGS metagenome assembly SDBT01 (sample SAMN10404973, study PRJNA504765) | marine sediment metagenome | isolation source: marine sediment core GS10_PC15, 103 cmbsf | place: Arctic Ocean: Southern Knipovich Ridge | collected 2010 | reverse complement strand
AAGTGTCGCAGAACGCTACTGTAAATAAGATAATTATTCTTATTGCTATACCGAAATAAACTTGATGTTTCATAATATTTGTGTTTTATAATAGCAAAGATAGCTTTTATATTCGCAATACAAAAGCTTTTTTAATATTTTACAAATATATCTTTACCGATGTAGCCGTTTGTTTGGTTAAATGTGTTTTGACCAACTCCGAAAGACCACCCTTTTTTAGTCCTGATGCCTATTGTGAATTGTGCTGAAGGTGTTTGTCCTCCAATTATAGAAGATGCCGCAAATAGGGCAAATTTTGGCTTGAGCGTTGTGATTGTGTTGGTTTCTGTATAGTGAAAATCCCTATCGTATACTTTCCAACTTATTGATGACCAAACTTTTTCTCCTAAAATACTGTCCTGAACAATTACTTTTAGAAGACTATCCCCATCCTCAGTAGTATCGAAAGCCACCTCTTTGTAGTACCGCATCCTAGTTGCGTCTACTATTCTTTCGATTGTTATAGTATCGACACCTGCCTGTCGTAGTTTATCTATCTCGTCTTTAAGTGATTCATTTACCCCGTTTTCTACATAAACTGGATATGGTATTGAATCTATTCTTACTCCCGTTGTTCCTGGAATGGTTACAACTCGCTCTATTATTTCAACTCTGGTTTCAGCATTGTTGCCCTTGTAAATCTTGGAGCTGATCAGCATACCATTAAAGGACCCTATTAATAACAGGATTGCAGCAATTATTATATTTCTATGAAGTTTCATAACCCGTCCCTTTCTGCTGTCAAGATAGCTTTAAACATTACATTAACTATTCTTTCTTGCCCCAATTCTGACATTAGTAAATCATAATCATCTCTATTTGTCATAAAGAAATTTTCAACTAACACTGCTGGATATTTGGTTTTTCTTAGAATATAAAAGTTAGCTTCTTTGTCTGGATCTCCATCAGTGTTATCCTTTCTGATGTGCTTGCCTCTCCCAAATTCATTTTCAGCTTCGTAATATAAATAGGTAGCTAATTTGTCTGATTTGGTTTTACCCTTAGTTGTATATGTAGACCATCCATTGGCTACGGGATTTGTAAATGCATCTGAATGAATTGAGATTAACACCCCGTTCTCAAGACTATTGACCCTTTTCACTCTTTCACTCAAACCAATATCTTCAACTTCCGGCACCAAAAGAACAAAATCAATATTCGCTTTCTTAAGTTTTCTTGTAAGTTGGTCTGCTAACCTTCTGTTTGAAACTCCTTCATAAAGAATTCCTTTGCCGAAATCAGGTGATCTTTTCCCCGCTGTTTGTGGTATCCCGTTTAGAACGCCACCATGACCATTGTCTATTATCCATGTGAAACGTGACATAACTTTATCTATTATTTAATAAGCTCAATAACCACCCAAATAACTTATCTGATAGTGAATCAAATATGTTCTTCAGCTTTCTCCAATTTGATTTAATTGTGTAACCGAAAACTATGATCCCAATATTACCGTATTTAGAAGACACTTCCATTATCTCTTCTATCTTACTTTCGCCTGAATATAAGATGACACCAACAACTAAAGATGAAACAAAAAAGCCTAAGACTTCCTTCTTCCAATTTTGTAGCCGCTTATCATCAGCCCACCTAAATATAAAATGAAATATGATACCAGAGAAGCCCAGTATCCAATAATGTATTAATGTTTCAGTAATCATCATAATTTTTAACGGTTAAAAAAATGAGAACTGTAATACCTGATATTTTAGTTCGTGTCCTTCTTAGGATACTTTAATGAAGATTCTAACCTGGACTACATAACTAACTGCTGTGTCATTTAGAAAATCCGTACTAGCATCATTTCCTATGTTATCCCTTAATGTCCTCCAATCTGTCCAATATGTAACAGTTTTTGCAGTATCATCATATTCGGCACCCATTAAATCATCAACCTGTTTACTAATGCCAATAGCCGCATCACTAACTAAATTAGTCATGGTTGTATCTTTGGATGCATTCTCAACAGTTGCCTTTAATATTGAAAGTGTTCTGTCGGATGTAGTGGTATTATCTCTAAATCTATCTGAAGCTACTGATCTTGTGTGACCAGATGGAACTTGATTCGGTGGTAATGAGTTTTGAACTCCTTTTGGATCTATTGCCATGACTTAATATTTAATTTTTCCTTCTTAATGTATTTCTTGTCCAATTTACGAATTTTTTCATCCAATTCAAAGATGATTTTTTATAATAAACAACTCTTTCTTTCCTTATTTCCTTTTTTTCAAGCTTTAGCTCTCGACTCTTTTTGATGTTGTCTAGGATTGTCCCATCAATCTTTACTTGAAGATCTCTGATCTTATATATTACATATAATATACTCAAACCGAATAATATCCAACCTTTAGCATCCTGCCAAAAGTTTACAACAGTCATTATAAATGTACCTGTCATTATTGTTTCGGCTAGTATAAATTTCGTCATTTTTAATTGCAAGTGCATAAAAAATCAATTTGAAATTATAACCATCCTCTGAGAACGCTATAACATTATTCTAATTTCTTTTCTTTTTAGCTTTGGTTGTTACAAAAATAGGGGTCTTTACAACCCCTACCCCCTTTACTTATTTCTGCTAAGGTTACTATCCTCTGTTCTCTAATACTTTTTCAATCAATTTTCTTCTTCCGGTATTTGCACGGAAACTGACTTGTTTTTCAGTAAGCTCGTCTCTTAATTGATCTTCGGTTACATCTGCAAATCCTTCTGGTTCTACATACTCGTCATTATTAGAACCTTTAACTTTTTCGTAGTATGTCCCGTAACCTAACTCAATGTACTTTTCTGCATCTTCTTCAGCTTTTGCTAAAGATATTTTCTTTCCTTCAAACGGAAACTTTGGTAGGTGTCGAAACGCCTCTTTTATTCTATAATTTGACATTTTATTCAATTGTTATTTTAATTGTACCCTTTGCAACCTTGTGAGCGTTTAGCTTTTTAATTGCATCTAATTCTTCTTTTGTGTTATCAAACATCCATGACAAATCATATCGTTTTAAATATGTGACTGGATTAGCTAAAATGGCTTCCATTGTTACGGGCTTTCTCAAAGCTCTTATATAAACTTGTCTGCCGCTTCCTTTATGGAACTCCTTTACCTTTAATACGTGTCCTTTAACACCCTTTGTTTTATCTGTTATTATTTTTGCCATGATTCAATTTATTACGGGCTAGTGATTGTATCAATTAATGCATCAGTTGTTGGTGCGTCTGTATCAAACACATACAACCATCTATCGTCTGTTTCACCACTGGCAATCATTGTAGTGTTATTGTCGTCTGTTTTACCAGCTCCCGTTGCTCCTGTAACCTGAGTTACAAAAAGACCACCTTCCTGACCAATAATTCTCCATGCTCCACTTCCCTTTTCTTTCCCTATAATAACCACTTCTTTAGATTGGTATTCATCAAGAGCTTCAAATACTGACGAATTCTTGTCAGCAATCATTCCAGTTATAGTATTGTTATAGGCAACACTTTTCTTGCCTGGTTCTGATACTGTGTCGAATTCGTGGTTTAAGGTTCCATTTTCAAAATCAATTTCGAAAAAGAATTCCCCTGCCTCCATAGTTATCAAATCAATAACAGTCGGAGGTGCTGTTTTTGTGAACGCAGCGATTGAACATAAAGCTCCAATTCTTGCCTCCTCAAAACCAGCAACCTGTCTTAAACAATCTGATCCTCCTTTTATCGCTAATGTTAGTTTACAACATGCCATTTTATTTTTCTTTTAACGGTTAAAAATTATTAAACACTCAGTTACTATCCGTCAAGTTCTCCTGATGGTTGTGCTACTTGGAAGTTCCAAGGTGGTGAATCACCAATATTAGTAATCATATCACCCATTCTATCAATTTGAACACCTTGCGCTACTTCCAATCTAAATCTTACTTCTTGTTGATTTATCTCAGTCCATATTTGAGTAGTATTCATATCAGAAAGTAAATCTGTTCCAAAGAACATATTTGCTTGATTACCTCCAATTATTACATTTTGAGGGATATGGTTTTGAGATACAAATTTAAGGCCAAATAAAGTCATCACATTTGAGCCTTCATCAAATCCTGCATCTATTTTCTTATTTTTGATTGCGATTTCTAACATTGTCATGAAGAAACTTGAAACATGAATGTTATAATTTGTCATGTCCAAAATATCTCTTCTTTCTCCACCAGTATTTCTCGCGGATAATTTGGTAGCTATTGTTTCACATATACTAAGAACGTTTGCAGAAGTAATTACAGCGTAATCAATCTCCATTGGTTTGTCTTGTTTGTAGTCATGTGGTACAATTGTACTAATAACATCTACACCTGCTCCGGCTGCTACTAATGGATCTCCACAAGCATCTAATCCATTACCATCTGTTACAACTAAATTAACATGTAATGGAACTCCTGAATCTGCACTAGTGATAATACAAACATTAGTCGCTCCTGTGATTGCCAATACAGCATTCCCATCTGTTCCCGTCAATGCTGCTAAAGTAGTTCTTAGATTACCTACTGTTGTATCGTTATCTGTATCAAAAGGTTCGTCAATTGCTGTTCCTCCTACGAATCCTTCAATCGAATCACCTGCTAACAATCCTGTAAATGTATGCGTTTCTGCTTGTGCAAGTATCGTTGCTGTTGAACCTAAAGTTAATAGCTTAAGGAATCCATCATAATGCGCTAAATTATCTGTTGCGCTTCCATAATCTCCTAACCATATAAGCTGATCTGTTTGAATGTTTGCATCTCTAATAGCAGATATTACCACCCAATCATTAAGACTTGTATTCTCTTCTGATCTACCCATTCCAGCCTTTAACATGAATTGTTTCCATGTACCGATTAGTTTTTTGTAACAGATTGAAGTCTCAATATACATGTAGAATGTTTTAATGAACTTATCTGACAATATAACATGATCGCCACCACTTCTAAATGGACCACATTCATCTTTACCTCTTCCACCAGTTGCTTTAGATTGATAAGTGAATTCTAATTCTTCTCTAAATAATCTTTCTCGCGTTTTAACATTTGGCATTACAGTTAAGAATGGTATTGCTGTTGCAGTTGCATATGCTAATGCTCTGAGCATTTTGGCCTCTTCTAAACTATACGTTCTGCTTTCCAGGTCAAAACCAAGTATCGAGTTTGTACCAGTACATTCACCACATGGGAATCCTGAGAATGCAAAACTTCCACCAGATGAAGTAAAACCATTTATGATTGCTGTTGCTGTACCTACTGTATAGGTGCAGATTGTCAACACAAGTAAAAGGAATACCTTTCCTACTGCTAACATCCCTTTTGAAAATTTAATTAATCCTTTCATCTTATTTTATTAATTGAGTCTTTTTATTTTTTAGCTGGATTCAAAACACCAGTTCTTGCAACTTCTTGAGCTTTTAATATATAGGCGTTTGATTGGTCAGTGTCCGACATTCCTTTCAATTCCTTATAATCAAGTGGCTCTACCTCTACATCCTCGCCAGTATTCTGGTCTCCCTTAGGTTTACCTTGAATATTCTTTGCTAACTCTACGTTTCTGGTTTTCAAATCTTTATTTTCTGTATTGGCAGTTTCTAATTCAGTTGTCTTTGTTCCAACTTCCGCTGTCAAAGTTTCAACACTTGCATCTGCTACAACTAATTTTGCTGCAACTTCTTCATGTTCTTTTACTGCTGTTTCATGAGCTTCAACAACTTTCGCGTGCTCCTCAATTGCTTTGTTTGCAATTTCTAATTCTCCTTTCAATTCAGAATCAGTTTTTTGCTCTCCTTTGATTTTCTCAATTTCTTTTTCGAGAGCCTCCATTTCTTCAGTAGAAACTACTTGTAAATTTTGATCTTCTAATTGTTTGTTTACCTCTTCAATGGTAGCATCCTTGTCACCATTTATAAGTTTTGCTAATAAATCTTTAATTTTCATAACAGTATTTTCTAATTTTCCTATTTTTTTATTTATAACCTCTTCTGAAGTCTCATTGCCTTTATTTTCTCCTTCAACCTTAAAACAGTTTGCAAATTCAATATAACTCTTGTTAAGTTTTTTCTCGTCCTCTTTTGATAAATCGTTTTCTTTACCAAATGAATTTTCAATATCAGTTACGATCGCATCAATATAGTTTTGATCATTATTTTCTATTGTTTTTATAATATTATTTTTGCCAATTAACCCTGCTTTAACCGCTTTTTTTGATGTGAACCATTTATCGGTACCAGACATCCAATCATCAACAATCTCTCTGCTTTGACCAGTTCTTTCTTGATAAATATCCTTCATCTGTTCTTCCATCTCATCTATATCGTCTGCTGCACTTCTCATATCATCAGCATTCCCCCAAACACCACCACTAACACGATGTATCATTACTCTTGAATGCTTGGTCATTGTGATGTCTTTTGGTTTTGCTGCTAACAAAATTATAGATGCCATTGAGGCTGCCATGCCTTCAACGTGTGCTGTTATTTTAATATTGGCTGTTGTTAGTAAATCGTATATCGCAAAGCCTTCAAGCACTGAACCACCACCAGAATTAATTACTAGTTTAACTTCTTTGTGCTTACCAACCAGAGCTTTAATCTCTTTTTTTATACCGCTATAATTAACTGAGTCCCATTTCCCAATGTAGCCATCTATTTTAATTTCGGGTATTGTTTTGTTAGTTATTACTTCAAAAACCATAGTTCTTAAATATTTCCTCTGTGATAGGATACACAATACTACAACTTTTTTTTTAAGGTATTGCAAGATTCGGTGAAGTGGTATTTCACTTTCTTTTAGCCAAAAAGAGGAATCAATTTCTTGACTCCTCTAATCTATACCGATATGTTGACCAAACATATCTAATAAGAAACTTATTTATTTATACGCTCTAAAATTTCATTTGATGTCGCTGTTGGCATTAATAATATGTTTTGGTTTACTATCATCCCCGATGTTACCGTGTTATTGTCGTTAAAATTAAACTTAAATTCGATCAATCCAGATTCGTTGCCTTTTAGTATCTTCTTGAGATATGATTTTTTTAAAGTAAATACTCCATCCCTGGATTCAGCCATGTTCATAATGGTTCTTTCTGCTGTAATCAATAGACCTTCATTATGTGTGAATACAGTTACATCTCCACTCTTTGTATAGAATACGATGTTTTCGGATCCAGTTACATCCATTTCGTTTATTGCTTCAGTTAATGCAATTGCAGTTAGCTCTATCTTATTTGAATCGCCGTTCAATTCTGGTATTGCCTTTCTGTAATCAGGAAATGTTGCGCTATCCATTATGAATCTTATTGAAACTTCTGGGTTCCAAAATTCTACGTATTTGCTATTGTCGTGGTTCTCAACTTTTACATCCCACATGGTTGACAACCAGCAAACCCCTTTCAATATGGTTTTAGGGACAAGTATATTTATGTCATCTAAACCGCTTTCTGCAAAATACAATGCTCTTCTGTTGGTGCCAACAATGTCCTTACTGATTAAAACATTTGTTATTACCCCTCTGCTCTCATCGTCACTGGTATGATGCATTGCTTCAGTGATTAACTTCATCACTTCAGGCTTGAATAAATATAATCGCTTATTTATTTCTTCCGTCTTCTTTAGTCTTGGAATCTTCTCTTCGGAATAAGTATTCTCAAATGTTACTTTCGATCCTGTGTCGGTTGTAATGTGTAATTTGTTTTCTATCGAGTTAAACTTTATATATGCATCTACATCGTTCCCTTTTAGCATCTTCTTGAACTGCTCCTTGTTAATTGCAAATGGTTGGTTACATAATTCACCAACGTTTATTTCAATGTATGTACATAAATCAGTAAATAGCAATTTGCCATTCTCGTAAACTAACATTTCAAGAATGCTTACGGACTTATCCTTTTTTATAATCCTCTCTGCAAATGCTATTATATCCCTTAGTTCTGATTTCCTCATTTGTTTATTCTTTAGTAATTATCATCTACTATACTCTCAATAAATATATCCAATGATTTATACTTAGCATAAAATATACTAGCTCTAACATTTAGCTGATCTGCTAATTTTTGGTTCTCTCGTTTGTAAACTATATCAAGCTTTTCGTCCCCGTATGAAAACCCCTCTTCACCATGACTTCTTATAAACTCTGCTGCGGTTGATAATGAATGATATTTGGCTAGGTAATAATATGCTTTTCTTTTGCTCATAATCTTCTTATTTACTTACCTTTTTTCTGTTTTATCTAGTGCTTTTTTTGTATCTTTTAGGTTCGTTCTTTGACGTATCGACCTCTTTTTTTCGGGATCTTCAACCGTTAAACTTGTTGAATGTTTAACCGTTGAACTTTTTTTTAAGTGAAATACCAAAAGTATCTTCCTTCTCTTGTCCTTTGCAATACCATTTCTCGCTCGTCAATATTCCGTTAATTCCTAATCCTTTCAGATCATCCCTATCTTCTAATGTTTCAATATTGATTCTGATACTTGGATAAGTTCCACTATAGATTGTCGGGGCTTGTTTGAAGCTTTGGACTTCGAATATACTAGGCACTTCGCCGCAATTCATAAAGTCTTCATCAACTACAGCAATTAGTATCATTTTACCATTAGGTACTTTTTGCCCTATCATTTTAAAAAATGTGTCTTTCATAACTTTTTAATTAATTGCTTTACCTAATGTTCAACGGTTAAATATTGTGTTTTTGAATTTCTGTGTTTTAATATACTCAAAGATAACAATTAAATCCAACAATACAATATTTAATTTAATGTTTATTGAAAGCTAATCTTCGGGTGCATGAAACTTCCGGCAATTATCATCATATATATTTCTAATCTGCCTTAACGATAAATCCAAATGATAATCCTTTTTTATTCTTTCAATTACTAGGGCCAACGTTTTTAGCTCTACAATTAATTCTTTCATCCTTATGACAATAACCCAATTCCTTTTGCACTTGTCTGATACTAAACCAGTATCTTTTATTTGGGCCAATGTTTCGTCATCGAATAAACTTATAAACTTACTTTCAATTCTAGAATTCTGCATTTTCTAATAATACTTTTAGTTCTTCCTCTTTTTCATTTAATTCTACTATACTTAGAACTACTCGCTGATCCTGAATCGCATTTAGTACACTTGTCATTACTTCTTTTAATTCACTAGTATTCGCTCTTGATGTTTCCGTTGCTGTGAATACACCACCTGTTTGGAACTTAGGCTTCGCATAAATCTGACCTGGACCATCGAACCTTATACCTCCAAACATTTGGTTTAAATCACTCGCCATTCTTAGCCCTTCTTTCGATTGTGATACGGCTTTTGTTAATATTGGTTCACCTCCTTCAGCTTCTCCATAATAAGCACCACCTCTACCATATATCTGTATTCCTCCTTGTGCGTGTGAAGGACCATCCAGAATAACACCCTTTTCGAATTTAGGAGTGTCTTGCTTTTTAATGTTTGCAATTTGTATACCTCCCAATACTCCCGCCAATATCCCAAATGGAATAGTTGCAGGTGGTCCAGGAGGATTAGATAATGCTACTGAGATTGATTGCGCTGTACTAATTATAGCACTAGCTATAGCGGCCTTTTGGTCAGCCTTGAATTGCTTTATTTTAATGGCATCTGATTTTGCTTTGTGTTCTGCATCTAAAGCGTCTTTTTGCCTGTTGAATTCTTTCTCTGTAATTAAATTGTTTTCGAACCTTCTCTTTAAATCCTCATCTCTTTCGTCAAAACTAGTTTGTTCCTTGATTAATGCATTCTCTGATTCTATTGCTCTTCTTTCAGCTATAAGACCAGCCAACCTTTGAAATTGCTCTAGAGTGAAATTAGTTATATCACTAATTCTTTTTAACTGTTTTTGTTTTGCTAATTCATCTGAATTGTCCTTATCATCTAAGAATTTATTAAAGATTGCTAACCTAGCCTCAGCAATCTTTTTGTCAATTTCTGCCGTAGAATCTCCTGATGCTAATAATAATTTTCTCTCTGCCTCTAATGACCCCAATTGAAGTGCTAACTTATCAGCACTAAACTTACTTTCAATTCTAATTAGCTCCTCCTCTAAATCTTCTTTATCCTCGATGGTGTCTCTGGCATTTTTCAATGCGCTCAATTCCCTTTTAAGTAATACTTCTTCTTCTAAATTAAATATTTCATCTATAGCTTGCTTGGTATCCTTAAACTCTTGGTCTCGATCTTTTTTTGCATCATCCCTTGTTTTCTTACTGAATTTAGTTTTTAAAGCTAATATTTTATCATTCTTTTGTTGCTCTAGTAATGCTTGTTGATTTTTACCAGCTTCCCTTGATGCTATTCTTGCCTCACCTTCAAATAACTTTATAGTAGCATTCAATCTTTCTGCTGTAAAATCTTCGAATTGCAATAAATTAAATTTTAATCTGGCAATTTCTTCTTTGTCAGATTCTTTTTGTCTCTTCTTTTGTTCTGATATTTCAGCATCAGTTAATTTTAAACCTTTATTTACTGTTTTTGCTCTTAAATCTAATTCCTCTTGGAAAATCTTTCTGGATTGTTCTAATGTCTTTCTGCTATCACTGATCTTCTCTCTATTTATTTTTTGCTCACTTAGAGATAAGTTTTCTAAACTGTCTTCTATTATAACATTGTCTCTTAATGTTGCTATTCTTCTTAATGAGCTACTTAACGCTGGTGCATTCGGGTCTAAATCACCTCCTGGTGTTAGTACTTTAACTTGTTTCTTTACTCTTTCTTCATTCTTTTTTTGAAATGATGCTACTTTAGCTTCTTCCTCTTCTAATTTTTTTAACTTATCATCTATACCCTTAATTTCGGCCTCAAGAACATTAGTTGCTAATTTACTTGCTACTGCTGATCTATTTGTTGTTTCAATAATCCCTTTTAAAAGTAATTCTGTTGTTATTATTGATTCATTGAAATCGTCTTGGGCTTCTGTTGCGTCTTCTGTTTCATCAGTAAACTTTATTAAAAATGGTATAATAGCCGCTACTACAGAAAGCAATATACCGAATGGGTTTGCTCTGACAGCTGCATTAAGACTTCTCATTGCTGCTGCCGATCTTGTGGTTGCTGCTCCGAAAAGTGATTGCGATGCTGTAGCTAATTTAGTTAGGAAGGTATATAATTTCGTTAACCTTGCACCAACAATTAATCCAAGTCTAAATAATGCAAATGATATCCCTGCCTTAACAATTGTTCTTGTCCATGAAATTATAGTATTTAAATTGTCTCTTACAGAAGAGATGAATGTTATTAATCCGTCTCTAAATTCAGAGACCGTTGGTGCTAACTTATCGCCAATTTCAATAAATAATGCATTTGCTGCGGATTGAGTTAATTTCAATTGCCCTTGAAGAGTATTTAACTGTATATCAGCCATTTCTTTGGCTGCTCCTGCTGCATTGTCGTATTGGATCGCGAGTTCCTTTATAGCTTCACTTTGGCCACCAATCGCTGCTAAACCTGTAACAACTCTTTTGTCAACCAGACCTGCTGCTGCCTCTAAATCTAAATTTTTCTCTGTTAAGACTTCAAAAGCTCTAATTAAACTTTCGGAACTATTAACTGTAAAACCAATCTCCTTGCTTAACTTGGATGCTGGATCAACCATTTGTATCATTAAATTCCTTGTCGCTGTTCCTGCTCTTGAACCCCTGATATTAGCATCAGCTAATTTACCAAGAATAGCGGTCATTGTTTCTAAATCAACATTTGCTGCTTTAGCTACTGGACCAACAAGTTTCATTGCTTCACTGAAACTATCTAAATCTAGGGCTGTTGTTGTAAATGAGCTTGCCATTACATCAGTTACTCTAGTCATTTCCTGCGCTGCTAATCCAAATGCATTAAGCGTTCCTGTAGCTACATCACCTGAAATAACTAAATCCTCTTGCGTTGCTGCTGCAAGATTTAACGTCGCTTCTGTGGCTGCAATTATCTCATCTGTATTGAAACCCTTTTTCGCAAACTGTACTTGTAATTTTGCGATTTCTGTTGCTGTAAATACGGTGGTTTCTCCAAGCCTTTTAGCATCAGCTTCAAGTCTTTCAAATTCATCTGCTGTTGCTCCGGTAATTGCAAGAACACCAGCCATTGCTTGTTCAAACTCTTGTGCGCTTTCAATAGCCCTGTTAAAGAACCCTACAACTGCTCTTACAGAAAAAGCGGCTAATAAAGTGGCTCCAACTTGTTTGAATGCACTTATCATTCCCCTGGCAACTCCTTGTGCAAGTGTACCAGAACCCCTAAGTGATCTATTGAATTGTAATAATGCTTGATTATTTCTTTGGTATTCGGCTTGTAATTGTTTATTGGCTTTACTATTTATATTCTTATTATTCAGAATTTCCTTTTTAAGTTCTTTCTGACGATCTATAAGGTCTTGTACGGAGCTAATACTATTGCCTGTGTCGGCAATAATTTTATAAATAAGTTGTTCTTTTCTAGTAGCCATTACTGTTGTATTAATTCAACTTTAGTCGTACTCCTAACTTTTAAATCAAGATCCTTAATCGCATTTAATCTATGTGCATTGTCATCAATATAAATAATATCATTAAAATCTATGTCTGTAAAATCATCTAATGTTAATAAAAACTGGCCTGTGAATATATATCTATCTAATAGATCCAAAACCTTTTGTTTATACAATCTATCTACAATTCCAACATCACTTCTCTGGTCCTGTATTTTTTTATCCTGCATATTATTGAACGACATAGTTAAATCTGTTGCTCCTGCTTGGGGTCTGTAGCTAAATATATCTGGTATATTTACGTAAGAATCAAAAGTTATAAAATCAAGAGTTAAATCTAATGTTATCCCTGATTCAAGAGGTTGTAATTTATCTTTGATAAATAATCTTGGTATTATTCCTGTTATTTCATCATTTGATTCACTATTTGTAACTCTTGGAATATATATGCTATTATCATGCAATTTCATTGCGGTTGTCGCATATTTTATACCTTCAGTTATATTCACTTCTCTTACTTCAAATTCTCCATTTGATTCACGTATTTCATCGCCAAATTCCCACGAAAACTCTTTTGAAATTTCTTCTATGTATAAATCTTTTGAATCCTCAACCCATTTGAATAATAATCTGTGTTGATTGCTTTGACTTTTAATGAAATGCTTCCTTGACTTATCTCTGTCAAGCCTTTTTGTCCAATCTATTGTCTTACCTGTTTTCCTGTAATCCTCATCTTGTACTATTGTAAAAGTCTTCCTTTCTTCATCAACTATATATAATAAATTAAATGCAACTTGTGCTGATTTAAAAACATCGTCTATTGATAATCTTGGCAAATTTAAATGCAATGGGTATACACCTTGATCCTTAAACCATTTGTTTTCGCTTGTTTTTTCTAAAAATAGTTTTGCCCCTCCAACTATATCATCATACACTCTAATTTTTATCTTCTGATAGTATACATCGTTGATTGTTGCTGAGAAACTAAATATTCCCTGTACTGAGAATTTATTCACACTACTAATCTGAGCATCTAATATCTTATCAAATGTTTTAGTTTCAATTAAGACATCTGGTCCTGCTACTTTAAACAATTCTACATCGACAAATAATTTTACCCCACCAGTTGTTCCAGATATTGAAAACGTAAGTGCAAACTTCTTTTTATAGTCATTCGTTTCATCGGCTGTAAACTCTTGGGTAGCTAAATTATAATTGTTAAAATCATCCTCCTCTGAATCAAATGGTAATATAGCATCATATACAGTGGTAATAGTTGGAGGATTTACTATTGGTAAAGATGCTACCAATTCTATTGCTGTTAAACCCAAAAATGCAAATGCTGGTTCTTCAGGGAAAGGAGATAATTCCTCTAAATGTCCAATAATTAAATTTTGAAATTCAAAAGAGTTGACAAAATCTCCTTTGAGTATCATTGTATAGTCTAATTCCTCTATGGCTTTTTGGATCACTGTTAATTGAAAAGGAAACGGTCTTAATTGAGTATAAGCCAATTGAATTGTAGGAGGTATAAAGTTAATACCACCATTATCTATCAATCCTAATATGTAATCAACTTCTCCAAAATTCTTACTCCAATTTACGGTTTCAATAGATACATCAAATGGTAATAATTGAATTCCCCAATCTAAATCAGAAATCTTTTTATTTTTATTTCTTTTCATGAAAGTATTAACTCCTGAAATAATTTGACCGTTATACCCGCCCAAACTTCTATCAGTAGTTTCATGTGAAATCAATGTAAAAATTCCCTTTATAACTCTTACTCCATCCCCTGTAATCTCTGCGTCAAATAGTTTAGGTATAAATTTAACGAATCTATTTGCGGTGCCTCCCATTGTGATCCTGTTTTTGGGAGTGTCGGGAATAGATAAATTCTTTGTAAATGCTCCTCCTATTTTGCTGTATTTATTAATATCGCTTAATGATTTACTGACAGAAATATTAATTTCTCTCATCTCAACCTTCTTGCCGTCTATTAGTATTTCTACATCTCTTGCCATGTTTAACCGTTGAATTAATCTAAGCTTTTTCTAATCAAATAGTCATATACTTTCTCAAACAATACAATGAATCCAGATAAGCTAATTATATAAATAATCCATTGCCCTATAATGAAAACATCATTTACAGCGTAATAATATATCGTACCCCAAAAGGTTGCCATGCATGGTAAGCAATCATAAATCCATCCCTGTAATTTGCGCCCAATGTTTAACCGTTGAACTTTTTTAGGGATATTTTCAAATATTTTACCCCTTTGCGTTGAATTATTAATTGCTAAAATGATTAGAGTGTTAACCACCCAATTCATTAATAAATTGTCTTGTAGTTCTAAACCCATCTGCTATTCTTAAAGTTACTGGAATCTTTGCACCTCTTTTAAATGTCGTTACATCTGCACGTAATATGATCATTGGTATGTACTCATCTCCTTCTCTAACCCAAATGTCATTGCTCTCAACAAATCCCTGTAATAATACTATATCTTCATCCGTCTTAATAGGGAATTCATATTTAGCCTCTCTTGTTATTTCAGCGTCAAATCTGATCATCTCCCTATCTCCAATCTCTTCTGCTTGTTGTTTGACTATTCTTTCTGCCTCTACATTCTCATTCGCTTCAAATTTAGAGCCGTGTATATTCTGCCATGCTCCTAATTTATTTAGGAATGTAAATTGATCATCATTACAACAATCAACAACTGTCAAACAGAATTCTTCAGTTGATATATCCCCAGTCTGTGAAACAATTTTAAAAATCTTTCTACTTGTTGAATCCACGTCTAATGTATCGGCTGGTAAAGTTAATTTAAGCCCATTGGGTCTTTCTACAACAATGAAAAAATTAACATACGCATCTAAATCTGTATCGCTCTTTCTTAGTATTTCAGTTTCTAGTGTGAAATATCCTGGATTGGTAGACTGACCAGTCCATGCAACTCTGACATTCGACCTTATGTTTGCGCTATCAGCTCTTAAAGATATTATTTCACCATCATACACGAATCCTACTTGCAACCTGATATTGACTTTGGCTACTCTTGATTCATGACTAATCCCAACTGGTATAGTTCTTGGATGAAGTGATTTTAAAATGATTCCCGAATTACCAAGTAGTGTTACCTGATCAGGCCCACCAGCGACATAACTACCACCTGCAATCCCCTCAATCCAGGGATCAATAGCCGGAGGTGCTGGTGTCAACCATTCGTTAACAACTTCATCTTCATCTTTAATGTATTCTTTTCTTAATCTAATACAATATTCTTTGTTTCGGTTTATTTCTAAAATATCTGCTGCTAAAAAATAGTTGTTATCTTTATATGCTGGAATACAAAAAAGACCTTCCGTGGTGTTATCAAAGTGTAAATCTTCAATCATTGGTTTCCATGCTGAGAATGTGCCATTGTCTTGAAGAAATTTATATTCTAATTGGTAAAAGTCATTTGCATCATTTATTTCCCTTTGGATAAAAGTATAAAGCCTGAACTTTTCATCAGGGCAAATATTATATGTCCTTATAATTGATAAAAATAATATTGTCTCTGTATCTTCTGCATCCACAAAACTATAAGGATCTAACCGTACATCTAAATCTTTATAATCAACAACTGCATTGATAACTAAATAATCATCTGTTGGTATTAATGTTTTCCCTTCTGCCGGACTTCCAAACTGTTCAGTAAACAAAGATTTAAACCTTAATGCCATGTTTGACAAAAACTGTACATTGTCATCATCAAAATCTGGTAAGAAAACCTTTATTAAGCTTTGAAGATGTATCTGCACATCAAATTCTGCGCTTGTTTCTCCTGTATCTCTGTTTAAAACCCCTGTTTTTAATTGCTCAAATCTACTTATAACTCCTTCTATTTCTACTTCTGTTATGCAACTAATGAAATAATTGTCTTCTAATACCTCTTCTACAAACGCATCCTCTTCAACTATTATTAAAGATTCTCCTACCTCCTCGTAATCTGATGATGGTATTTCAAATTCTCCGAAATCTGGATTAGCTGTGAAGAAAAAGAATATTGGAGAAACTGTGTTATCTCTAATAGTTTGATATTTCTCAATGAACCAATGCTGCCTATTCAAAAAGTTGATGATATTCTCAATCGTTTCTGAATCTACTGTTGAAATTTGTATGTGTAGTTCGGCTGTTGGTATTGTTCTTAAAGTCATCACATGACCATCAATCGTCAATGTATCGCCGTCCGCAACTACATTGGCAGATATTCTTATCTTTGTTGGCACTCTTGTAGCAGCTACTTGTGCATCACCTGTTGCACTAAATCTAATCCTACCGTAAGCAGCGTTTAGAATAAATTCAGGTCTTCCATCTATTGATATTGCCATTATTCAAATATAATCAAAAAGCCTAACCTTTACAAGTCAGGCTATCGTAGTGTGAAAATGAATCTTTTATCCTTCTTTGTCTTTCTCTGTTAATTTACCTGCGTTAACCCATTCCCATGCATCATTAGCATCCTTAACTGCAAGGACTATCTTATTTGGTTCATTAGTCATTGCCTTTAGCATTAGATCTTTTCTGATTAATAATACATTTAAATCTTGCATAATTCTTTATTTTTAATTACTGTTTTGTAAATGTTTAACCGTTAAATTTTTTCATTTATTTGCTCTTCAATATATTCGTGTAGTAATTTTAGTTTGCTTTTTGCAATTTCAATATTATCTTCACTGTCGTATTTCTCAGCATCAATTAAAAGATTTAACATGTTTTCGTATTCTCTTCTTGCTGGTATTCCAGGTAGTGTATAATTCTTTGCTATCCCTGTTCCCTTTACTTCTTTTCTAATCCAAATCATAACTTTATTTTTAACGGTTGAACATTTTATGCAACAAGTTTTAAATCCTTTGGATTGTCAACTGATTTTTTTGATCCTAGTATAAATCGGTTTCTTAAATCATTAGATACCGCTCTTTGAATTGATATTACACCAATAGTACGCATAAATGTATTTAATTCTGAATATAGATCAACTGGTTCAATACCATCTTTAGCAATTTTTCTTCTAATCAAATATGCCAATGATTTGTCCGATATTTTATCACCGTCACTATTAGTACCGTTAATTCCCTTTGCTGATATCCAATCTAATATGTCTTTCTCTGGTGGTAGCTTTGCGCCACTCCTTCTTCCCGAATCAATATGCAAAAAACTTCGATTCGCAAATATTTCTAAAATAAACCGTGATAAAGAAATCCTAGTCGTACTTCTAATACTTTTAGCTGTTCCACCTGAAGCTATTTTGCCTTTTGATTTAAGTGTTCGTCTCAGTATTTTTACTGATTTAACACCTAAAAGATTAAAGGCTCTTATGACGATAGTACCCATTATGTGAAATCAAATCTAGTTATAGTTCTGGTTTTATTGGCAAAGTCAATTAAAATAGCTTCTGCTGTTACGACTGCCAACCCATCCTGTTCTTCAACATCAAATATAATATCATCCTCTGTAGTATGTAGAAATTTATCTTCCATCAACAACATTACTTCGCGCAATGTTTCTTTCATGTCCTCAATAGCTGATCTCTTAATATTATTGTATGCTACATCAGTATCTTCAACTTCTCTCTTTGTCATTTTATTAGACATAAATACTACCAAGTTTGTCAATACAAATTTGAAATTATCTCTATGCCCTGCTGTTGAACTCAACGATCCCATAATAGGGAACTTTTGTTTGCTCTTTATCTCTTCAAGTTCAAAATTGATAAAATATAAATTACCCTTGTACGCTGCAACTATTTCTTCGATTTGTTTATTTACCTTGTTGATCATTACTTTCTATTAGATAGTGCTTTCATTTCTTGCTCGTTGGCTTTAGCTCTTTGGTGTTCTGCAATTTGATTGTCCTTTATCATTATCAATTCAGCTATGCATTCATTTATTGTCCTATCTAAAACCTCTTCTGCCGTTAAATGCATCCAATCCATTAACTGCCGAACATATACATACCACCCCCATCTTTCTACGTACTCTTGCTCCGAACTTGTGAGAGGTTTCGCTGTAACTCTTCTTTCGAGTAAATCTTTATACAGTTTGTAAAAATCTCGTGACTTTTCAAAAAAAAAGTTGAAATATTCATTCCTGTTTGTAAATCTAAATCAAGAAATATCATTTGCCTATAGTCATGATCAATCTCTGAATACTTTTCCTTTCCATTCAAATTTGCTATTAATGCTATAATGTTAGGCAAACTGTTAATTTGGGCTTTTCTAATGTTTAGTTCTTCAGCTACCTGCTTTTTAATAACCTCCCCTTCAACATGCACTCCAAAATTATTGTTCCCCCATTCGGGTCTGATGTGATAAGTAACTATTTTGCTGTTCGCTTCCTTTCTCAGACCTTTCTTTTTTAAAATATTGTACCATTTCAATTGACTATGCTTAACTAAAATGTCATCGTATTCTTCTTTGGTACAGGAAAGGAACTCAAAACTGCCAATGTTTTTCTGCTCATATTCATCGACTTTTACTTTATCGACTAAATCATAAACCGCATCAGGTGGCATCTGCATAACTAAATCATAATCTATATTTGATAATAGAACTATTATTTCTGCATAGGACTTTAGTGTATCAACACTATCCTGGTATTCTTCTAAAGCTCTGTCTTCCTTTGGGCCTTTGTACTTCTTTTTGATTGTCGAATTAATGAAATCTACCTTTTCGGCCATCTGTTGGGCCTCTCTGATTGTTATTTCTTTTGGTAAGTTTCTGAATTCTACCCTGTGATCAACTTTATTTACGTCTGTGAAATCTATTAGAACCATATTTTTTGTTATTTGAATTAAAGAAATGGCACAACCTAAGTCATGCCAATTCTCATTTTACAGATTAAGGGTGTAAAAATAAAGTTAAGCAAAACTAATGATTATTTCTGCTAATGACAATTTACCGCTAGCGAATCTGAAAACATCCTTCACTAATTCTAATTTGCTTTCGTCTATATCACCCCCATCTTTCATGTGAGAATTGGCCTCTTCGATCAACTTCATGATCGCTTCCATGCCTGTTACTTCGTTTTTTTCTTCTTTTAAATGATTTTGTAGGAACTTCCTAGTAATGACTGGCATATTACCCTCTTCAGAACTTTTAAGCTCACTTTCCGGCCTCCCTATGTTCTTGGCTTTTTCCGTTACATCAGTCAATATCTTTTCTTGGGCTTTCTCATCCTGAGAATTTCTGATTATTTCCCCTGCTGTTGATGGTGAAATAGTTTTTTCCTTTACAGCCTTTTTAATTTCTTCGCCTCCGTCCTCAACTAAGCTGATGCACATGCTGACATGCGCTGTGCTCATTCCAGTTTCTTTCGCAATCTTGGTTTGTGACCAGCCTTTACTAATTAGCCTACAGTAAACATCTCCTTTTTCAATTGTCGTTAGATCTTTGCCGCTATTCATTATGATCAAATCAATGATTCGGTTCTCCTCAGTATAACCCCTCTCCTCTAATATCCATTTAAATTTTGGCTCCTCTTTCAACAACCCTTTATCAAATGCTGACTTTGCTGCAAAATATCTTCTGTGTCCATCAGTTAAAACCCATCTTTCAAGGCCATCTACCTTAATTTTATGCCCTGTAACGGCTTGTTTCACTCCATGCACAACAATACTTGCTTCAAGTGATTCAATGTCTCCTAAATCCTTTCTTACATTAAATCCATCTTCTATATCTATCTTGCTAAGTGGTACTGAATGATAATCGTTTCTTTTAACTAATGAGAATGTCATGTGTTTTTGTTCTTTATATTACCCTTTTTATCTGTTTTATGTCGTTCTTTTTGCCTATCTTTTAGGACTGTTCTTTGACATTTTCAACCTCTTTTTTTTCCGAATCTTCAACGGGTAAACTTTTTGTTAATCGTATTATCTCTTCTATTGTGTTACCAGCCCATACTCTTACCATATCTTTTCTATCTATAAGGCATACTGCTTTGTGGTTTATAATAATACTCCTGAATGCAGTGTCTTGGTCAGGCGTACTAATTTCTGCATTATCAAAAATTAAGTCCTCTCCTGCTTTTATCCATGCTTTATGACTTTCAGAAACATGTTCTTGCAAAGCTGCCATATTCGGTTTCTCCAATATCTCACCGTTGTCACCTATTCTGATCAAATGCTTTATTTCGGGGGCTTGGGATAAAAATACTGCTTGCGATACTGAACAATCAAATCTAATTTGATGTGTCTTTGTAGCAAAATAAGCTTTTGTCAAGTAAGTATTGTAAGCCTTATTATAAAACTCTATAACCTCTGTGTTTGTTGCTTTGGCTAGCCAGTCCATAAATTCTAGCATTGTTAATTTTTTGTGTCTCATATTCATTTGTGTTTCTAATGAACAAATATAGTTATTATATTCTTAACTGCAATATTTATTTTAAATAAAAAGTTTAACCGTTGAACTTTTGTAAAAAAGATAAACCCCTCGTTTTGTAGCCAAGGGGTTTAAAAATCCATAGTAAATGAATGACATTACATTTCTTTTTTATTATCCATATCAATTGGATTTGGATCACAAGTTTCATCCATCCTAATTTTACCATCTTCTAATACCAAGTATATCCGTTTTGATTCGTTTTCATTTGATATTAAAGCTAGATGTAGTTTGTCTGAATTGCCTCCCCAATTGTTTAATGAGAATTGAGGTTGTTTACTTGACACTTGACCACCATTAGCAAATATAAATCGTCTCAATTCCTCAAGATTTGGTGTTGTCTTAAGGCGTAAATCAGGATTAAACTGCATAATAATATTCTTTTCTTCTGGCACAACTCCTGCTTCAACTTTCCAGTTCTCAACATCTGCATGGGAGACCTCTCTTATTTTTGTTGTAAAAGTATCGCTTTCTGGCACTTCATATCTTTTAAATAAGAAATTACCGAACTGAACAAGTAAGTCTCTGGTTTCCTGGACTTCAATTACTTGTCGTACTGGGTTAAGAAACTTAAAATGGTAGCCCATAGAATTTAGCGAGATGTGTGTTACAGATGTTCTGTCTTGCATTGGTCCACAATCTGGAATAATTTTAATGTTTACAACCATATCCGAGAATATTCTTGTAATGATTGCTGGAATGTAGTCTTTGTTGTGATTGCTTTTCGCAACCGTGTCGTCTTGATTAGACATGAATAGGACAGTTTGCCCTACATAAGGCTTTTGTTTTAACATAATTTTAAAGATTTAAAGTTTTATAATTTTAAAAGTGCAATATAAACCTTTTTAATCAGTAATTAAGAATCGTTTAATTTTATAATCTTATAAATGTATACGTAAACCTAACACTAAACTCAGCACCACTATCATAACCGCTCAACCCAAATTCAAATATAAGTCTATCTGTTTCCGATAACTTATTCCTAAAATAAAATGAAACTGGTACTATATGCGTTGTTTTGTGCATTCCTATTTGTCTGTGTTGTATTGGATACCATATGATAGATCTCAAACTGTCTCCACACATCCCCAATCCTACTTTGGCCCAAATCTCGTTATTATCAAAATCAAATTTCTTTAGAGGCATTAGATAAGAAACTTTTATAGGAATAAAAAACCTATTATCACCCAGGCTTATAAAATTAATTACTGAAACCTGAGACCTAATTCCATATGATGTTGACCAATTGAGTCCAACCTGTGTCTCTCTGAAATTCAACTGTCTTGCTTTGATTGTGTCTATCTCTTGAGATGATGCTTGAGCGTTTGTTGTTATACCTGATATAACTATTAGAACCCAAACCATAAATATCTTTTTCATAATACTATAATTGGGATAAACGAATATAACGAATTTTTTCATTATATCATAAAAAAATCCCCCTACAATCTAGTGTTGGGGGATTTTATGTATTTCTTTTATTATTGTTTATTTCATGAGTGAGTATTGTAGGTCTTCACCTTGAGATCGTATCAAGTATCGAATCAGAACATTTGGGTTTCCAAAAGTATTTGCTCCAATATCGTAGATAATTCTCAATCCTGTTGCCGTCTTATGTTCACTCCTATTCGTGTTATATAGACGATTGTCTTTTATTACTTGACCTGATAACTGAGTTTCAAATTCTTCTTTTTTATTTAGTATATATTCTGTTGACTGTGTTATAGGTAAATACCTAATCCCAATTTCGATCAGCACAGGCTTATTAAGCTCATAATTTAAGGTTACTACATCTTGTGTAACCGTGCTATCTACTTCAGTAAGAACAATACTTAACTCCTGATTGTCGATTTGTGCATCGTTGGGTGGAGAATTCGCACCAACGATTAGTGACATGCACATAAGCATGAACACCATTAAAGCGTTTTTGATTTTCATTCTAAAATAATTCTTTTTCATAAACTTTTATTTGCGTTAATTATTCGTCTCTTCAAATATAGCATTTCTTTATTTATAATGCAATATATTTTTTAATTTTATTTATATATCGTAATTAGTTCATTAATTCTTTTGTCCATACCTCTTGCAATCCATTGCAATTCTACTAGTACGTATTCTTGCTTAATTAATTCTTCTACGTTAACCATTGTATGAATGCCATTGAATATCTGTTTTACCAATTCATCTTTCCTATAAAATATCTTGAATATATCTTCATTAATAATGTTGTAGGACATCATTAATGCTTTGATTTGATTCTCGTCTAAGTTATTCATAAAAGTTTAACCGTTAAATATGGGGTGCCTCTTGGACACCCCTAGAAAAAACACGTTGCCGAATTAAAGTGTCGGCTCACTTATCTCTTGTTTGATATTATAATGTTATGTTTATTTCGATTGTTCAATTATATCTTCTAACCAACTCTCTCTGCTGTCTATTTCAATCTGAAGCTTACTGACTAAATCATAATCTTCTATTTCTAAAGCATCCAGCTTTGTTGTTTCAATTTCTTGCAATGTCCATTCTCTAATACCTAATATTTCATTAGTTGAACTCATGTCATTACATGACAACCTGGCCATTGCTAGCCTCAATTGTCTTAATGATTCTGCTGCGGCTACAAATATTTCAAATGTTGTTCTGTTCTTCATAAGTTAAGGTGTTTTAAAACTAGTACTATCGTTAATACGTATTTCAACCATTTCATAATACTAAACTACTAGAATTAATACAAGAAGAAATACCCACCACTGATCTATCCCTAATACTGCTAACACTATTGCCCCAACAGCCAAAGCCACACTAACTAAATTGCTTCGTATATATTTTATTGTCTTTTTACCCTTCATAATCTATTTGTTGAGTTTCTTGTTTAACCATTTTACTATTTGTGGAATACGCAAAGATTCGCATAACTCCATGAATGAATCTGATTCAGCAAAATCTCGTGGTATAATGAATCGCGCTATTGCTTGCCCAAATTTTGGTATTAAATTAAGTATTTTCATGTTATTGCTTATTCAATTCCCTTCTTTTTATTTTTTCAATTCTATACATCCATCTATCTACAAAGGCCAAAGGAGTCATTACTATTAACCCATATAAAAGTATATCAAGATACCCCATAAGACCTAGAATCATTACAGGAATGAAAATTATTGCAGCTATTACATTTATAATTAATCTGCCTTTACTGATTTGTAATTTTTCACGTTTCATTATCAAGTTGTTTTTCTAATGGTTCTTTGGTCCAAACATACCCTCCTGCTGTTTTTTGCCTATTCCTAGCACAATTACTTATGCCTTCATAACTAATACCTGTTTTTTTAGAAGCCTCTTTTATTGCATCGTAAGTTTCAACGAGCTTAAAAAATACTGTGTATTGATATACTTTTGTTCCTCCAAAACATTTATCAAAATCTTTTTGTTTCATGATTGCCCTTTAAATTTATTTTTAATCTCCTCTCTCATTTCATTCTCCTGATCTTCATCGTCCTTGTCTTCAACATCTGTCATCCAACTATTTCTTTTTATTTTACCCCCTAATACAAATCCCATCAATAAAAATAAACAGCACACAATCAATATGAATGCCATTGGTAATATTGACTCCATTAAAATATCCTTAAATGCTTTTAGTGCTTCCATAATGTTCAACCGTTAAATTTTTTTCTTACTTAATTTTTATTCTGTATGTTGCCCTAACATTCCACTGCATCTCAATGGTCATCTGCTGCTTTGCGTCAAACCAATCGTCTGTTGTGTATATCTCCATCTCTTCATATCCATAAATAGTCCGCATTAACGCAAACTTCCTTCTTAATAGGAATATAGTTCTGGATTTCAAATCGTGAGTTTTGTGTTTTTGTGTCTTTCAATATTGTAAATATACTCATTATTATCAAATAAACAATAATATTATTAAATTATTACATCTCAGGGTATGTTTCTTCCCTTATTCTTAGTTCTTCCCTTAGCTCTTTGACCGTTTTCTTTATGCTGAAACCAATCTTTCTTTTTGAGAATTGAGCCTCAAAATTGTCTATCAATCGCCTTACAGCTTCAAAGTGTATTGAATAAGATGTTGATATTGTCCTTCTTATTTTTGAAGAAGCTTTGGATATGGCTTTCAACTTGCTTGAATCGGATCTTGGCTCACACATAATGTTCAACGGTTAAACTTTTTTTCATTTGCTTATTGGTTATGTTCCTAAAATTAATCTTTTACTGTTCTGCATGGCAGTTTCCACAAATATCAACCTCTATACATCTGTCATTTTCTCCTACATCATGTATATCTAATTCGGGTGTTGCAATTGCCTTTCCCGTATCATCGTTAAGAACGAGCCAAAAGAAATCGTTTCGACCAGTATAGCCACAATTATAGCATTTGGTTGTTTTGTAGTTTCCATCCATCAGATTTCTTCCTTTAACTTATCCCTAAATGCTTTCATGCCCTTTCTGAATCCCACAGCTTCCATTGGCCTATCCGTGTCTGCACCATAAAAGTCAGTACCTTCATTATAAATCTGCTCATCGCTAACATCCAGCATATCCTTTATAGCTTGTTTAGCGTAGGATTTAGCAATTACAAAAAGGTCAGTCGTGCCAGCATGATAAGCCCTATCTCCTTCGCTATGAATCCAAATCCTATCACTGTTTTCTAATTCTGTGATAAATTTTTCGAACTTTATTAATTCTTCTTCTGCTGTCATTTTAGTCTTTCGTTATAAGTCATTTAATTTATTTTGGTAGGCTTTTGAAGCTAGTTCAGGAGTTTTGAACATTCCTAAGTGTTCTCTCTTACCTTTAATTTGAATCCGAGAGTAATAAGGATTAGTCCTATTCCCTTTTTTTAAATAAACGCCAGTAGGCAGCGTCCTTTTAATGTCTTTAGTGCTGTTTTCCCGAGGAGAAATCAATTGAAGATTAGCAAGTCTGTTGTCTAGCTTGTCATTGTTTTTGTGGTCAACCACAATCTTATACCTATTGGGTGTATGGCCTAAAAATACCTCTGCCATTAATTGGTGTATGGTTCGTGTTTTTATACGTCCCTTGCAAAGTTTTACGCCATAATATCCTTTGCCCGTAACTCCTAGCTTTAACATCTTAGCTTTCGTATTGTAAAGCATCCCGTTTTTCTTTTGAATAGTTCGGCCTAAGCTCTTAACTCTTCCAGTATTTGAGACCTGATACATTCCTTCGTAACCCACAACATCTTTAAAAACTTCTTTATTGCTCATAATTCTAAATAATTCTCTATGTCAAAATCAAATTTACTATCACTAAATCCATCGGTATAAGCCTCCTCTATATTCTCTTTTACTCTCTTGTCTACTACTTGGGCTGCGAATTTCGTTAAATCGTATGCAATGCATTGAACATCCGGCAGATCATTACCATATTCATTTTCCAAAAACTCTTCAGCTTCTCTTAGTTCTTCTTTATTCATTGCTCTAGTTGTTTAAGGGTAGCCATAAGTCATGCTTCCATCTTGTTATTTCTAATCTATTTCTTAAATCTTGATATGTTTCAAAATACCCATTGTTATAGATGCAACTACCCACATATCCTTCCTCCCCCTGTATTTTACTTTTACAGAGTTGACCGTTATCAGGCTTATTAATGTAAATATTAAACCATCCCTCGTCTTTTGGATTTATTTCGCTCATAATCTTTTTATTTACTTACCTTGTTTAATTTATTTCAAATCCTTTTGCCTCTTCCTCAGTAACTAAATGATATCCGTTGTCATAAGGAGACACTCTTTTACCATATTCATAAACTGCGGTATGATAATATATTCTTGTATTGAACACTCTGAATTTTGTAAATGCACGATTTCCTTCAACCCGATTAACTCTAAAAAAACTGTCTTTCTTAGCCCTTAATGGATTGCTTACTTCGATTATATCACCTTCTTTTAATTTCATACCTTGTTAATAGCGTCTACTATTTGTTCTTATTTCTGTTTTCTCTTCTGATTTTTTTAATCTTATTATAATCAGACATACACTTTTTGCACTTATCACACCTGCATCCATACTCATCATATTCATACAACGATCCATGAGTAGGCGGTTTTTGCCTTTTACCTTTATTCCACGGAATTAATCCTTTCCTGGATTCAACTAATTTCTTTATAAACTCAACAGATCTCTTTTTCCCTTTCCAATAAGGCACATTCAACCCAGTATCAAAAGCATGTTTATTGTTCTCACTTATTGTCATCCACTCCAAATTGCTCAAATTAAAATCTGTTTTTATGCCATTCTTGTGGTTGATTTGTGGTTTGTTTTCTGGGTTTGGTATAAAATGGATACCTAGTAATCTATGAAGACCAAAGTTTGATTGTACTTTATTCTTATTCAAGCCTATCATGGGGTATTTGCCGCAATAATTTATTTTCATAACCTTGGATGGATTGTGCTTCACGATCCCATGCTTATTGATTACATCTCTAGGCTTCGATACTACAACTCCAAGGTTGTTTATCTTATAGAACTTCTCATAACCTACAATGTCTTTCCAAATTACTTTTCCCATGCAACAAATATAGTTAAAACATTTTGATTAATTAGCTTACTGGTGTTTTAATTCCCTTTATCTCCTTCATACGAGCTGAGAGGGATATTAATTGATGTCTACTTTGATTGCTCATGTTCGGTTGGGTTAAATCCATCTTCTTTTATAAGCTTAATATCGGTAAGCATCCAGTATTCGTGCTGTTCTAATGCTTTGTTTATTCTATTAGTAACTTCATCAAAGTTAAGAGCTAGAATTGTATCCCATACAGCATCATCATCTCTGCCAGTTTCTTGAGCATCATCCTCACCAATACTCTCAGCTAAAAGATCAGCTATTTGCTTTGTGTTGATAGTTGGTCGTGATGATTCTTTCCCAAACAAAACAATATGATCCCAATTTACGTCATCAACTCCTTCGGAAATTTCATTGCGCAAATCTTCAAGATCATTTGTTGTTTGCCATTCTCTGTTTGCAAAGCCATACCTAGTATATCCTTCGCTTATAGCTTCTGCTACTGTTAATTCTTTCTTGTTGCTCATCCTTCTTTGTTTATATGTGATTTCAAAAAGTCTCTGTAAGCTTTCATGCCGCATTCCCTATGTATAAATTGTGTTGAATTTGGTGGATGAATCTTTGTGCAGATGTGATATATATCATTATCCGTCTTAATTAGCTTCTGTAACTCTGATTGATGGTAGGATTCCATCAACTCTCTAGCTGTTTTCAATGAAATACTTTGGCCTGTGTCGGAAAATCCCTGTTCTAATTGATGATATTCTGCTTTGCTCATTTTGCTTTATGTTTAACCGTTGAATTAATTATGTTTCAATTTGCTTCATCCCTGCTTTTAGCATTCGTATTTCCCTATCTTTTTGGTCTAGAACTAACCTAACTAATACAGATGGTGCAGTACCTTCTTGCCCGTGTTTGTGAATCATTGAACCAGACAAGTCCAATTCAGTGACTACATCATAAAGCATGTTTTCTAACTCTTCTTTATTCCAGCAACTCATATCTATTTTATTTAACCGTTAAATTTATTCTTCAGAACGTGCAAAATAATCTGAAATCGTGGCCTCTTCCAAACATTGTTTGAACGTTGCAACCTTTAAGTATCCACCTTGATAATCATCTTTGTTGTAATCATCAAATTCTTCATCCGGTTCTGGTTGCTCTGAATCGATATACCATAGAGTTGATAGCCTTTCTTCTGATACTACCATACACCTACCGATATCATCATCGTCAACACACGTAATGTCTTTAAGGATTTTTTTGGCTTCTTCTTCGCTGTCAGCAATTACCCATTCGGTAACACCATTGTCAAATTCATATATATTTTTCATAATTTTAAATTCATTTCCTTTACACGTTATAGTTTCGTGTAAAGATTATTCGATTTTCTTTATTTGTGATCGAGGCAGGATTCGAACCTGCAATGAAAATAGTAAGTTGTTCAATTTTCACTTTTAATCTTCTAGCACATCTGCCTTTCAATAAAGCTAATTCAATCCTAACTACCATTGACTTTCAACCCCTCCACTGGGGCGCGTCTACCTTGTATGTCTACTATTCCGCCACTCGATCTTTATTCTCAATTATTCTTCAATTAAATATGTTTGATCTGCTCCAATTACAAACTCCTGAGCCTTCTTCATCTGTTCAATAAAAGTGTTTGTTTTAAACCAAAAATTATCTAAGCTCTCTTTATCTTTAATGATTCCTCCAAAACAATTTGTACCATTCTTTTCGGGCTTGCAATCAGTAAAAAAGAACGTGTAACGAATGTTTCCGTTTGACTGTACGGCCATTATTGTTCTTAGCGTTCCTGTAGCCTTGCCTGATTGATTTAGCTTAACTGTTTTATCTATTGCTGTATTTTCCATGTTTTTCTATTTGTGTTTTGTATCTACGAATATAATTAAAATATCTTATAAATTCAATATATTTTTTAAATAATAAATTGATAATTCTACTGTTGGCTTTAACCAGTAAACTCCGTTTTCTTCCCTTCCAAAATATAACCCACTATATTTTTTCATGCATAATTCATAATTGCTTTTGCTCACAATTATTGGCAGATCCTCTTGTACTATTGTTGTGTTTCCCATGATGATAATATTTAACCGTTAAACTTTTTGTGAATTAAGTACTTTGTTTAAAGCTTTCAATTCTTCAATTGTAAATGAAGATTCTAAATGAACCCATCTTAATCTTTCATTAATCTCTTCTCTATAAGTTTTAAATAACTTAACTGGCTTTCTCTTGTTTATTTGAAATGGATTTTTCATTGTCTGCTTTTTGCTGTTCAATTGTGTAAAAATAATGAATGATATGTGGATTCCCTTCTGGAAGTCTGATGATATACCTATCAGGAAAGTTTTCCGTTGGTCTGAAGGTGTATGATGGTCGCCCTTGGGATGGTGAGTAATGTTCCATAGCTTTTGCAAATGCAAATTCCTTTGGATTCTCCGCACAATATCGCTCAACTATTTCTCCCTTCTCTATGTCAATTAAAAATACGTTGTCATACTTACATAGAGCTTCATCTAAATCGTCTCTATATTGCTTAACATCTATGCTCTGGTTTGGCGCAATGCAAAGCCAATCTGATGAACTAAACAACATCATTGCTTCTTCCTTTGAAAGAATCATTGATAGTCCACCTTCATTTAATCTGATTAATTGCCTCCTCAGTATATCCCAAATTTTATGACTTTGACTTCCTCCCATAATCCACAAATCTCTTTCAAACTTCGTCCATTTTTCAAGATCTACTTTCTTGTTGAATTCTATTTCTATTGTTTGTTCCATTTTGTATTAATCTTTGGTTGTTTTTTCAATTGTAATTTTAATGGTGTTACGAATCTTGTGTCATCCAAACCATTATTTATTTCTTCCCAATTACAGTATTCAAACATTTTATATATTTTTTGTACATCTGATGATTTATCTTTTAAATCCATAATTAATAAGCATTAACTGTTTCGATTCCCATCTTCAACGTTTCAATTCTCTGTCTTGTCTGCATCCCAAAGGTGAGCATTATCGCTACCAGGGCCGCTAATAAAAGTTTTTGTGAAGTCTTCATTTGTGTTTCGTGTTTCTCTTACTTCAAATATAAACCTTATTATCATATAAACAATAATTATTTTAATTAATATATTTAACCGTTAAATTTATTTAAGTGAATTTCATCAGTCAAATAAGCCCCGCACTTACAGAATTTTGAAGACTTGTCATCGTCTGGTGCATCAAATAAATGATCATGCTTAAACTGAGCTTCTACGTCATCATTCAAATCCCTAGCCCCATCTGCAAATATTAGCTCTGTATAATCACAGTCCTCACATTTGAATCTTCTCTTCCTGTAAATGCCTTGTTTGCTTTTCCCATTATTCAGGCGTTGATGGAACTTCATTTGGCCCCCACATTTGAGGCAAGTATGGTTTTTATCTCCTGCTGCTTTCATTTTGTCGCTCTTATGATGTCTTCTATCGTTTTGAATTGACTTTCTAGGTGATAGACAGAAGATGAGTCTCTCCAAAAAATACATACGTTTTTAACCCAGATCCCTTTTCTCTTTCCAAAAGTTCTAACATTGACTATTTCCGAATCCTCAAATATTATATCTTCTCCGGCTTTCTCCCATGCTTTGGCAACTCCCACTATACTTTTACCTTCGGGTATAAGGTCTTTTGGATTATTTAATATCTCTCCGTTTTCTCCTACTCTTACGAAATGTTTTAATTCGGGAGCTTGGGAAACTGTTTTTGAATTATGCTTCAAAATAGCCCATTTGCATATATCTGCATAGGAATATCTAGTTGGTACATATATCCCGTTATTTTTACAATATTCTGATAACGTTAATCTATCTAATTCATCTAACAATTTAATACATTTAGTATTTGTTATTAATTGGTGCTTCATATCTTTACTTTTAATTCTTCTAATAAACTTTCCTTTGTCTCTTCTGCTGCTTCCCATTGCTCTAATGTAGCGAAATGAAAGTCATCATACCACTTTGCAGATCCCCACATTCTATGATTATTATTGCAGTATTCACACGAAGAGTAATGCGCTATTGATTTATCCCAGTTAAGACCTATGTCAACCACCGTACCGCATTTATGTGTATTCAAATCTCGTATTGTATAAGTACTTCCCACCTTAATGTAGTCTGCCTTTAATACACAAATTACTTCTTGTCCTATCTTAAACATAATATCAAATCTTTAACCGTTAAACTTTTGTGTTAAAATACGCTCTTAATCGTTCCCCTGCTATACGTCCGTATTCACCACCTTCTGCCATGTATCCCAAAAATCTCAAGGTGGTTGTTAATACTTCCTTCCCTGCTGATCCCCTTCTTAATATTATACAGGCTTCAAAAATATCCTCTAATGTGCAACTATACTCTATTATTGATAATGTCAATATTGCCTTACATTGTTTTTTTAAAGGTATGTAATTCTGGCTAAACCATTCATAAATGTAATCATCTCTGATTACTTGTCTTGGATACCTAAGCTCTCTGAATGTGCAACCACCTTGCTTATAAATCTTGTAGGCTCTGATTAATCTTTTTATTCCTTTCATAATTACCTATTTACTGTAACATTGATAATATTTTCTTGTTTTGCTTTTTTGGATCAATATAGCTTTCTTTAATATAGCTATTTAATTCTTCAAAGTTTTTTTCAGAAAGTCTTGCAAGTATCAATCTAAGCTTCGTAAATTCTTCTGCTGATATTTCAACAGTTTTTTGACCCTCTTCCATAAACATTTTAGGTTCAATTACTTCTTTTAATACTGATCTTGATTCCGATTGAACAAGATGTAATATCATATCATCTGCTTGTACAATTTCCTCTAACAACTCTATTTGAGTTTTTAGGTTTTTCTCTTCTAATTTTGTCATAATTCTTTGTGTCTCTTACCTCAATAAGTGGATGCCCCGAAGAACACCCACTCTAACCATGAAGTTGAACCGATTGATAATGTCTTTATCCTGTCGCTTTTTTAATTGCTGCCCTTAATCCATCAATAATTTTATCGCTTGTGTCTACACGTTCTTTTAATGTCCCTTGCTCACCTGTTATAGCATTCAATATAACCTTACAAATTGATTCGAGTTCATTCTTTTGGTCAAGCAACTCTCGCGGTCCCAACCCTGTTTCAAGCTTTACGTTTAAAGCCTCCTTCATTGCGTGAATATCACTTTCCTCAACCCCACCTTTTATATCAGCACAATATATGAACCCACCTTCAGGCTCTTCAAATAGAATTGCATAATTATTTTGCGAGTCTTGACCTATTATATAGGATCCGTTTTCAAATTTGTTTGCCATTGTGTTTTATTTTAAAGTTTTCTTTTTTGGTCCATTCAATATATAATTCAGCGTTCCGCTACTCGATATATTGAATTTCTTCTTTGTCTTTTTGTATGATCTACACGCATTGTAGAATTTTGTAACCTTTTCTTTGTCGTATTTTCTAACTACAGATCCAGCATGTAAAGACCTAGCGATTCTTATATGATATGGAACGTCCATCATATTATCGCTTTGTGTTCCGATTGCTATATTCTTCCAAGAGAAATCTACTTTATTAGCATTTAAATGTCTAACCTGAATTCCCTCTTTAAACATATCATCCCCATACTTTTGAAAAGCCTGAAGCCTATGCGCACATATATGGAAACTCTTTTTATTTATTCTTATATTGGTTCCAACATATCCACTACTTGCAACAAATCCAATTTTATTGCCCTTTGGATTGATCATGTTCCCTGAACGTGTGCATCTATATCCCTTGTTATACGCGTAAATTATTCTATTCATAGTTCGAATATAATACTTTTCTAACTATCTAACAAGCCTATTCTATTGACATTACATCAACTTAGAGGAGGTGGGGGCAGCGACGCCCCGTGTTGCGAATCATCAATTAACAAATTATACAGTTTATTGGGGCCGATGTTCAGTCGGCAGTGTCCACCACTTGGTTTAAGTCCAAGAACTCATGCTTGCAACTTTTCGTTTCTTGGCTGTTGCCGCCGCAGTGTCATCCTACTGTTACTTCAGATTCGACTACTTCCATAGAAGATAAAATATCCTCTACAGTCGTGGTTGATAATTGTTTGCCGTTTAAAGCTTAGTCCTAATTAATTTAAGTGAGTAAAGTACCATCCTCACTACTGTTTGTTAATCGGTGTGTTCCCAGTCAATTCCAAGTCACCCCCGTTATTATTTAATTTTATTCTATTGCTTTTTTGATTGCTGCTGCCAAATTTTCTTTGCAATGTTTAGGTGTATACCCTTTCCATTGTAGTAAATTCATTGCTGCCAATAGTAGGTCTGGTGCTGCTGCTATTAATTTTGCGTTGGCTCTGCCTTCTTCTCCTCTTTTATTGCAACCATTTGCCAATATTTCGCAGATACCGTTTCTCTCCCCCTTTACTGGATTTGATACCTCTATAAATGTATCGTCCAATTCTCTAACAATCCATTCTCCTTTTGTATGTTTCATTTTATTTGTGTTTGTAATACAAAGATATAATTTATTTTCATATAAACAATATTTATTTTAAATATAATGTTTAACCGTTAAATATTAATTTTCTTTGATTGGTTTGTTCATCTACTCTTTTAATCGAATCTCTAAAGTAATCCTTATCTAATTCACAGCCCTCAAACTCACAGTCAAAGTAATACGCTGCTATCGCTGAAGATGCAGATCCTAAATGAGTGTCGAGTATTTTGTTTCCATGTTTAGCGTAGTTCTTTAATAGCCATTTGTAAAGTTGAACGGGCTTTTGTGTCGGATGACATCGGACTTCTTTGTTTTTCATGTCGTGCTGAATCATCCCATGCCAAGCTATTGATACAGACTTAATTGAGTTTAATTTACTGCAATATGCTAATTCTCCATTTGAATAGGTTGGCATTGTAACACACTTATCCCAATAAATCCTTCCCCCAATTAATATAGAGTATGGATAATAATTTACTCCCCAAATAATTTGATCTTTTGAAACTCTTTTTAGCTCTAAAAAATATTCTAATGTTGGTACATTATTATCCCATATTTGATCTCCATAATCTTTTGACAAGGTAGCCGACTCTTTGCATTTACTTTCTCTAACGCTGTTTTTGCTATCTGCATTAATTCCATAGGGAGGGTCGCAAATACAAAGATCGTAATAATTATCAGGCTTGCCCTTCATCAACTCCATGCAGTCCATTCTATGTAGCTTTAAATTGCCTTTCTCGAAGTAGTCTTTCATATAAATAATTTAACGGTTAAACTTTTTTCTGTTGATATTATTATTTCTCTGCATAGTTCTTGTGGTATCTTGGATCGATCATAATTACTATTTAAACCCTGCGTTCCAGTTTTGCTACCTCGTGGAGCTGATTCATGATGGCAATTGAAATTATTATTAAAACACATTTCTCTTGGTTCCCAACCATAAATATTAAATATTGACCTAATATTATTACTCCAAATATCTGTTGGCTTCATACGATTGTCTCCATATTTACAATAACAAACTGTTGTTCTAGGTAGTCCTTTCATGAATTCCATTTTTCGCATATAACCTCTTGGATTTTCAATATAGTACATGCATCCAAAATCTTTAATTATGTTTAGTGTGTTTTTAACAAGTCTATCACTTTTAGCTGCAAAGTCACTCTTTGGTTTCCCCTGGTCTCTATGATGACTTATTGCAGCTATTGAATAGGTTGTACATGGAGGACTTGCCCATATCATGTCAGGAATGAAAGGAATATCTTCTGGCATTAAAAATTCAATGTCTTTTACTAAATCAATTCCATCAAAATCATTTATGTCTACAGAAAACACCTTGTGGTCTCTTTCCTGTGCTTGCTTTCCAATTGATTTACTACCAGCAAAAAGTTCTAATACATTCATGCTTATTAAAATTTATGTTTTATATTCAAATATAACTAATAAAATGTTCAACGGTTAAACTTTTTTAGTCCATTCCCCAAGCTCCTCCAACACTATTTCCTTCAAGCCTTCCATAGTTCCAATACATCGCAGAATCAAGGCTCGTTGGTGATCTTCCTATTCTCTGAATGATCTTATCCTTTCGCTCGATTGCTATTTTGTTTCCTATCTGAGTGAACTTAACGTTTACACATTCCTCAATTAAGGCTTCGAGTTCTTTAGGTTTTAAATCCAACTTAATTTCTTTGTTTCGCAAAGCCTCTCTGAACATCCAAAGTATTTGAGAACGTAAGCTATTGAATTCAAACTTTGGCTTGCCCCTTACGTCTTTTGGTATATGCTTTGGGTTCTGGCCACCCTTAACTGATATAATGTCATAACCAAGCCTATCAAATGCACTGGCTGTTGCTGCTCCAATTCCCACAACGTCAACCGCTACACATGAAGGTTGAATATCATAGTCTTTTAGCCTAGTTAGACTATAAAGCTTAAGCCCCTCATCATTTAAACGATTGTCATCATATAAAAGATTCTCTGCTAGCATACTTGCATCAGGACATTTGAATAATGTAATCTTCTTTAATACATTGCTTTTCCCGTATGCTATACCAGCGTCATCACCTGCTTCACTGTTTGCCGGATCTAAACCAGCGGCGTTAGCTGAATAATCATCTTCAACTTTAAATTTAGGATCAGCACATTGCCGGACCCATTCTTCTTTTATTAAACCATCCTGTATTTGGTTAGGACATATCCCCCTGGCACGGGATTTATACATTGGGCTGTCTTCTCCATCATCGTCTTTCATTTCTTCTATTGACTCAGGAGATGCAGCACCATCAATTAATGTTGCATCATTTAATACTAGGTTAGGATGATCCAATGCGCTTGCTCTCAATGACAATACGCTTGACTTTCTGCTGAATGTCATTAATGGATCTATCTTAGTATCAGGGTTACCAATCATTAACATTTTGTTCTTTGAACCACTACATGTTTTAACTAATGTATTTATTAATGCCTTAGAAACTCCTGCACCCTCTTCTATGAGTATTATCATGTGCTTCCTGTGAAGCCCTTGCGCCTTGGCTATTGTATCTTTTTCGGTTTGATCCCCTGTATTTTCACCCGATAGACTAATTATTTGCCAACTATCCTCTTCCTCGTCATCACCTATCCTCATAGTAGCACTTTTCATTAGCTTACTATCAGGCCTGAGCTTTTTGAATTTTGAATAAGATCTTCCTACTTCCCCCCAAAAACCTCTTTTTAAATTTTGCAATGTTGGCCCGACCACCACTACCAAGCTATTGTCAAAGCAATCTAAATACCATTGTGCTATTGCGCTTAGACCAAATGTCTTACCTATTCCTACTGCTGACTTAATCGCAACCTTTGATCTGGGCCTATCCGCTAAGTCTTGCCAAGCCCTTGATAGTGGGTCTTTATCTCCATCCCATTTGTGATTTTCGTATTCCTTATATAAAGACCATTGAATGTTTTCAACCTTTCCCTCAAAGCGTTCTTCATACCACACCAAAGGAAATAATTGATATTCTAATTTCTTCAGCCTTCTATATTTCTCTTCCTGTATCTGTCTTGGGGTGAAATGCATTTACTTATCATTAGTCCTTTGAATTTTTATTTACCTTTTCGGCTACTTTCTTTTCCTTCTCTGCTAGCAATTTTTCAAAGTCCTCGTCTGACAAGTTCTGTAAATCTGATACTATTCTTAATCCTCCTTTGTGGTCCTGTACTACTACGTCTTTAAAGTTATCTGGATCAAGATTCTTTAATGCAAAGATAATAGCGGTGTCCGAAGGCTGTATTTCTTTGGTGGTAACCTTTTTGGATACAACAGTTAGCTTCTCTTCGCCTTTCTCGTCCATCCTCATTTTTGATTCAATAGCTACTTCATCGAATGTATGACCAACTACCCTTTTTTGGAGACTTATGATGATCGACGTAACGATGGTGACGAATGGTGGTGCTGGGCTTCCTGTTAAGATTCCTGTTGTTGAAGGCACAACTCTTGAGAAGTTCCTTGAAGTGTCTTTCGATGGAAACCCGGATGAGTTTACTGTTCGGGTAAGGGCGAATGGTATGTCTGTCGAGGCGCATCGCGATTACATCTTGCAGGATGGAGACAGGGTAAGTCTGGCACCTTCAAAGATACAACCAAGGTAGAATGGATTCCCCCCAGTCCTTCTTGCTAATTCTGCCGCCATTTCTACGCTGACTTTGACGCCGTGGTGTTTGCTTAGTTTTTGACATAGTTCTATCACATGGTAGCCTTCTAAGCCGCGAATATACACCGGTCGAAACCTGCCGAAAAGCGAACCGCGACCGATTATATCTTTCGTCAGAAGCGTTACCGCTGAACCAGTTACGAGGTTCGGGCAGAGACGGGATTCGACAGCGTATTGATATCTTCCCAACGCGTTCGGGTCCGTTCCATCTTCGTTCCTGATTTCGATAACGTGCTGAAACTCATCAAGCATTACGAACATTGGCTCTTCGTTTTCTTCTGAAACGCGCCTTGGTGCTCGAATGGCGCAACTCAAAATTGAAAAGGCAA
>SDBT01001834.1_pt1 | contig 38012 bp, 46 predicted proteins | sample 2277101 | NCBI WGS metagenome assembly SDBT01 (sample SAMN10404973, study PRJNA504765) | marine sediment metagenome | isolation source: marine sediment core GS10_PC15, 103 cmbsf | place: Arctic Ocean: Southern Knipovich Ridge | collected 2010 | reverse complement strand
GTCCCCTTTAGGCCAAGTCTCAAGAATCTTTACCACGCCCCCCGGCCCCGGCTTCGGGTCCCATACATACTTAGCCCTCGACCACGAGCCCAATTTTCCAAACTTATCCACAATCTCAAAAAGGACTTGCGTTATGTGAAAAGGAGGGGTATTATTCTTGAGGCCGGTTATTTCAGTCTTGGAGGGATTATATTGGACCTAGACACGATCCACCGCGGGGATTGCCTGGAGTGACTGCGTGGCCTCCCGGATGAGTCCGTCCAGTGCTGCGTCACGAGTCCGCCGTACTGGGGGCTTCGGGATTACGGCGTCGAGGGGCAGATGGGCCTTGAGAAAACGCCGGATGAGTACGTGTCGAAGATGGTGGGGCTCTTTGGTGAGGTCCGGCGCGTTCTGCGAGGTGACGGGACGCTCTGGCTGAACCTTGGCGACTGCTATGCCAACGACGGTAAGTGGGGAGGCTCAACTGGTGAAAAACACGCGGCTGGGCTCCACGGCGAGCCGGTAGGCCGCGAGAAAAGGCGCACCGGCCTCAAGCCCAAGGACCTCGTCGGCATCGCCTGGCGCGTGGCGTTTGCGCTCCAGGCTGATGGCTGGTGGCTGCGGAGCGGCGGATCGCGCAGGCGCAGGGCGTGATATTCGATGATGAAGGCGTTCAGAAGGCCAAACAGGAGTCGCTTTTCCCGTAGTTTCCCCTTGCGCCTACCTCAAAACCAGGGTATCATCTTCAGGACACATTTATTCCTCTGGAGGGAGCATGACCGAACCCCAACAAATGTCCATCGGCCCCCTGAAAAAGGACTTCGTCTCAGGCCGGCCTAAGGGTGAGTGCCCGGAATGCGGCTCAGACTGCGCGCCCGAGTGCGGCCGGCATCCTGCGGGGTGTATCTGGGGCGGATTTACCGAGGTGACGTCGTACTGGCTCGTTGCTGAGGGGTGCGACCGGTTTCATGGGGACAGGATTATCCCACTTGCGGCGCAACTTGAGCCTCCCGAGATCCACATGAGCACGGTCGATAATGGCACATGGGACCTCGATGAGAAGAAGCGCGAGGTCATGGCGTTCCTCTTCGATGGGGGACCGCGAGTGTGTCGAATCCCGTATGGAGTGCACACACTCCGATGCGAATGCCCCCACGATCACTACGAGAAGTGCCCTGCAACCCACTTTGAGCGCATGCTGGATCGTCACTTCTTTGGGGGACCCCCGCCTTCGTTTGGCCTAGGGACGCTCGACTACTGGTTCGACCGGGACAATCCCTGACCATTTTCCCCACCCCGCGAAAAAGGTCCTTGACAACCCAAAAAATCCGGGATAGGTTATCTGTGACGCGCATTTCTCTTGGAGGGAGCCATGCAGTATATTCTGGACGCAGACGAGTACGCGGAGTTTCAGCATCTCCGGGCCACCGCGACGGCTCGGAAGGAGATCAACGTCTGCACGGGCGACGTGAACTGCGAGATGGTTCAGGCGCTTCGGCGGGAACATGCGAAAGCAAAATGCAAGTTGGCCAAGGCCGATGAAGTTTCGGATCCGGTTGTGCCGGCGTCAGTAACCAAAGTCGGCGACACGCACATTCGGATTGAGTCCAATGGGCGCGTCGTTCTGTTTCCGCGCAATTCGGCTGAGGTAATCATCCTGGATACGCCAATTTCTGAGTTTGAGAGGAAGGCGCGACTCAAGGCGTATCTCTCATCGCCTGAGTTTTACCCGCCGCTTTGACGGAGGAGGAAATGAGACGGCGACAGGAGGTTCCCAAGTTCTTTTCGGCGAAAGCCGAGCAAGTGCGCGGCCATGACCGCTCGAACGCTCCTGTCGCCTTTTTGGAGGAAAGGTGATGTGTGAAGGAACGACGTGCGCGTGTGACGGGAAGACAATCCCAAGCATGGACTGCCCTTCGATAAAAGTGTTTAACATGCTGAGGTACTCTTGGCGCAAGGACATCATCGAGCAGCTTGAAAAGTACCGCGAGCCGTCAAGGTTCGGCAAGGACATCGTATCGGCGCCGTTCTCAGCCTTCGCCGAGGCGTTGCGTAAGAACTGGAACCTCCCCGTCGAGTCCCCCAAGCCGGAGCCGCCTGCCGAGCCGGTAGTTCCCATTGGGCCGGGGGACATGGTAATGAGGGATGGGTGGGTCAGCCCAATGCGCGTTGTTGCTGTGGTTCGTGGACGATACTACGCACAATGCAACCATTCGGGCGACGCAACCAACCTCACCCGCATCGGCGACCCATGCCCGATCAAGAGGGGCGATGCAGTTGAGGTCATCGATGGTCCGTTTAGATACGGGACCGTCGTCAATGCCTATGGCCCAGACAACTTCGGGGTTCGCTTTCAGACCGGTATCTGGTTTGAATATAGGCGCCACCAACTCCGCCGCCTGACCCCGCCGGAGGATCAGGGATGATCGAACTCGAACAGCAGCAGGCCTACGACGCGGCAGCCGACATGCTGAACGAGCCGGGATGCCCCCACACGCTCCAGCAGCGCATTGAAAAGTTGTTTGAGAAGATGCAGCACGGGAGTTGGCGTGCTCAATACCAGTGGGGAGCCTTGCTCGTGTCCCTCGACGTTCTCGCCCTGATCGTGTCCGAGTATCAGCGCGATTGCAAGATGGTGCCATGACCCTCAAGGGCGCCCATGTGGCTTGCCGAGTAGCCGCAGGCGTATGTTTCTGGGGCACAGGGGCCTGGTTGATGTATTGCTGCGTGTTTGGGCGAGACCTTCTCGCGGTAGGGCGCCCGGCCATGTGGTTTGTGTTCTCAGTGCTTGCCGTCTACGCCTTCGATCCTAAATCGTGACCTGACTGACCCACCCACCCAGTAGCCCCTAAAAAAGAAATTCTCAACTTTCCCCTGGCGTGGCCCGTATTCTTGCGGTAAAGTGTAACCAGACAGGTCACATGTAACCGCAAGGGTCACGAATGGGCGTTGTACTCGATGAAGACATACGAAAGCCGGTTCCCCCGCCGATCTATCGGGCATGGATGGCGTGGATGAAGAAGAACCGGTGCATCATGGAGTTCAAGCGGGCCCGGAACATGGAGCTCAAGGAGCGAGGAGTTCCCCGGATCCAGACGGGGCACGTCAACTTTGGCTTGATCCGGTATTACGTCGAGAAACACGCCGGCTTGGAGCTCATTGCCGGCCAATTGCCGGAACCGCCCGGAATCGAAGTTCTGTGGCCAAAAGCCGAGGACGCCAAGAAGCAGGAGTCTGTAGAGCCACCGCGGGTGCTTGGTATCACCGAAGACGGCCTTCTCAATCTTGACATGCAAGAAGACTTGATGTGGGGCTATCACCGTCTGGCGCTTGACCCGGACAGCGTTGAGTCGCCCCCGGGCCGGCCGAATGCCAAGTGGTTTCAGAAGGAACTGTATGACAACCCCGAGGCGCGCAAGATCTACCTTCCCCTGATTTTGAAGGCTGAGCAGGCCCGCAACGATGCGACCGAAAAGGCCATGCGCGACGACCACGGCCCGGTTGACGACGTGCTGAACCGCGCGTGTGAGGAAGCGGGGGTGACGGCATGAGTACGATCAAGTGCGAGCACATGGCAAATGGGAAAGGTATTCCGGATGGTGGAACGTGCATCAGCGCGGGCTTCCACATCCAGTGGCATTCGCCGAAAAAGGGCACTGGCGCGACGATCAGCGACGTTCTCATGGCCGTAAAGAGCCGGCTGGACTTCACGATGGACTCGAAAGCGGCCAGCGACCTTGTGAAAGAGGCGCAGGGCTTCATCGAAGCGGCGCTTCTGGCGCTCAAGGAGGCTGGGGTATGAACAAATCACTCCTTTTCGACTACTGGTTTGCAAAGGACGCCGCATCGTCCAAGAGGGCTTCCAAGAAGATACGCGACGCCTTGGTAAGGCAGCCCGCTAAGAAAGAGCCCACAAAGTGACCAACTGGCGCGACATCCCGAAGCGCGACTGGCCGATAGTTGAGATCGAGTTCCGCGGCAAGGTCTTCCGCGTGGACCCCAAGAAGGTGTTTCCCTACGCCCATGTGGTTCCGAACGACCTCCGCGAGAATCTGATCTGGCGCCGGACGATCATCAAGCTCGGCCGCGAGAACGCCGATTACGCCCAACAGATCTGGAATATCTGCGAGCGGGACCCGCTTTTTTACTGGAACACCTTTGCTTGGGCGTTCGACCCGCGCGCTGAAGACCTTGGGGTCAATCCGATTGGGCCTTTCATCGCGTGGGAGCCTTTTCAGCCCAAGGCGCTCATTGAACTACTGGCTGCATACGGGATGCTTGCGAGGCTTTATCCAGGCCTTAGGGCCCACGACCTCGCTGTGAAGAAGTCGCGAGACATGGGGGTCTCTTGGATGGGCTTGCTCGTAATTGAGCACAGTTGCCACTTCCGCGATAACTTGAGCTTCATCCTTGGTTCGAGGAAAAAGGAGTATGTAGATTCAAAGAAGGCGCTGTCACTCTTCTGGAAGCTGCGCCATCTGGTCAAGCACCTTCCAGAATTCATCAAGCCCAACTACGAAAGCGTTGACATGCGCCTGACGAATCTCGACAGAGGCAGCATCATGGCTGGCGAGGCTACCGGCAGTAACATCGGCGCTGGTGGCAGAGAGACGGGCGCGTTGCTCGATGAATTTTCGCGATACGGCGAGGTCGAACGGGGCTCCGACTACGAGGCTTGGCGCGTTCTTGCTGACACTACACACTCCAGGGTCGCAGTTTCCACGCTAAAAGGGACGGCCAACAAATTCTATGAAATCACGTCACCAGGTAGCGGGACACGGACCCTGGAGTACCATTGGACGGCGCATCCCGAGAAGAAGATCGGGCTCTACCGCGTGTTTTGGGACCAGAACGAGGCCAAGACGGAGATCCTGGACACAGAGTGGCACGCGGCCAATCCGGACTACGTGTTGCGGAAAACCCCCGGTGGTGGCGCGGAAGAATACGCAGGGCTACGCTCTCCCTGGTACGACGCTGAGGAAGATCGCCGCGGCACAGGCGTCGAGATGGCCGAGGATGTGGACATGGTCCCGTGGGGCGGCTCCAGCATGTTCTTCCCGCGATCGATCATCAATACGGCCAAGCGCTCGGTCCTCAACCCGACCAAGCAATGTCGACTCCAGGACGTGATCGAGAACCAGGGCGTCAACGAGGTCTATCCGGATCGCGCGAAGTTCTGGTGCGGATTCGACTTCGCCGGCAGACCGCCCCAGGCGACACGCTACGCCATGGGCTGTGACCTCGGCCGCGGCACAGGCGCATCGAACTCCACGATGGTCGTTCTGGACGCCACAACGGGCCAGAAGGTGTTCGAGTACGTGAACAACGAGATTCTCACGTTGGAGTTTGCGGAACTTGCGGTCGAGGTCGCCAAGCTCTTCTCCACGCCGATAAGCAAATGCTTTCTGAACTGGGAGGCCACTGGGGAGGGCTTGGCATTCTCGAAACGCGTGGTCTTCGACCTGAAGTACACCTACACCTACCGCTTCAGAAACAAGTCGGACCGCAAATCGCGGAAATCGAACAAGCCCGGCTGGTTCCACTCAGGCGACAACAAGGAAACCCTGTTCGCCGAGTATCGAGACGCCCTTTCGACCGGCGCGTTCATGAACTCCAGCGCCGCCGCGGTTGACGAACTCCAGGAGTACATCATCACGGACCGTGGCCCGGAGCACGCCAAGCAGAACACGAGCACGGACCCGGCAGCGAACAAGCAGTCTCACGGAGACCTGGTGATTGCCGACGCCGTATGTTGGCTGGCGATCCGGGAACTTGACCCGCCGCAACCGCCGAAGGTTGAGGTTCCATACGGCAGCTTCGCATGGCGCAAGCGGGAATTTGAGAAGGCGTACAACGCCGCGGAAGAGTGGGACCGGCCGCAGATGCTTGCCGACCGCTCGCCGATGATGGCTGGACACCATGGGTAAATCAGAAGTAGAGACGCGCAAGAGATCAAGGAACGGGCGCTTCGTCGCCATTGACCCGTCCACCAAGAGTGGCAAGGCGGCCGCCAACCGCTTCAGGCGGCTTCGCACCGCCATCGAGCGATCTCGCGACGATCTGCGGAAGTATCGAGACAATCACTTCATGGTGCTCCAGGAACTCACGGGCAAGTGGTTCTTTGGCAATAAATCAGGCCATTCAGGCGGAACGTCCCAGGGTTACAATTTAGAGGACCCCGGCGGACGGAGCCAGCCGATCAATATGCTGGAACTCGCGTTCAACACCTACACTTCGACGCTGGCCGCGCAGAATCCGCAAGTGCTCATCAACACGCCCGAGGATCACCTTGAGCGCACGGCCATGTGGGAAGAAGTGGGGATGAACACCCTGCTCAAGCAGATCCGTTTTGTCGAGACCGCCCAGGAACTCCTTGCCGAGATTCTGTCGGGCATCGGCGTTATCAAGGTCGGCTCTGAGATGGCCGGCAACGTGGTCATTGGCGACATGACCCACGCCGTGGGCAAGCCGTGGGCGAACGTCGTCTACACGGACAACTTCGGCTTCGACACGCTCGCGAGGCGCTACGAGGACTGTGACTTCGTGTTCGACCGCTTCAGGATGCCGCTCCAGGACGTTCTCGATGACGATAGCTTCGACAAGAAGGCCCGCAACGCCCTTGAGGGCCAGTCAGACTCAAACCCAACAGAGGGTGGGGAGCCGCGGCTTGAAGAGTTGACGACCGGAAGTCGCTCCCTCGACGACGGTATGCGCGATTATGTCGAACTTTACAGCATCTGGATGCAGCGTGAGAATCGGATCGTCATTGTCCCGGTCAACGGAGACAAGCCGGTCCTCGCGGATCGTCCGTTCAAGGGGCCGCGGCACGGCCCGTATCACCTGTTTCGGTTCAACGTGGTGCCCGGCAACATCATGCCCATGCCGCCGGCCGGACTGTGGATGGACATTCAGAAGGCGGCGAACACCGTGCTCCGCAAGGTCATCAAGACCTCGGATGCAGCCAAAGACGTGTACGTGTCCGAAGAAAATGCAACCGAAGTCGCCAACGAGGTCAGACAGGCCGGCAACAATGACTTCATCCCCGGCGCAACCGGCGTCCCGATTCAGAAGCTCGCGCTCGGCGAGGTCAGGCAGGACCTTCTACTCTTCACGACGTACCTGAGAGACCTGTTCAGCTATCTCGCCGGCAACCTGGATGCGCTCGGCGGTCTTGGGCCGCAGGCCGAGACGCTCGGGCAGGAAGAGATCATCAAGGCCGGATCGTCCAAGCGCATGCAGTACTACTCATCGATCTTCGAGCGTGGCATCAAGCGCGTCATGGAAGACCTTCATTTCTACCAGTGGAATACGCACGTTGCGGAACGTAGTCTGACTCGTGAGATCCCGGACACAGGCTTCAAGCAGCGCGTCGAGTACACGCCGGAATTGCGCGAAGGAGAATTCACGGACTACGAATTGGACGTCCAGCCCTACTCCATGCACGGCACGACCCCGCAGGCGCAGGCGCGCGTCCTTCGAGACGTGTGGCATTCGGACGTCCTGCCGCTCGCGCCGCTCCTGGCGCAACAGGGCATCGTCCCTGACGTGCAGGGCTACTTTGAGAAGCTGTCAAAGCTACTTCACGTTCCGGACATTCGCCGACTACTCATCTTCGTCGAGGGTCAGCAGGAAGGCGTCGGCGACACGCAGAACCTCTCGCCGGCCGTCACGGAGCGTAACTACACGCGAACGAATATCCCGCAAGCTTCCCGCCAGGGCAACGATCAGAGCTTCATGACCCTCATGGCGGGCGGGAAGATCCAGGAGTCGAACGCCAACGCCCTTTCAACACCGGGAGGATAACGCGTGCCCATTTATTGCTTCGAGCACTGTGAATCGGGCGAGCCCGTTGAACTCGTGATGGACTTTGCCGAGCACACCGAGCGCGTGCATGAAGATCTTCTGGTTTTGTCGGACGACGAGTTGGCTGACATCGCGGTGCTCAAGGATATGCCACTTGGCGAAATCACCGATGAAGCAAGGCTTTGCCATCGTGACATCGGGGCCGACTTTCAAAAGCGGGCATGGCGAGGCGGTTGCGCTACGTGGCCCATGGCGAGCGAAGCCCTCGGCGTCATGCAGGGCCAGCAGGAAGAGGCCTACGATCAGTCCGTACACCTTGGCGTACCCACGCACTTCGACAGCGAAGGGAACGCCGAACTGAGAGACAGAGATCACCGGAGACGCCTCATGGAGGCGACCGGCCACTTTGATAAGGACGGTGGATACGGAGATGTCCAGCCGAAATACGCTACTTCTCTAGGGAGAAAACGATGAGTGACGATCAGGTCTCTTTGCCGGAAACCGTGGAAGATGTCGAGCAGAAGGACGAAGGCGGTCCTTTCGCAAAGCCCGACCTCCCCACTGAGCCGGCAAGCCCTGAGAAGTCGGATACCGGCCAAGGCGAGGCCGACCTGGAGCCCACGCAAGACGCTGATGACGCCGATTCCAGCGCGCAGAAAGGCGATGGATCTACCGAGGGCGAGCAAGATACCGCCCCCGACCCGCAGTTGCTTGCAGCGGCGGTGCAACACGGCCTTTCTGAGCAGGCCGCTACCGTTCTCGCTCAGTCCGGAGACCTTGAGGCGACGCTGGCAACGATGGACCGCCAGGCGTTTCAGGCCCCGGTACAGCAGCAACAGCCGCAACAGCAACCCATGCAGCCAGTGCAGCAGCAGGAGCAGCAGCAAACTCCGGCCCTGGAACCGTACAAGCTGGAGATCGACCCGGAATACTTCGACGAGAAGAGCCGGGCGGCCATGGAGGGCATGAATGCCCACTATCAAGGCCTCATGCAGCAGCAGCAGGCGCAGCATGTCGATCAGGAGCAGCGACTTCAGGCCATGCAAGCCACGCTCAATCAGATCAAAGTTCAGAGAGAGACCGAGCGTTCGGACGTTATGTTCGCCGGACTCGAAAAGAACTTCGGGAGCGCGTTCGGCAAAGGCCCGTTTCTCGGTCTGCCGCCTAACTCGGCGCAGGCAACCGCTCGCCAGGATGCATGGGCCATGGCGCAGCACATGGAGGATGCTCACATTCAACGCGGACAGAACCCGCCGCCGTTTGCCTCACTTCTGGAACGAGCGGCAAGGGCTCTGACACCAGACGAAACAGCCAAGCGTGTCCGAAAAGACATGAGCGACCAACTGCGCGATCAGGATGGGACGTTCACCACCAAGCCGCAGAGCAAGCCCATGAAGGATTCCCGAAACGAGAGCGAGCAATCCAAAGACGCAATGCTCGCCGTCGCTGAACAAAAGGGTCTCCCCTGGACGCAATGACGGACACGCCTCGAAGGAGGCAGTAAATGGCTATTCATGCATCAGACGTTGCCGATATGCTGGTCGCCGGTAAAAAGGCGCAGCATCGGAACGAACTGACGAACCTCATGGAAGACCTCTATGAGTATTACGCCCTTCCGCGAATCCTGCGGCAGGAAGTGATCAAGTACACGTCCGGTACGGGCCACCTCGTTCACACGCTCATGGATGACGACGACAACGCCCGAAACGTGGGCATGTTCGCCGTGGACAACATCAACCAGAAGGACGGCCTCAAGGACGGGGACGTGCCCTATCGAATCACCACGACCGGCCTCACGTTCGACGTGAAGCAGATCTCGCAGATGACCGGCGTGGAGCAGGTCCTCAACTTCCACGACGTGAAGCGCATGCAGATGTGGAGTGGCTACGCGAAAAGGATGGAGACGAACTGGTGGATCGGTCCCACGAACTCCGCCGATGACGTGACACCCTTTGGGCTGTTCCGTTACTGGCTGGCGTACAACGCGACCACCGGGTTCAACGGCGGAAACAACTCCAACTTCTCGTCTGGTCCCGCCAACGTCAACTGTGACGACTTCCCGAAGTGGAACCACTTCACCTTCAACTACACCGCGGTCACTCGCAACGACCTGGTGAAGAAGGTCCGCAACGCCATGAAGCAGACCGGGTTCAAGTCGCCCCTGCCCAGGACGTTCATCAAAGAGCAGGCCAGAACTCCCCGCCAGCGCCATGAGATGTTCACCACATGGGACAGCATGCTGGAGACGATGGAGGAACTTCTGGAAGACCGCAACGAGAATCTCGGCGTGGACCTCGCGAAGTTCATGGGCGAGGTTGTGTTCAAGCGAATTCCGGTCTTCGACGTTCCGCAGTTGTCGGAAGTGTATCCCAACTCGCGACCGATCCTCGGCATGGACTGGAAGTACGTCGAGATCGCCGCTGAAAAGTCATCGTTCCTCGCTGAGACGCGACCCCACCAGGCCGCATTGCAGCACACCGTTGTCCAGCAGGAGCTCGACTCATCGTGGAATCCGGTCATTACCAACAGGCGCCAGCTTTTCGTGGGCGCGATCACCGACTGGTTGACGACTCCGTAGTCGAGACCGGGACGTACAGAAGAAGGAGAGACAGAAATGGCGTACCCAAGGCAGTATCAACAGGGGACCACCGCCGATACAAGCGAAGGTCCCTCCATCAACCTCTGGGCCGATTGCCCGTGGGATGAAGCGGGCTCAAACCCGGCCGTTGGCTATCGGTACTGGAACGACCACCTGGAACTCGTGAATGAGACCAGCGCGGTCGCTTTCACGATTACCCAAGCCTCGTCGGGCATTATCGCTAACGCGGACCTGGCTGGCGGCGGCATCGTCTTCGACTCGGACGGCAACGCCGGAGCCAATGACGGGATCAACGCTCAGAAGCTCGACGCCGCTGGTGGCGAGAACTGGAAACCGGCGCTTGGCAAGACCATCTGGGCCGAGTGGCGCGTCAAGCACAACGGCTGGGACACGACCCCCGATCAGGTGTTCGTTGGGCTCTGTGATCGAGAGACCGCCATTATCACGGGTGGTACGCTCGACTCCGGCGCCCGGAACATGATCGGGTTCTTCGTAGACGCCGGCACCACCCCCGGTGAGCTTGAGTTTGTTTCGGCCAAGGCAGGTGTGGCTGAGGAAAACACCGACCTCAACGGTGATCTTGTTTCCAACGGCACGTTCGTCAAGCTGGGGTTCAAGGTCTTCACCGACGAGAACCAACTCAAAATCGGTATCTACGTGAACGGTCTGCTTTTGGACACGTTCACCGATACCGACGACATTCCGGTCCTTGAAATGGCCCTGAGCTATGTGTCCCAGACTGGGGCCACCAGCTTAGACGCCGAACTGACTGAGGACTGGGTTCGTGTCTTCCAGGCCCGTCAGGTCCAAGGCTAATCCTTTGGCTAAGGGGAGCGTCCCGAGTGGGGCGCTCCCAAAGGCCAACACTGAGGAGGCAAAGATGTTCGTAGAGAACGAGATCGCAATGCGCAAGATGCTGAAGCTTCCTGAGTTCATCCCGAGGCCCGACGTTGAGGAGCCCGAGGTTGACGACGACGGGAACCGCGTGCCGCCGAGGCCGCAGCAAAAGACCCCGCTGCCGCAGGTCGCCGTCGAGCTCGTCAACCGATTCGAGGTCCTACTCAAGGGCCGAAGCCCTACGCGGGACCTCTCGACGGCCCAGTTGGCTCTTGTCCTGGCGTTCAGCGAGCAGATCGAGCATCTTGCATCCATGTCGCAGCCCAAGCCCACGCCTCCGAAGATTTGATCGAGTGACCCATGGCTGAGTCCACACTGACGCTGACGTATGTTGAGCTTCGGGAGACCATCGCGCGGTTCCTCCAGTATTCGAGGACGCCGGCAGACTGGTCAACCGAACAGGCCGCCGAGATCAACGCGGCTCTGGACGCCGGCTACAGGCGGTTCCTTCGCGCAGGCGACGGGCATGCCTGGAGCTTCCTCAACACCACGACAACGCTCACGACCGTAGCCGATCAGTCTGAAAACGAGCTGCCCGACAACTTTGGCTGGATGGGCTCTCAGTTTCTCACGTACCCTCCGACTACGGCCTTTCCAGCGGTCAGGATCACAAATTCGACCCTCATTCTGGGCAAGCGTCAGTTCTCGGAGCGCACGGGCCGTCCGGTTGAGGCGGCTATCCGGATAAAGACGGCTGTGGCGGCTTCAGGCACTCGGTGGGAGATCATGTGGTGGCCCACGCCTGACGCGGTATACACGCCGAACCTCATCTACGTTGTGGCCCCGGACGCCGTGGACTCCGGAGAGCTACCCATCGGCGGCATGTACCATTCCGAGACTGTCAAGGAAGCATGTCTCGCCGCGGCCGAGAACCTGGAAGAAGACGAAGCCGGCCTTCACGAGGGACTCTTCAAAGAGCGCCTCGCCGAAAGCATCCGGCTGGATCGTCGCTATCAGTCCCCGCGCAACCTCGGGTCGCTCCCAAGCATGAGCGCCCGTGAGGGCGGGCATTTTCACCCGATTCGTTTCTCATCGTATGAAGGCACAGTACCGACAGACTAAATCTCCAATCCCCGTTGAGCGACAGTGCAGCGTGGCCTTGTGGCCGGATTCGGGAGATTGGCACTGAAAGGAGAGACTCATGCCGAACAGGCAAGGACTTCAGCATTTTCTTCAGGGCGGGCCGCGCGGTGGCCTTCCTTGGAAGGCGTTCAACACTACCGGCGATATCGCCAATCCCGAGTGGGGCATGGTGTGGTCCGAGGGCCAAGCTGTCGGCGAAGGATACGCCCCAGCGTGCGTTAACTTCGATGTGACCAATAAGAAGGTCTACATCAACGAAGGCACGGCGACCACGGCTGTCTGGGCCGACAACGATACAAGCATGGACATCAACGAGCTTACGGCTGGCATCGTCGCGGTCGGAGCCGACAGCATCGCTTTCCTCGACGCTACCGACAGCCTGACGTACAAGGAAAGCATCGCCGACCTGATGACGGCCGCCGCTGGCGTCGGACTCTCTGCCACGGCCGGTGTCCTCGCGCTCGACCTGAACGAACTCGTCGCCGAGGTTATGGCGTCGGGCGACTTCATTCCTTTCGTGGATACCACGGACAACGGGACGCACAAGGAAACCATCGACGACATCGCCACGCTCTTTGCCGGGCTCGGCCTGTCTGCGTCCAGCGCTGTCCTCGCGCTCGACCTGAACGAGTTGACGGCTGAAGTGATGGCCGCCGGCGACTTCATCCCCTTCGTGGATACGACTGATGGCGGGACGCACAAAGAGACGATTGACGACATCGCTACGCTTCTCGCGGGCGTCGGTCTCTCCGCAACGTCGGCTGTGTTGGCGCTGGACCTGAGCGAACTGACGGGTGCCGTGCTCGCAAGCACAGACTCCATTCCGTTCCTCGACGCTACGGACGCTTCCACCAAGATCGAAACCATCGACGATATCGTCACCCTCATGGCAGGCGTCGGACTTTCGGCGACAAATGCTGTGTTGGCTCTTGACCTCAGCGAGCTGACCGGAGCGGCTATCGCCTCCACGGACAGCATCGCGTTCCTCGACGCAACCGATGCGTCTACGAAGATCGAGACAATCGACGACATCGCCACGCTTCTCGCGGGCCTTGGATTGGCCGCAAGCAGCGCTGTTCTCGCCCTAGATCTCAACGAGTTGACCGCCGAAGTAATGGCCGCGGGCGACTTCATTCCGTTTGTGGACACGACAGACGGTGGCACTCACAAGGAGACAATCGACGACATCGCGACCCTGCTTGCGGGCGTGGGCCTTGCCGCCACAAGCGCCGTGCTTGCTTTGGATCTCAGCGGACTGACTGGGGCGGTTCTTGCCGCTACAGACAGTATCCCGTTCCTGGACGCCACGGATGCCTCTACCAAGATCGAGACGATTGATGACATCGCGACTTTGATGGCCGGCGAAGGCTTGTCCGCTACGAATGCGGTTCTAGCCCTCGACATCAATGAAGTCACTGGAGCCGCTATCGCCGATGGTGACAGCATCATCTTCCTGGACGCGACCGACTCTTCGACCAAGCTGGAAGCGCTGAATGACGTTGCCACGCTGTTCGCGGGCAACGGCCTCACTTCGGCCAGCAGCCAGCTCCAAATCGACCTCAACGAGATCGGCGCGGCTGTGATTGACGTGGCCGCCGACTCGATTGCCTTCATCGACGCCACGGACGCGGGAACCAAGCAGGAATCGGTTGCCGATTTCGTCAGTGGCATCGCAGGCACGGACCTGTCCGCAGCCGCAGGAGTCCTGAGTATTCCAGGCACGGCCTCGGTTCAGCGCTGGAAGACGATTGCAACCGGCAGTTTCACGGCAACCCCCACAGACACTGACACGCTCGCCATGTCGGCTACAGCCGGGATGGTTGCGGGTCTGCCCGTGGAGTACACCATCGCCGCGGTGGCCCTGTACGGCATCGTTGCAGCCGTCGTCACGGACACGTCCATCGACATTCTCGGGCCGAGCCTGAGCGGTGATGTCACGCTTCTGCGCGTCGGCACGCCGGAGATGATTCGAATCGAGCGGATCAAGGTTGACGGAACCTACGCGAATGGCGCGGACGCAAACCTCCTGGCCGTCGATGAACTCAACCCGATTGCATGGGAGAGCACCAAGGCCTACCTGGCGCACTTCACCGCGGCCCAGGAGACGGTTGATACGGGCACCGAGCCCAAGGTCAACGTCCAGATCAACAACGCCCAGGTGTCCACGATGGACAGCAGCAACGGTATCCAACTTGGCGCCGCCGCTACGATTGTGGCGAATGCCGCCGCTTCCATCAACACGGCGAACTACGACATCAACTACGGTGAGGAACTGGAGATTGAATGTACCGTCGCCGGCGGATCTACCGATGCGACGAATCTCCACATGGTCCTCTACTTCGTGATGGCGTAGGCACGCACTACGGGGGGCGGCAATGAGGCCGCTCCCCATCAGGAGAAAAAACCATGGCAGGCGAAGGCAAGCCGCTTTCACAAGGTGGACAGCTCAACCTTGAAGCGACACAGCTTCTTATCAAGGCTGCTGTAGAGGCCAGCGATAACATCGCGAACGCGCTGAAGTCCATTGACACGGACGAACTCGTCACGCGCACGACCGACAGTTCGGGAGTCGAAATCAACCCGGCAAAGGAAGACGGGAATCTGGCGACGGCCGCTTCCGCACTCGGTACGGAGACAGACGCAGCCGTTGAAGGTGATTCCGCCGGAACGGTAGACGCGCAACTTCGAGGCATCAACAAGAACGCCGGAGCTACCGCCGATGCTGTCGTGGCTGCGGGCGCTGTAGGTTCGGTGTCGTCAAAACTCCGTCGTCTTACGACGGATACGGACGCGATCAAGACGCGAGTTGGAGTAAACGGGGCGACAGAAAGCGTGTCGGGCTCGCAGGCCGCCCAGATGGCGTATCTCGCAGCACGCGCCCTCGAACTCGACTTCACGCTCGACGCCATGAATGTGACGACTGATTGGGCTGTGGGCAATGTGGACACAACCACGCTCGCCACCACCCTCAACCACGTCACCGGCACCGCGGCCGTCTCGTTCGCCAAGATTAATGGCGATGCGGCCAGCACAACCGCCTACATCGAGAAAACCCCAACATCCATTGACGCATCCGAGATTGCGTCGCACGACGTCCTGAACCCCATCATCTACCTCTCTGACATCACGAACGTGGCCTACGCCTTTGTCCGCATCGGCACCAACAGCAGCAACTACGCCGAGTGGCGCATGGGCGACGAGCTCATCACTGAAGCGGTGTGGCAAGCGTTCGCGCTTCACATGGACGACATGCAGCCTACCGTCACCGGCAACGGACTCAACATGTCGGCCATCACCTACCTCGCCGTCGGCGTCGAGTTCGACTTAGAGACCAACGCCCTGGCCGATATCCGGTTTGACTCGCTCACGTTCCACACGTCGCCACACGCCACGTCACTCCTCGGCGTCGAGGTTACGTCAGATGTGAGCAACGCCCCTGTCCGAGTCCAGAAATTCGGGAACAACTCCGGTGGCAGCGTCCCCAAGGATCAGGGGAACGCCACCAACGGCACGCAGCGCATCGTCATTGCCACGGATGACCTAAACCTTGCCCCGCAGACCGTTGACCTGAACAGCCTTGCCAAGGCGCTCGCGGGCGATACTACGCCCGTCATTGACAGCTACGCCACGGCGAGCATCAGTGCGGCGGCTGCCACGGCAAACCAGTCGATTGTCTCGACTCCGGGCGCGAATAAGCGGATTTTGGTCATGGAGTGGTACGGAACTCCGGACACGGGCGACGGCTCAATCTCGTGGCAAGACGAGGATGACACGGCGCTCTCCGGCGTCATGGACGTGTCTCAAAGGCTCATGTATGGAGCCAAGAGCGAGAACTTTGCCATTCCAGTGATGGTCGTTGCCACGAACAAGGCGCTGGAGATGGACACTCTGACGTGCGGATTCAAAGGCACAATCGGTTACGCGATTGAGGATGTGTCATAATGCTGACATTACTCGGCGCTGGTTCGTCTGGCGCAAGCGCAGGCGGCGGTGCTGCGTTCACCGGCTCTGGCGCCACAGGAGCATGGACAGGCGCCAATGGTGATTACACGGAGACCGGAACATCAGGAGGCAAGCCCGCCTACACAAATCCGAGCGGCTGGTGGATATGGTGGGATGGAGTCATATTTGTGGCATGGGTTGTTGATGAGATCTTTGAGGTTATTGGGCCTGTTGACTACACTAATCCAGGCGATGTGCCAACCCCTCCGCTCGGCGAAGCGTTCAACAATCTTATTGGCACAGGTACATTCATACTGGCGGCTGTTTGAGAGCCTCGCATGACCCTCAAAGCCCAGATGCAAGAGGACGTCGAAAGCAAATTGCCTCAACCTGAACAAGGAGAATAAGCAATGTCTTGGGATCAACCATATCGATCTGAACTGAAAGTCACAGGAGTCTCGATCAACCAAGCGGGCAGCACGGATGTAGCAGTCGTCGCAGCGCCCGGCGCAAAGAAGCAGATCTGGGTTTACCACTTTCACGTCTCGATGGACACGGATGGGACATATCAGTTCAAGAGCGCCACAACGGCCCTGACTGGCACGAACTACCTGCTGGCCTACATCCCTGACGGTCATCCCATGGGAACGTCGCCGATCTTCAAATGCGGCACAAACGAGGCGCTGAACCTCATACACACGCAGGCAATTGGCGGGAACCTCTCTTATCAAGTCGTCGAAGTCACAGCGTAAGGGCTCCTCATGCCGTCGCTCCCAAGCTACAAAGACTGGTGGTACGACCTGAAGACAAAGAGCTTCTGGCCGGTCACGCTCCAGTCTGCGCACCAGGCGTCTTGCATGGGCGTCTACCGCCGGAATGACACGCCGGGATCCGCGGTCATTCTTGGCGGCAGAGACGGCTTCCTGCGCTACTTCGTGCCCGATCAGATGACGGACGACGGGACCGAGTTTAAGAGCCACATCTTCCTTGGCCCTATCCCGACAGAGCGATCCGGCTACCTCACGGGCAGCGTGGACACGATCAACGGCCAACTGGACTCCGACAGCGCAAACGTCACCATGGATGTCCACGTTGGCGATACCCACGAGGAAGCCCTGGCGTCAACCGCAGTCACGACTCACACGCTCGTCGGCGGAGACAACTACAACGTGCGTCCGCGCCGCAAGGGCGCCAGCTTCGCGATCCGACTGTCCAACGCGGCGAGTTCAGCGTGGGCCTTCGCGAACCTGTTGGTCACATTCACGTCGCGCGGTAGGAACCGGAAGGACTGATGGCAAAGTCGCAACTCGCTCGAATAGTTTGGCCGGCCGGCGGGCTCCACCGCGAGCTACCCTACCGCCAGCAACCCCCCTACACGACTCCTGACGCTCTGAACGTGCGGCCCACGGACACCCTAGAGGGTCGACTCCGCGGCGGCAGCAGGCCAGGGCTTCGGCTGCGGTATCCCGACGAAATAGGTGGCGGTGACGAGGTTCGGTTTATCCAGCAGTTGTTTCAGCCGAGCGACACGGGGTTCGAGATCTGGGAAGACGAGTTTGACGGCGTTACCCTGAGCGGTGATTGGTCTACGGCGACGTGGATCGGGACTGCTCCGGACGTGATGGTCAACCCGCCGCCGGTTGCGTTCAATGCCCCAGTCGGCGCGGTCCGCGATCTCCTGACCATCGATACGACGCTCCCGTATGAAGTCAAGATGTGGTGCGTCCCATTCGACGCGGGCTCTGGGCTGGCGTGGCACGGGAGCTACAAACTCTTCGCGCGCCTCGACGATACGACCCCGGACTGGACGGTCGATGGACTCCAGGCCGAACTTGTCCAAACCGGAACGACCGGGAACTACACGGGCACGCTGAAGGTCAACGCGGCCAGCGTGACCACGACGCACACGTTCACTGCCGGCAGCACTGGGGGGCCGGTTGCCGCGTGGCTCCATATGATAATCACGCCTACTCGTGTCCAAGTGTTCTGGGCCAACACCCTTGTCCTGGACGAAGCGGTTACGCCGGCCGGCGGCGATCGCGTGGGATTCGGCCTCGAATGCACCGTGACTGGCGGCGCGGCCATGATCTCGAAGTTTCAGATCAAGCACTTTACCGCGGCCGCTAAGAGCCAGGAAGTCTTGATCGCATCCGCGGGCGGCGAGATCTGGAGGAACAACGCGCCTGACACCGCGATCAGCCAGGTTGTCGCGGCCGGCGTATCCACTGACAAGAAGCTCCAGGTCGCTGACCGAGGATCAAAGTGCTACATCGCCGACTGGTCTGCCGATAGAGTCACTGGGAGCGATGGCGCCATAGCCGCCGACGGTATCACACTCACGGCGCCGAGCGTTTCCGACTGGACGGACTTGAGTATATCGACGACGACGGATGTTGTTGTCATCACCGATGGACTGGGCGCAGTGACGGACGGGACGTACAAGATCGCAAGCATAAACGTCGGCAACATCGTGCTTGCGCTCACCGTGGGCGGCGCTGGCGCATGCAGTTATCAGGTCATCAAGGCCCCGCTCGTGTACGACGCCACAGACAACTCGCTCGCGATCTGGTTCGCCACGGCCGGCAAGGGCCAGGTCCCTTCAGGCAACCCGCTCGTGGCTCGGTATCGAGACCGGGTGGTCTTGGCTGGTGACAAAAGGGTTCCGTACGCCTGGTTCATGCCGAGGCAGGGAGACCCCCTCGACTTTGACCTCACAGCGGACGCCAGTGATGCGCAACGCGCTGTGATTGGAACGACCGCCGAAGCCGGGGAACTTACAGGCGAACCCATCACGGCCTTGATCCCATTCCGAGACGACTACCTGATCCTCGGCTCCAGGGCCTCCCTCTGGGTCATTCGCGGCGACCCCGTGTTTCTGGGCCAACTCGACGCGATCTCCAGGGAGGTCGGCATCCTGAGCGCCCATTCATGGACGCATGGACCCGAGGGCGAGCTTTACTTCCTTGGCATGGGAGGAATGTATGTGCTTCCGCCCAACGCGGCAGGGACGCCACAACTTGTCTCCGGGATGATCCCGGAAGAATTGCAGAACATCGACCCGTCCGAGAATGACATCTCGTTGAGGTACGATTTCAAGAAAGACGGAGTGATGATCCACAACACGGCGGAGGCTGGATAATGGCTGACCTTGTAGACCACCAACCAATCAGGGCAGACGTGCGCAGCCAAGATGAAACAAAGCGCGCGCTTCAAGGCCTCGATACGAGGATTAGAGCAATCACGGCGGCGATCAACCCGCTCGGTGACGAAACGACCGTTGGAGGCCTTACGGTGACAGGCTTCGTGAAACTTACCATGGTTGACGGCACAACCCTCAAGCTGGGAGTGGTAACATAGGATGCCCGGATTTGCGTATTCAGCGCTGGAAGGCGAAGAAAGCCCTAGTCCTTCCGGGAGCACGGGCACAGGGACGGGAACTGGTACGGGGACCGGAACTGGTACGGGGACCGGAACTGGAACAGGCACCGGGACGGGAACAGTGACCCAGACAGTCACCGAATCGTTTCAGTCGCCGCCTACAGGAACCGGTACGGGGACTGGAACTGGAACTGGAACAGGCACGGGAACCGGAACAGGCACGGGAACCGGGACAGGGACGGGAACCGGGACAGGGACGGGCACGGGGACGGCAACAGTTGTCCTCAACGACTGCAATGACTGTACCGCGGGAGAAACGCCTATACCTGACAGGTTGTGGATTTCAATGCCGACCGGCCTACCGCCATCGGAAAATCCTGGAAGTTGTTTTCATCGAATGAAAAACGCCAACGACCGCGTTCAGATTGATTGGGTTTCTGAGTGTAGGTGGGAAAAAGTGCAGGCATACCCCGAACCGCTTGAACAACACAACATGGGGATGCGGATGAACTGGCAGACGATCAGTACCGGATGCACAGTCATTTCGCCAAATTGGGTAATTTTCCTTGACTGCCGAGCCTTCAATCTTAGCAATAATCAGTGCTGGGGTGGACTGGAGCAGGACGCGTCAAAGGCGTGTGACCCGGATACGTTCTCGCACTGCGGAAGCGGCGGGAACCAAACGTGTTTTGATATAGTTGATGGCGGTCACGGCGCTGGTGGCGGTGACGAAACTGCTGTGATCCATACAGATGACGGGTCTTAGGGAAATACGATGGCAACGATAAACCCACTGCAAGCCGGCCCGGAGACCGTACAAGCGCGCCGAGACTGGGATGAGGTCAAAGAGAATGACCGGAGCATCAAGTATCGGCCAAAGAAGCACCGCTGGATCCTGAAGCCGAGCATACCGGAGTGCTGGCGCGGGGACTATCAGGAATGGCATATCGAAGCGGACAATTACCAGCGCCAACTGTACTGCGGGAAGTTTGAGACGTGGATCAACCCCGGCGGTAACACTTGCGAACTCTGCGAGAGAAGGCTGTGGCCGTCCATGGAGAACGCGCGCCGAAACATCGAAATAATGCTGGCTGAACAGACAAAGGAAGCCGCGGAAGACGCGGTTGTCTCATGGATGATCAACGGAAGCATCACTGAATTGGAGGCGCTCACTCTTGCCTGCGAATACCTCACTGACTGACCTGGAAAAGCGTATCAAGGCAGCCGCCAAAGTTGCCCGTGGACACGCTAAACCAAAGGGTCCGTGTAAGCACCTGGGGGAGACTCTGCGGACAGTGACCCACGAATGCTGCGGTGAGGTCAACGTCTTCCTGTGTCCCCAACTCGGTCACGAGGTTGAGTCAACGAAGTGCGTCTCCTGTAGAGAACACGAACCAGTCGAGAAGCGCCTCAAGGCGTGGGTCGTCGCCTACCCCCAGAAGGGTTCGATTGCCAACATCCAAAAGGCGCTCGTTGAGTTGGGCTTCGACGTGGACCTGTTCCAGCGCGGTGAGGGCGCCCCGGAGTGGGTCCCTGAACTCTGTAAGCGCATCAAGACGGATCGGCCCGACCTGTTCGTGTGCTTCCAGCGGCTCTATGGCGGCGCGTCGTCGGAACTCGGCAAACTCCTGAAGGAATACGCCGTCCCCGAGATCTACATGGACTTCGGTGTGTGGCCCCACTACGGCGCCGTGATTCTCGACCCGCTTGGCGAGAACGCCACCAGCGAACTCGTGGGCAACCTTGATTCGTTTGAACTGGCCGGATATCTGAGGAAGGCCGCGGACGAACAGGCCCCGCTCCTGGCAGAGATGAAGGACACGATCAACCGTCAGGCCGAGGCCGCCGAAGCGGACCTGTCGCTCTACGGGCTCGACGGCTTACCCGACGACTTTGTTTTTCTCTGTCTCCAGCGGTCAGGCGACATGGTTCTGAGACTTGACGCCGAAGAATCAAGGCGCGACACGGGCCGCGTCATGGGCGACTTCATCGCCGAGGCGAAGCGTCAAGACAAGTTCGTCGTCATCAAGATGCACCCGTTCGACGAAGACTGCGCCGCCAAAGCCGCGCAAAGGCCTCAACGCGGAAAACACTACCGCATCCTGCCGCGCGTCATCGAGAACAACGAGAATGCGATGGCGTGGCTCCTGAAGAACTGCGCCCACATGGCGACGGTGAATTCGACCGTCACGTTCTCGGCGCTCGCGGCCGGCTGCAAGGTGGTCACGCTTGGCAAGGGCTGGTTCACCGGGAACAAGGTCACGGCTGAGTATCGGTCGATCCTCGGTGGTATCCTTGGGCCAAGCCGGGATGTTGAGCAGGATCGTGCGGACCGCTTCTTGCTTCACGCGCTTTCTCGGCAGATCACTGAAGAGGATTGCCTGAATCCGGAACTCGTGGGCAACCTGTTAAGGGCTAGGCGCGGACTCCCTTCGCCACTGAGTGACGTGACAACCATAACGTGCGTGTATGCCCCAGATTTGCACATGGAGCACGTCACGCGCCGATGTCTGTGGGCGCTCATGGAGCATGCTCCTGAATCGCCAAAAATCGCGGCTATCGATCTGGCTAGAGACGAGTTTGTTGACGAGATAGAGGTAATGGGGTTTACCATCGTGCGGCCTGATCCGGGTGGATCGCCTCCGAGGATGGCAAGCCTTCTCCAAAAAAGCCTTGAACGCATCGACACGAGATTCGCCGTGACCGTCGAGAGCGATGTGTTCGTTAACAACGAGACAATCCCAACGCTTCTGCGTCGAATCGGTGGAGTCTCAGGGGGTATCGCCGGAGTCGAGGCGACCTATGTAAACTCGTCTGGCGCCATGGCCTATCCTACAACGAGTCACCAGAAGTACCAGTCTGGGACGTGGGACCCTCAACTCAAGTTGGACCGAAGCCACATCTGTTGGGCTTGTGCGATCTTTGATTGCCATGCGCTGACCACTATCAACTGGGATAGTCTTCCGCAGCTATGTCAGAGCGACGTAAGGGTGGGGCGTCGCTTGCGTGACAACGGGTACAAGATTCTTCGCGACTATTCGGCCACAGCGGAGCACATGGGGCACCAAAGCATAAGGACCAGGAACAGCATTGCGGCCAGCGACAAGACTGGCGCTGGAGCGGCGGCCATTCAGCGTAGTTCAGGGTATGGAGACGTGCTTCTTGCGAGTTCAATCGCCAGGGCGATAGGCCTCATGGACAGCGGCCTTCCAGTAGCGTTTCGCACGAAGTGTCCAGGAATTCTGCTCAACAACCCAGATATTAGCGACCTTCAGCCCCCGTCAACTCGGTTTCACGAATCGTCTCTTTCGCTCGACTGGGCGTACGAAAAGGAGCCTTGGGACCATGCAATAGACGCATACCTTGAGGCCGCGCGACTCAGCGCCACGATCACTCCAATGCAGAAGGCGATGTGTAGGCCGAAGGTGTACCCGTCCGAACAAGACCGGGCCGAAGCGGCCAACTTCCTGCCCGCTGGGAAATGGGTCACAATACACAGCGGGCCGTGTGGCTGGAGCACGCGCAAATGGCCTATGGAGTCATGGGTAAAGCTCTGCAAGTTCCTTCGAGTCAAAGGCTACAAGATCGCAGTTCTATTCGACGCCATTCTGGCGAAGCAGATAGATGCGGAACGGTTTTTCAACAAGGATGATAGCTTGGTTTGCGCGTCAGTCATTGAGCGATCCAGTCTTTTCGTCGGGATAGATAGCTGCCCATCCCACTTTGGGCAATGTGTCAAGACCCCGAGCGTAATTCTCTTCGGCCCCGTAAAACCCGAATCTCGGTTGCATGCAGCGGCTTCTGCGGAAAGCGGTGGGCCTGGGGTTGCGTTTCCCGTTACGCCGCACGGCGTTGAATGCGCCGGTTGCGCAGGCGAACAGCCCCGTCTTAGCGGAGACATCTTTTGTAGGCAAGGCGGCGTTCCATAGCCCTGCATTGCATCGATCACTGTGGACGCCGTAATGGAGTCGGTTGCACTGGCCGAAGTGGCGACCCCGGAGTCCGCTGAATGGCAAAAGTGTCCCGAGCGATTTTCTCCATACCTGAGCTGCCGCGGCTTTGACTTCGGATGCGGCGCGCGCCCTATCCGTCCAGAAGCTATTTCTGTAGACACCAGGACACTTGGGGCTGTGGACCTCGTTGCTGATATTGCCAAGCCCGTCCAAGCCCCTGACGGATGGGCCGATTACGTCTTTTCGTCCCATGCCCTTGAGCACGTCAAGGATTATCGCGCGGCGCTTACTGAGTGGACGAGACTCCTTCGGACTGGCGGCAGGTTGATCCTCTACTTGCCTGACGAGCGCTACGTGGAGTATAATCCAGCGCATCTTCACACGTTTTCGGTGCAAACACTGTCCGAAGAACTCACGGACAAGTACGGATACAGGATCGTCGAAAAGGACGCCAGATCTTTCGACTACAGCTTCTTGATCGTCGCCGAGAAACCCAAATGAGTGCAATGAATCGAAACCAAGCGGTCGCCTTTGCCAAGGATGCCCGCGAGTCCGGAAAGGTTGTCGTCTTCACCAATGGATGCTTCGACCTTCTCCATCCGGGCCACTTCTTCGCCTTAGAGAGGGCGCGGGGGGAAGGGGACGTGCTCATCGTGGGCCTGAACAGCGACCAGTCTGTTCGCAGGCTCAAGGGCGAAGAGCGCCCAATCGTTGACGAAGACGCGAGGGTCGCCCGAGTTGCCGCTTTGTCGTGCGTTGACGGAGTTGTCCTCTTCGACGAAGACACGCCGGCCGACCTGATCGCCGCACTGGAGCCCGACGTTCTTGTCAAAGGGAAAGAATGGGCCGGAAACGTGGCTGGAGCCGATACTGTACTCGCTCGCGGAGGTCGAATCGTGCTTCTTTCTCGACTCCCCCATCACAGTACAAGCGCGATAGCTGACGCCCTTGTAGCATTGAAATAGGAGAACACCATGGCTTTGAGCATCAGAGATCAACTGGCCGCAAACCCGCTTTTCGGCAGGCGCAGGGGCGGGACTTCCAGGCCCTTCGGGATCCTCGGAAACGTCCCCGGCCAGCAGACCCAGTTCACGGCTCAGAGGCCTGTGTCGGCCAGCGATAGGCTCACCAGCGAGTTCCAGCAGGCGGTTGACGCGGCCACTGCTGCGAATACGGCCAGGCGCGATCAGATCCTCGGCGGCTTCGACGACCTTGCCGCGCAGCAGAACACCCTTCTTGACCAACTGGGCCAACAGGGCGCCGCGGACGTGGAGCGTCGCTTCCAGGGCATCTCCACGCAGGCGGGTCAGAACCTCGTCACAAGCGGCCTGTCAGGCTCTACAATCGCTCCGCAGATCCAGGCGGGCATTGGGAGGCAGGCGGCCGAAGCAGAGGCCTCACGGGCCGCAGGGATCGCTCAGCAGCGTCTTGGCGTGACCACTCAGAACCGAATGGCCCGACTCGGCTTCCTGGAGCGCATCGAGGAAGAATTTCCCAATCAGGCCCAGTTTCTCCAGCAGCAGCAGCAGTTTGGCGAGTTTGGGGGCGCCGCACAGCCGCAGGGCATCCAGTTCGCGCCCAACCCGATTCAGCCGCGGGGAGGCATCGCCGGCCGGGTTCAGCGGCGTCGGGCCGGGTCGAGCGCCCAAAGTCCCCAGAGTTCGGGCATTCGCTTCCTTCAGAGGCCGAGCGTCGGCGGCAGGCCGGATCCCAGGAAGGCGCGAACGAGCCCTGGTTTCAGATCACCACCGAGCAGGCCCGATCCGAGAACAGCGCGTACCAGTCCAGGGTTTCGGTCTGGTCCAAGCGCAGGGCGCGGAACCGGCTCGATCACCTTTGAAGGCCGCACGATGACGCTTGCCGAGTTTCGGAAGCTTCAGGCCGCACAGTCGCAGTTCATCTTTGGACCGCAGGGAACTCGTATCTTTGGATAGCCGGGGAGCAACACCGTGACAGCACAGGACACGCAGATCCTTCAGACGCTCCTGGAAGGCCAAGCATCCATCCACAAGCGTCTTGACCGCTATATCGAGCGCCAGGAGCAACGCTGCGCCTCAGAGCAGTCTCGCGCCGCCGTGATCGATGAGCGCCTCAGATCGCATCTTGAGGGTCACACGGCAGGGCAGGGCATTGCCCGCTACGCTTTTGTCCTAATCGTTGCCATTTCAGGACTCTTCGTGTCACTTTGGAAGGCGATATTCCCATGAACGACGCTGTAGCCATATGGAGCGCTTTCATTTTCATCGGTATCGTCGTACTCCTGAGTGTTATCGTGATGATCCTGTCCGGTTGTCAGGGAAGCGCGGCGCCGGAGATCAAGCCTTCAGCCAAGATCACGCCGACGATCACAGCCGGCGACGGAGCGGAGATCCTGACCAAGATAAGCCAGGTTCAGAAGACCGTGAGCACAATCACAAACAATTTCGGACTTGACTCGGAACGCCGCAAGCTCGAAGAGGCACGCGGGCGCAAGTCCGAGAAGACCCGATCAGCCGCCGGCATACTCGTGGCCGGCTTCATTCTCATGGCCCTGCTCATCAAGGCCCCAGTCAATCCGCTCTACTCAGCCGTCATCTTCTTTGCGGCCATCGGCTGCATTGTCGGATCATACCTCTTGCCGCTCATCTGGATAGCGTAGGAGCAACCCATGGCAATCAGACGCAGATTTGAACCGAGCGCAGCCGCCCTTGCCGGCACAGCCCGCGGCATCGGCCAAGGCAGAGGTCGCCTTCGCGAGCGCGAGCGTAACGACCGGCTCCAGGCCCAGGGAGAGGCGGCAGCGCGTCAGCAGGCCCAGTTCGACGCCAACAGGCAGCAGCAGCAGGCTCAGTTCGGCCAAGGTCTTCAGTCTCGTGAGGATCAGTTCGCCGCTCAGCAGGACTTTCAACAGCAGGCGTTCGAGGAACAGCAGCGCAAGGCGATCTTCACGGAAGAAGAGCAGTTGCTCCAGGGCTTCGGCAAGGCCGCGACGATTGATCCGAGCATGGAACTGCTGCCACAGGGCCAGCGCGAAATGTCAAAGTTGCGTAGCCGCGCGTCAGCGGTTGTCTCGGACCGCGGGCTGGGAATTGAAGAGAAGCAGGACCTCATACAGAACCTCATGCTCAAGGCGCGGAACGTTGCGGCGCAGGCGAAGAAGCGCGTTGATCCGAGGGTGAAACTCCAGAAGCAGGACCACGCGAACAAGGTCGAAATTCAAGACCGGAAGCTTGCGTCGAACGAGCGCATGGCGCAGGCTACGGCGGTTGAGTCCGCTCGCAAGGAGCAAAAGAAGGACGCCGCCCTTGCCGAAAAACTCCAGCGTGACCAAGAGAAGATCGCACGCGATCAGATTGAGGCGGCCCGAAAGCGAAGCGAAGAAGATCGGAAAGAGCGCCTCAAGTTCGAGCAGGAACTCCGGAAGGGGACGGTCGATGAAGGAACAGGCGAGGATACCGCAAGTAGGCCTCACACAGAAGGCGAGATCCTGTTCAAGATGCAGCAGTTTGACGAAACCAGGCGCTCCGCTCGCGAGAGGTTCGCCCAGAGCCAGCGGCAAGTGCAGGCCCCGCCCGCCCCGCAGGCCCCGCCCGCCCCGCAGGCGGCAGAGGCACGGGAGCAAGCCATGGTGGAAAAAGATAAGCGCGCCGGACTCCTGCCTGGCTCCGTCAAGATACTTGCGGACAATAGGACAATCGAGTTTGAGGAAGCGGATGGTGCAATTAGAGGGCTCCCAATAGGGAAAATCAGGTTCAATTACGGCGCCGAAGGACTTACTGATGAAAACATCGGCGCGGAAAGCGAAAAACTGCACAAACTGAAATCAGAGGTCTCGAAGGGCAACCTCTCGGCGGCTAGAATCCTTGCGAGAATGGTCGTGCAAAACCACCCGTTTATCTTCATCGAAGACTGACCCGGAGAATCCATGCCAATCGGAATCGACATCAGTGACCTTGAGGAAATCGGGGCTCCCAGTGCGCCGTCTCAGCGTGGCGGTCAGGGACTACCGCCCTTGCAGCCACTGATCGACATAAGTGACCTTGACATCCCCGAGCCTGACCCCCTCCCCGGCCCCGCCCCACTATCCCCAGGCACAGTGCAGCCGCCGCAGGTTCCCGAGGCCGGTGGAATTGAAGACCCGAACGCGAGCCTGGAGTTCCTGTCGGCCCAGTTCCCGCGCTTGGGTGAGGCGTTTCCTCAGCTCGACGACGCCATTCAAGGGGAGTCTGATCGCGCAGCGGCAAAGGCGTTCTTTGGTGGGGGGCGTAATGCCTCCGATTTTCAGGCTCTGACGCCAAAGGCCAAGCGCCTGTCCAGCATTGCGGCGATGAAAGAGTTTACTCGGACGGCGGAGTTTCGAAGACGCGCTAAGAGAGACGGCCTCGTGAACGCAACCGACTGGGCGCGCAAGAAGGCGTTCGGTGGCAGGCGTGACATGTCCGACGCGCTCGCCGAAAAGGAGCTTGTCAGCTACATACCGTTCCTGACTGACTTGAACGATCTCAACACTATCTTGAAAGTACGGACGGCGGCTCTTAGGCTGAAGGCCGATGCAGATGGCACTGAGCCGCTGGGAAGTGTTCCAAAGCGCATCGACCTTCACACTCTACGAGCATATCAGGAGAAGGTGGAATATCTTCAGGCGCGCGGCGCCACGTTCGGCGGTAAAGTGACCAGTCTCATTACGGGCATGATCCCCTTTATCGGCGAATTTCTCTATACTAGTGGCCTCTCAGCCGTTGTTGGAACTGGGGCGAAGCGAGCCCTCAGAAAGTTGGTGAAGACAGGGCTCAAGCGGAAGGTGCTGGGGGAAACAGCAAAAGTCCTTATGGCGGCAGCAGCAAGGACGGCGCTAAATCCACCGGCGGTCATTGCAGCCCAGCAACAGTTTGCCCTTGATGGGTTTGTCATTGACAAGGACGGGAGGTTCCGACTCATAGAGGGGCAAGAGGGGTCGGGTCTTGCCGGGTCGATCTGGAAAGGCGCGATGTCTGTCTATATCGAGCGCCTCACTGAGGAACTAGGCGAACCTCTCGGAAAACTCGTTGGCAGGAGCGTCCAGCAGATTCCCGTACTGCGAGGCATCAAGCCCGCTGTTGCCGGATACCTAAAGAGGGTACTCGGCCGCTTCGGCGACGTATGGAGAAAGGCAACGGGTAGCACCCAAGCCCAATACATCAACAAGCTCGCGACAAGGGCTGGCCGGAACAGTATGCTTGAGGAAATCGGCGAAGAGCGTATTGGTGAGATTCTTCGCTTCGCGGCCCGCATCGACAAGGACTTGAAGTTAGCCGACCTGGACCAGATAGGACAAGAGATTGTGGGGTTTGGATTGCTTGGCATCGGGACAAAGGGCGGCGGCGCCATGGTCGGCCTTGCCAACGCAAAGAGCAACAGCCGCAAGGACGTAGCGGAAGGCCTAGGCGTGAGGCCGTCAGACCTCCCGCCAGAACTTGACAGCGCAGAGAACCGCCAGCAGGCGATCATCGAAGTGCAGAGGGCCATCGAAGAGCAGCCTACGGAGGAAGAAGCCGAGGCTATCGTGGAGGCGGAAGCCGCCCCCGAAGAAGGTCAAGTTGACGAGTTCGGTTTCCCTGAGCCGGCGCCGGGGGAAGGTGGGCCACAAGTCCAGATCATTGAACCCCAGGTTGAAGAGGCCATCGAGCGGCTGAGGCAACTCCCCGAGCTTGGAGACGTTCAGGTTCAGCGTGACACTGACGGGACTATCCTGATCGAGACCCCAGGAGGCGCGCGGGCGAACGTCGTCATCGAAAGCCCGGAGAGTATGGCCGAGTTTCAGCAGCAGCACCAGGCCGCCCTCGTCGAGTCCGCCAAACAGGCAGGCATCGAAAAGCCGGCCGAAGCCGAACTCGCCGGGGCTTTCATTCCCAATGCGGACCCTAACGGGCCAGGCAGGTTGCATCTTCGCGCAGACGCGCCGGCCGAGGTCATGTCACACGAGATTGCTCACTGGTTTCGAGAGGCTGGGCTGATTCCCGAAGCCGAGTTCCGGGAAGTCCTCAACCGGGTTGGCAAGGGTGACTTTCAGGGGCGAAGGGCAGAGGAAGCGTTCGCGCATGCGTATCAAAAATGGGTCAGGGGAGAATCCAAGCCGCCCGGCCGCATTGCTCGAATCTTCCAGAAGATCAAGAACTTCATCGGCGGCATTCTAGGGAAGGAAGCCCCTGCTGAACAGCCGACCTTTCGCGCTATTCGCGAGGGAAAAGTTGCGGAACGCCCCCCAGTTGCCAAACCTGAGACGGTGGTCCAGAAGCGTCGCCGTGAGATCGCGGAACAGCGAGAGGCGGTGAGGGAAGCCAGGGACGAACGCATCTTTGAGGAAAGGGAGACCAGGGCGGATCAGGTTCTTGCGGAGCAGCGGGCAAAGGCCCCGCCAAAGCCGAAGCCCATTCCCAAGGAACTCGGCGCCAAGAACAAGATCGTCACCCGCGAGTCCGCCGAAGAGTCCCGCAAGGCGCTCCGTGACATCTTTAAGCGCCTCCAGACAGGCCCCCCGGTTGACGCGATCCCGCACATGGTCAAGCTCGGTGTCTTCCACTTTGAGGCCGGCGCTCGCAGCTTCGCCGACTGGTCGAAGCGCATGATCGCAGATCTCGGGGCCAAGGCCAAGCCGCTGCTGCGGAAGGTCTGGAACCAGATGAAGGACACGCGCGAGCGTATCGAGGGCCAGGAGCGGGCCGATCAGGTTCAGGAGCCGGAGAACCCGACGCCCACTGATTCGATGCCGCTCCTTGAGGACATGCCCGACGCAAGAGTGCCAAACGACGCGCCCGTGATGGATCTCATGGACGAATGGCTCGCAGATCGTGACGAATCGGAGACCGAGGCCGACATCCGGTTGCAAGTTCACCAAGACCAACTCTCAAAGCTCGCCGGAGAGAGGCGCTATGGCCCAAAGTCCAAGCGGCTTGCCGAAGTGGTCCACACCCACATCGACCTCACGGGCCGAGCCGAAGAGCAGATGGCTAAATTTGGCGAGACCGTCCCAGAGTCAAAGAAGAAGCTCGTGGCCGAATCACAGAATCTATCGCCGGAGGTCAAGGCGTTTGCCGACATGATACGCAAGGAGAACGCCGAGATCGGTCGTAGAGCCAAGGACGCCGAGGTCATCATCAATGTCCTGGACAACTACGTTACGAGACTTTGGCGAAAACCGGGCAGTGCTGAGGGTCAGGCCGCTCTTGCCAAGTTTACGCAGTCAACAGGCCGTTCGAAGCGCCGCAGACTCGAAAGTGTTGTGCATGGCTGGTCGCTCGACTTTGACTTGGCCGTTCAGGGTGTGGCCGAGGCGCAGGCGCTCGCGTCCAAACAGGTCGATCAGGTGATTCACGACCGCAACTTTGTGAAGCTCGGAGTCAAGAGCGGGATCTTTTCAGAGAAAGCCCTGGAAGGGTTCAAGCGTGTTGACCATCCGAACTTCACGACCTGGAAGTTCCGGGCCAACATCAACGAGGAAGAGGCCCAGGGCCGCAACTTCTTTACCACGGACGATGGGCAGGTATTTGAACGGGTTGCACTGTATGCGGACAAGAAGCTGGCGACGCATCTGAACAATATCTTCCGGGAATCCGGGCTCTTGTCGGTTCCTCTCATTCCGACTCTTAAGAAGTGGAACGACATAATCAAGCAGCAGATCCTTTTCACAACCCTTTTTCACCCCCAAGCGCTTATGCGGTCTTACACACTCGCGAGCCGGGCGATTAACCCGTTTAAGGGCTTCGAGTTGGGGAAGCAGATCGTACAAGCGAATGGGCCACTGCTTCGGGATCTTGTCCGCGGCGGCATGACCCTCTTCAAGGTTCAGGACTTTGACTTTGAGCTTACCCGCCAGCAGACCATTATCGGCGCAGTGCTTGACAAGGTCCCTATGGCTCGCGGGACCAACAAGGCGCTCAACGAAATCAAGGAAGAAATGACCAAATACATATTTCACCGGATGCTTCCGTACTTGAAGGCGCAGTCCGGCCTTCTTGAGTACATCCACATTCTCAAAAAGAACGCCGGTCCTCTTCGGCGGGGAGAAATAACGAGGCATGATTTGGCTAAACAAGTTGCAAGGTTGCAGAACGCCGACTTTGGAGGACTGAATCTTCGCAGGAAGGGGCGCAATCCCACCGTCCAGCTGCTCTTCAGTTTCGCAGCCCTTGCGCCAGACTGGACAGAATCCAATGTTTTGACATACACGCGGGCGTTTAGGCTCAATAAAGAGGCTCCCTTGTATCGAGCGATGTGGGGAAGAGTGCTGCTCAAGGGCCTGACCGCCACGGTTCTCTTTAACGCCCTGATATCCATAGGGGATGACGACGACATGTTAACAGCGTATGAAAAAGCGTGGGATGACGGGCGCCTACGATGGCTTTCTGTCAATCTGACTTCGCCCTATCGCGCGCTTGGCGGGCACCCTGGGAAGCGCAAATACTTCAAACTACTGGGGCACTTCCTTGATCCGATCAGGTGGACAACTGATCCATTGGGATCAATCAAGAACAAGGCTTCCTGGCCGGCAAAGGCGTTTCTAGCCGCCATCTTGGGGCGTGACTGGGCGGATAGGCCCTTCACAAACTACGAAGAGTTGCTTGGCATTGACGACAAGGGCCGCTTCAAGAATACCGTGCCCGGAAAGCATCGCAAGGGCGAGCCAAAAGGCGGCAGGCTCAAAGGGAAGACGGTAAGGAGCCCGTACACCAAGGGCGGCCCGCTCAAGTGGGAGCAGTTTCCGAGTTGGGCGTTGAACAATGCCAGAGGGACGCTCCCGATACCGGCCCAAGCGGGGGCGGCCTTCCTTGCCGGGGAAATCGATATGTTCGACTTCCTGACGCGGGCAGCCGGATTTGCCACCAGCACGACCTACCCCAAGCCGAAGAAAAAGCCCAAAACCCGCAAGGGCGGCAGCCGTCTGCGCTTCATGGGAGCCCCGCTCTAAGAAAATAACCGATTTCCCCCTTGCCCCTCATCAATTCATAGGGTACGATTATCCCTGAACGGATTGCCTTGGAGGGCTTTTCAGATGCAGACCCGAGCCGCGGCAGAACTCGCGCCATTGCACACCCTCACAGTGGCGTCACCCCGCCCCTCCAAGGTGGAGTTTCTGTCGCGGCTCTTTTTTGAAGGGAGACGTTATGCCTAAAGTGACCGTTCCGCACGAAGTTCTGAAGCATCTCGACAAGATGGTTGAGGTCGGGGAGACCATGGCCGAGGCTCGGCATCGGTACCAGAACGATGTCCTCGCCGTCCACCACAACATCGCGGGCATCCTCAAGGACGGTCCCGGCCTCGACGCCCTGCCGCTCAGTTGTGTCCACCTGAACATCACGTGGGCGTTTTGCCGGTCTGAGGACAATAAGTTCATGATTAAGTCCATCCCGCTGACGGCCGTGGCCGAGCCCGTGGCCTCCGTGCCTGACGCGGAAAACGCGCCTACTGCGAAGGGCGAGAGCGATGAGTGAAGGCAAGGTCCCGAAGCTGGTGGTCGACATGCTCGACGCACTCGGGGGCATTCAGGCCCAAATCCGCACCTTCGAAAAGCTCCGCAATGGCAAGGTGAGGAGCATTGACGCGCAGTTTCCAAAATGCGCGGGCATCGTTCAGGATGTCTACCTGGTTGCCTCGGAAGGGCGTCTCTGGACAATATCCTGGTCAGACAAAGGGGTTGACGGCGTCAGTATCGAGATCGATATTGAGGAAACGCCCCTAAGCGAGATCGAATCATGACCCCCACAGCGCGGCCTCTGAGCAACCCCTGCGTGGCGCCCCCCGGCAACGCGCAAAGGCCTCACGCCGCGCTGTCTGACTTTCTGGGCGTGGCTGCGGGCCACTACCCCCGCAGGCATTGCGTTCTGCGGCCCCCGTGGCAGGAGTTGGCTGCGGGTTGCCCGGCCGGCCGCGCCCAGAACCTTTTCAACCCGGCTACGGCCGGCAGAAACGACTCAAGAATCGATTCCGGGACTTCGGGTGGTACGAAGTCCCATGAAAACGGTTGGAACGCTCAGATCGGCTTAGGATGCGTTCTGCGGCTTTTAGGAGGAAAGTGATGAAATGCGACCAGTGTTGGAGCCTAAGCGATTCTTCGAGAAGGTGCGAAGAGCCGAGATCTCGGTGCATTGGGCAATATCGCGATGAAAAGCGGGCCTGCTCCATGTTCTACGACAAGGAAAAGGCGCAGGCTCGATGGCGGGCAGGCATGGCGAGGCGGCCATGAGCAACACAAACCTCGGCATCTTGGGCGCAACAAGCGCCGCCAAGCGAGAGGGCCTGTGCCGCCTCGTTGGCTACGACACCTTCCCCAAGCCCCGGCATCACCCCGCGCTGTCAAGGGCCATCTGGGCCATTCTCAAGTGGCGTCGGCTCACAGGCGAGTTCCGCACGCCCCGATTCTTCAGAGACGGAGGCGGGATATAACCGCCGGAAAGGAGACGTGATGTTTGGACTTAGTTTGACGCGGACGGTGCGGAAAAAAGCACTCCGAATCGAGACGGCAGAGGACTACAACTGGGATATATTCACGACGCAGACCCTACTCCTGAAGCAACTCCGCGCCAAGAAACAAGCCATCAAGGACATGAAGGCCGAACACGCCAAGGCCACGGCCGATGACGCCGAGCTCATCGACAAGCTCCAGCGCGATTGCAAGATGCATTCTCACAACTTGGCCGTCTTAGAGACCCAGGCCGACATCAAGCGCCTCCCTGCGGCGGGGTCTGTCAAGGCGTGCGAGATCTGCGGAGCCGCCCCAGGAACCGCCACACTCACCGACAGAACCTACGCATTTGCCTACTTCTGGATGCGCAACGACATTTATCATGCTGTGGGCGGAGGCGACGCCAGCGAGAAGTTTATCAAGGACGAAGAGCGCATCAAGGGGTACTACTGCCGCCGCCTGATCCGCCACTGCTCATCCTGCACCCACACATGGGAAGAGCGCATCCTGGAGCACAAGCCCAAGCCCCGCCGCCGCAAGGCCGCGCCCAAGAAAGCGAGGAAGTGATGTCTTGGTTCAATGACGACGAGGCAAAGATCAAGGGTCTCAGAGAGCAGTTGGAGGCCAGAAACCAGACGGTCCTTACCCTTGAAGCGCGGCTCAAGGTGACTAAAGACGCGCTGAGGCGTACGGGGGCGCGTTATCGAACCGTCGCCATCGATGCCGCCGTGAAAGAGACTGTGGAGTGGATCAGGGGCCTCCCGGTGTGCAGTTCAGTCCGAAGTTGCCCCGCCTGTGGCGGCAAGCCCAATAGCGTCACGAGATGCTACGACGTATTGACGCCGCCAACGCGCGAGGTTTGGCACAGGGACACATATCTCGACGCGGGCGGGGAACACGAGGAAGAAGAGATTGAGATTGGCGACAAATTGGCCTGCCTCCACTTACACCGCACCTGTTCGGAGTGTCGCCATTCTTGGAACGAGCGGCCTCGCAGTAGCATCAAGAAAGCGAGGAAGCGCTGATGGGCAGAAAGCCCAAGACCTACGACGCCATGTTTCACTTCGACACCATCTTGGTCACGCATTTCCGCGCCAAGGGCCACGGTGACCCCGGCGAAGGATTCGAGCCGCCTGACACGGACGTGCAGCGTGAAATCACCAATCTTAAGGTCCTAGGACACGACGATCCTCTGATGGTGTTTCATCCCGGCGACGACGACTTTGACCACTTGGTCCGCATTCTGAAGCTCCAGGAAGGGACCGAAGATAGGAGCATCGGAACATGACAATGACATGGGACGAAGCGGTCGCCACGCTCAAGAAGCGGCATGCGGATCTAGCTGCGCGGATCACGAGACACCTTGCAGTTCTCGCCCTACTGCGCGACAAGATCAGGACGCACAAGGACTTTGGGTACCTCATGTCTGGCCTTGCCGGAGACCTCATGGCAATCACCGATGAAGGCATGGAAATTCAGCAGGCGGTTGAGGATCAGGAGTTGGAGACATGATGGATTGGAACCAAGGAGACCGCAAGAAGGCGTCAGAAGACCTTGCTCAATGTGCAAAGGTCGCCGAACTCAGAAAGACTGCGCTCATGAGAATCAAAAGCGCGGTCCAGCCGCATGTTGCTCCCGAGAAACTATTAGGCCACATCGCCCGGAGAGTCTCCCAGATTGCTGATGAAGCCTTGGGGGACCCAGAATGAAACTCCGCTGCTCATCCCTACCGCGAATAGCCGCCTGCCCCGCATCAGCCGAGGCCCCGCTGGTGTCCGTGGTTGACGAGTGGAACGAGGCCGGCGCCGTGGGGACCGCCGTACACGAGGGCCTGGCGCACTGGATCAAGACCCAGAAATTCCCGCCGCTGGACGCGCTCTGTGAGAAGCACGGTGTCAAGCCCGCGGAAGTCGGCTGGCTCATTCGCAATGGCCGGCATGTCTGGGGCGTGTACGAGCCGCTTGTGGATCTCGTGGGCGTGGAGCACCACCTGACCGGAGCGCTTGGCGAGCATGAGCTATCCGGGCATCTTGACGAACTCGGCAGGCGCAAAGACAAGCCCAGAACCGCGGTCGTGATTGACTGGAAGACAAATCGCGTGGAGCGGGACTACTCAAGGCAGATTCTCGGATACGGGAGCCTCGTTTTCCAGAACGCCGCCCAGATCAACGAGGTAATCGGGGTCATCGTTTGGCTCAGGGAGGCCGAAAAGGACGGGTCGGTTCCCACGGAAACACTCACCATGACCCGAGACAACGTCAGCCTGTGGACCGAGAAGTTTCTGGACCATCTTGAGTCTGGTGAGTACACAAACAACCCGGAAACCTGCGCATTCTGCCCGAAACGCCACGCCTGCGCGACTCGGAGCATCCTCATGCGGAACGCTGTGGCATGTGTGTCGAAGCTGGACCCAAAGGCAGTGCTCACCCGTGACGATCTCGCGCGCATTTACCCCCAAGCCCAGGCTGCAAAGCGGGCTCTCAACGAGTTCGACAAGATGCTCAAGGCTCAGGTCGCTGAAGCGCCGGTGTCGCTTGGCAACGGGCAGGAGCTCTACATCCAGGAGACGAAGACGGACATCATTGCTCCACGCGACGCCGCTACGATCTACGGCGCAGATCAAGTTCTGGAGTCCTGCACACTCAGCAAGACTAAGTTCCTGGACGCCCAGACAGAGGGCGCCCCGAAACGTGGACGGAAGCTGGCTAAAACCGAGATTATTGACACTCTCCGGAACGCCGGAGCAATCGAAACGCGAGTGGATAAGAAACTCGCCAAGAGGAAGGAGAAGACGTGATGGACGCTGAAGCGATAACGGTGCTCACCAACAAGCTGGAGGCCATAGCCGTGAAGGCTGGGCCGCTTCTGGACACGCTGATTGCCCAAGTGCAGGCCAAAGGTATCGCGAGGGCGGTACTTGGGCTCACCATGGTCTTTGGGCCGGCAGTAATCTTCACGGTTGTCTTCCGAAAGAGGGAGGCACTTGCCAAAATGGGGTCAGAGGCGCAGTTCTTTGCGGGCACGACCGTGGCAATATGCACGCTAGTCCTGCTGTTGGGGGGAGTCTGCGAATTATCTGCTGGCATCAGCCAATGGATCGCCCCCCTCCCCCATCTCCTTGGAAAGTGAGGCTCACCATGACTGAAAGAGAACCCCTGACCCCCGCAGCCGAGACGGAGACGCTCCCGGCAGTGCAGGAGGAAAAGAAAGTTGACATCCCCATCGTGGACGGGCAACTCAAGCTGGCTGGCATCAATGACGTTTACCGCATTGCCTGCATGTACTGGGACGGTGGTGTTGTGCCGAGCAGCTTCAAGAACAAGATGGCTGTCGCCGTCGCCATTCTGAGTGGCATGGAACTCGGGATGTCACCCATGCAGGCCGTCCAAAACATCTTCGTCGTCAGCAACCGGCCCACGGTCTTTGGGGACATGCTGCCCGCGCTGGCGATTAAGGCCGGCGGCGACATCCAGGAAGAGCGCATGGAAGACGATGACGGCAATGTGATCGGATACCGGTGCACCGCGTCGAGGCGCGGCAAGAAGGACGTGGTCCAGAAGTTTACCATTGAGGACGCAAAGACGGCAGGCCTCTGGGGCAAGAGCGGCCCGTGGATCAATTACCCGCAGCGTATGCTTCAGATGCGCGCGCGCTCGTGGGCCATCAGAGACCAGTTCCCGGACGCGTTGAAGGGCTTTGGCGTCACCGAAGAAGTCCAGGACATCCCCATCCAGCAGGCAAACGTGGTCTCCACTACCCCCCTGAGCAGCGGCACAGCGCCCAGCACGGACATGGACGTTTTCGCGGACGGGCGCAGTTCAGTGGGGGAAAGCACCGCTCAAGAGCAGCAACCCCCTGAACAGGCTCCTGACACGCCTCCTGTGGACAAGAACGAGCCGTCAGAGCCGGAGAAGCCGGTCAAGAAGAGGCGCGGCCGGCCGGTGGGGTCGAAGAACAA
>SDBT01001833.1_pt1 | contig 38025 bp, 57 predicted proteins | sample 2277101 | NCBI WGS metagenome assembly SDBT01 (sample SAMN10404973, study PRJNA504765) | marine sediment metagenome | isolation source: marine sediment core GS10_PC15, 103 cmbsf | place: Arctic Ocean: Southern Knipovich Ridge | collected 2010 | reverse complement strand
ACCAGGATCAAGACTAGCTGGATCACCTGTATGGGTATCGAAGAAAAATTCTTGAGAGTTTCCACCAAAATCACCACTTGGGCCAGTTGCTCCAGCAGGTGTTGCTGTGACTCTAGAAGCCAACTCGTCTAGAGCCTCAAATACTCCAGTTGGTCCAGCAACAACATCATTCCAATCACCAGGAGTAGTAGCTGTATAACGAATGACACCTGTCCCGTCATAAACATCTAGGACTCCAAATATATTGATTAACTGCGCAGCAAGGTCTATTATGTTATCTGCATTTATATTCAGTTCGCCATCGTGTGGTGAATTTATGTTTAAATCAGAATCTCTAAACCTTAGAGGATTATTTGTATCTATTAATACTGTCCCAATTACTTCCAATCGAGCTTGAGGACTTGTCGTTCCTATACCTACTTGACCATCTTCGTCTAAGGTCATATATATAGGCAGATCTCCACCGCCAACAAAATTCTTAGTGGCGAAGTGAAGTTTTCCTTGAGAACTGAAACCCGTCCGTTCATGGATAATGGCAGCTCCAATATTTGATGGAACGGAAGAATGAACAAATCCCATTCCAACTGCTTCACCGGCATCATCAGAATTTTTCCATATGTTTAGAGCCAAGTCTGAGACATCAACACCTGTACCGCCGTTGGTTGCATTTATGGCTGTAGTTATAATCCTTGTAATGTGATCAGCGAAGTTTTCTCCTAGATCTATGTTTCCTTTTATGGAATCGCTAGTGCTTCTCAATACGAGATTTTCACCTAATGCAGTTCCGCCAGTTAATATTTGTCCTGACAATCGCCCGGCAAGTAGAGCATATTGAGAATGATCATCGTCAGTTAACGAAACAGGTTCGAGGAGTCCATGGTCAGTGGTACCAGCGACATCTACGGTATTACCGATATAGAGATGCCCTTGAATATGTAATGGAGTAATAATATCTGGCAAAGCAGGAGCTGGGCGATCCGTGGTTAGAAGGTTTTCAATAGCGACAAATCCAGTTTCGTAATCGAAGAACCAGTTTATTGGATCTGAACTAGCAATCTCCTCACCTTTATTTCCATAACCATCATCGGAGAAGAGACGGATAGTATAATCTTGCCCGAATTTAGGAGGCACCCATCCACGCAATCGAATTCCACTTTGAAGAGCTTCCCATCCCTGCTGATTGTCTACAGTGGCATCTTCTGTTAAAGTAAAATCATCGAAAAATTGTACTTCGGATGTGCTAGATCCTGGAGCAGGAACTGGGATCTCATCAGACCAAACCTCGCTGACATGGACATTAATTCCCCCGCCAGCATTTTCTTCAAAAAATTCCTTCGCATTTGCTGTATGATCTCGTCCAACAAGCTTTTTGAAGGCAATTTCTCGTTTAGTTTGGTCACTGAATGCCATTTATTACCAATCGGTTATTCTTATTCGTGAAATTACAGATGCTGTATTTCTTATTATGATTCTCACAACTACAGTGAAATCTGAATCTGCGGTACTAAAAGTCCCAAAAGAAAAACTCCAATCGTCACCACTTTGAGCTGTTTGACATCCGTCTCCATCTGCTCCTGTAAAAATGGCGACATTGAAGATAGATCCCATATCAAGCCATCCTGTCTCTGTTGGAAGTTTTATTTCGACATTTACATTGCCTGATCCTACGGGAGAAACATCACTTGCGGTTAATCCAACAAGTTCTAATATGCCATTATTATGTGGATCACCTGCATCTTCAAATGCTCTGAGATAAATCGCATCTGAAGTAAATCCGGAATAATCAGGACCTACTGGTAATCTTCCAGTAAAGTCTCCACCACCTGGCAAACTACTGCTTGATCCATGATAAAGAGATCCATGAAACACCGTTGCTTCTCCGTCTATCAGATCATCAGTAGAAGTCCAGTTGCCGGTAAGAGATCCCGGAACAGCATCATAGTTATTTGGATAAGCTGAGCCATCATTGTCAGGAAGACGGTAATCTTCATCATCAAACGGATCGTCTAAAACCGTCGAAGAATCTGAGAAAGTATCAACAAGGCGGAAGAGTGATCCTTCGATAGCAACTAAGCTTGTTCGTCCTGGTTTTCGTAATAACACTGTTGCTCTGGCATTTGTAGCTCTCCGATCTACCCTCGTAATCGTTATCACGAAATTGGTAGACCCCCCAAGTTCTGCTACATCATCAAAGCGTGGTGTGGGAGAAGATATTGTTCCATCCCAAGCAGCATCAGAAAGGGAAATAACGACATCTGTTAATCCTGGGAAGGAAGCATCATCCGAGGTAAATGCATTGCTTTGATATGTATTACTAAAAATGTTATTGTAAGTTCCAGTCAAAAAGAAAGTACTATTTATTGTATAACTTCGGATTCCAGAAAGCTCTCGGTATACTGGGGTATCCTCCGCTGCGGAGGTAGCTGAACTAACGCCTTGAACCGCAGATTCATCATCCCAAAATATTTCATATTCTTCCGAATCTTTATTAGAACTTTCAAAGTTATGACGCATAACAATCTTATTGTATCCTGTACTCACGTAGGTATTGGCATCGATAGTAGCGTCTCCACGTACCCATGCAGTGAAACTATTGTAGCCAGCATTTTGAGCGTTGAGAGTTAATGACAGATTAGAGCTTGGAGTTCCTGTAACCAAGTCAATACTTCCTTGCTCTGCTTCTAGTCCATCTTCGGTGATTCTAGATGATAAAGTTCCTACGTCACCTGGATAAAATGTATCATCTCCTCCAGCTTCTGAATCTCCCACGGTTGGATTGGTTAGGGTAAACGCATTAGATAGAACTATTTTACCGCCCACATAGGTTCCATCGATGCTTTCTCCAGCTGCACTTTTATAGTTTTGATACTCTTTTTCGGAGGCATTGCCATCAAACAAACTAACTCCCGCCATGGTAAGTGATTCTCCTTCTAGAGATAGCGGTTTAGCTGGAGCTAACTCTGCAAGTATTTCATTTATATCATCCAAGGCATCACATACTTTCGTTGTTATTTGCCAATCCAAAAGTCCGTCTGAAATATAACCATCAGTAGGTGTTCCAATGTCTATGCCACAAGCATCGCTACTTGAACCATCTGCACCCACAGGCCCGATTGGTCCCTGTCCTCCTGATGGACCTTGTGTCCCTTGTGTTCCGATGGGTCCTTGACTACCTTGCGTACCAGCGGGCCCTCGAAGTCCTTGTAGACCAGGTGCTCCATCAGATCCGGTCCCTGCTGGTCCAGCTGGACCTATTGGACCCGGTACGCCCGTGACTCCAACGACACCTGTAGCGCCTTGTGGCCCAATCACTCCCGCAGGTCCTACAAGACCGACTGGTCCTCTTGGACCCGTTGCTCCATCTCCGACATCCAGAGGGTCGTCTGGTACGAATATCGCAGTAAGAGGGACTGCTATGTTAATAGTCGTGGAAGAGACGGGTTTCGTATAGGCAGAATGAAATCCAAGCCCAATTGGCCTAAATCGTCCAGAAAATTCAACAATATATGACCCATCTTCTAATTGGAATGATTGACGCCAAATTCCTTGAGGAGTAGATGTGGTTTCACCTATTATTTCTGCATTTGTGTCCTTGATTTTGATAAGGACGGTTCCAATAATAGGAACCGCAAGCATAGGTGGGATTCCAGCTTGTCGTTCATTTCCATAATTATGATCAACGGTTGTGGCCATACTCCATTAATACTGCTTTCCTGTCTTTTTGCCCTTTATATGTTAGATGTGTGTTCTTTGAGCAGAGGAATTTCCTCAACATCTGCCCCACCCAAAGCTCGTTGGATTTTTGTTGCTAATTCTTCTGATTCGGGGCATGAAGCTCTACCGCGAGTATTGGTGTCGCCTACTATCTTCAATAATTTTTCGTATTTTTCCTTGCATGAATTGACAATATCTTTAGTTTCTTCGCGATTTTCCGATTTCCACCACGGATCTGTTTTCCAATAGCTTTTGACTTCAGAAAGCGGGCTATCATGAATTATTGAACCCTTTAATGAAGCTACTCTTGGACTTTGAACTCCAAATTTAGTCAAGTGCCATAAAGAGTAACGGCAATATCGCGGTTGTAGAGAATTAGACCAAAGATAAGGTTCTTTATTTGCTTTGCCAGAATCTGAGAAAAGAGCGGAAACATTGTAGATGTCTGCTTTAGATCCCTGAATAACTTTTTCCTCGATCTCCTTAACTAAAGCAGAAGTCATAATGAAATCTGCATCCCATCGGAAAGTATACTCATACCGGGATTGAAAAAGCATCCAATTCAGAAGCCAAATAGTTGAATGCACGCTAGTAACGGGTGTACATTGATTTTCAATCCCTGTCTTTCCTAATTGAAACGGATAATTGAATAGTCTGATTGGATAGTCCTTACCTAATCTATCTTGAGCTATGACTTCCGTATTATCTTCACAATTATTGAGGACTAGGTTTATCTCATAAGGGATTGCTAGTTGAGATAAAGAATCCAAAGCCATACCAATAGTGCGTTCCTCGTTCTTAGCTCTCATTAGGAATGAAATTCCTGGAGTTTTTGGCTTTGAATACCAGCTTAGATCGAGAGCATAATCTGGCTCATTTTCCGCTGGCTGAATGACAACTTCTTTAGAAATCTTTTTAGTTTTTGGTGCAGATATTGATATTGGCGAAGTTTTGGGATATTCTTTATCGAGCCAATTCATTTCTCCGCGATCAAGATTAGTTTTATACCAGCCTGCTTTTTCGCGGGTATAAGAAAGGAACTCGAAATATTCCTGATACATCTTCGCTACACGATCCATAGTGAAATTTTCCATAGCCCAAGTTCGACATGTTTCTGGGGAAATGTTTTTTATATTTCGACATGCCCATTCGAATTGTTCTAGAGTTCTACATCGGTACCCTGTAATTCCGTGAAGAACTGTTTCAGGGAACACTCCCCAGTCGGTCGAAATAACAGGAGTGCCACTCATCATTGCTTCAATTGCTACACCGCCAAAAGGTTCAATGTAAATAGTAGGCATTATGACTGCTTTGGCTTTTGATAATAATTCTCTGCGCCTTTCAACGTCAACAAAGCCGACATGTTCTATTATCTCACCACATTGGTTTGGAATGCGATTTAGTTTTCCTTGTCCCGCAATTTTGAGATGACCACCGATTCTAGTCATGATATCAACAGCAACGTGGATTCCTTTTCGCTTCACAACGCGACCTAGAAACAAAAAATAATCTTCTTTTTCATCTGGAGTGTAATCAAAGTCTTTTGGATCGAAATAATTGGGAATTACAGCATCAAAAAATCGACCATTTTCTAGAGGGACTCGTTGTCCCGTTTTGCGGTCCAGTTCTCCTCTACCATAAACATGAGACATCCAATTGTACGATTCGAAGACTCTAAAACTACAGAATGTATCTTTGTATCCAATACCAGGTTCAACGACTGTCATACGATCACCTAAAGCGACAGCAATAGGTTGATGCCCCCAACCCCAACTACACAAGAGAAAATCATCCTTGCCTGCTCTTTTTGTGGCTTCCTCAATTGTTTTAGCAAAATACTCTTTATGACATTCATCATGAACATTATAATCCCATTGCTTTTCGTGCCATTCATCGGGGTAGAATTGCTTCCGAAATTCATCAGTAATAACATCAATATGCTCAGTACAAACTGGGTTGCTTCCTTCACACCCATAATGAAAAACTTCATGCCCCAAACTATGGAGCATGTCACAGAGCTTGTAAACCTTTTGAGTAAAAGCACAATGACAATATACTTTATTGGTTACAGTATGTGGCAATCCAGGCAAATGAAAACGCATAATCAATCTCCTTATTCAACTTCAATACTTCATATTATACTTGTTTTAGTATTTTTCCCGAACGGAAAATGTCTGATGTTTATGAGGAATAAAGATGTGATTACCTTCAAGTTTTACAACTTGATCTTTATCGGATTTGGTCATTTTGGGGTATTGCCCCCGATATAAACTTACTCGCCAATCAGAAATGCCTGCCATCCGAGCAGCTTCATCAATCCATAAAATGTTTGTTTTTTCTTGATGAGAAGCAGAAATGGGCTTAACAGCTTCGCGAAGTTGAGCCGCCACGGTGGAGATAGGAGTCATACTTCGATCATAATGTGTCTTGACATCATCCACTTCATCACAAATTCTGTGGAAGACTCGGGATGCTAGATCATATTCTTCTTCTTCAAATTGCCACGCCATTTCAAGTGCAGGGTATGCCAAAATGCTTGAAATGAGTATCATTCGAGCCTTATATCCTTCGTCACTTTTTCGCAAATAAGCTTTAAGCGTATATACGTCGTTGTTAGATTCTGTGTTCACGAATTCTAGTTCATAATCTTTGTTTCTACGAGCTGCTTTGTTGACGATTTGTTTTGGTGGAATTCCCGTAATCATATCGAATTATACACAGAGAAAGGGTAGAAGTCCTTTGAGAACTCCTACCCTTTCCTGATTGACAATTTCTTGTGTATTAGTCGGTGGTTCCTAAAAATCCAGCCGTTAAGTCGATATTTATGGCTGAGCAGTAATTAATATGTCCTGCTCCAGGTAGTCCCGCCGTAGCTACAGCGCAGAGAATATCTCCGCCTTGAGCCAGTAGTGCATCCGGATTTAAGCTCAAACAGGTACCTCCCATTAGTGTTCCGGCTGTCAACGTCGCCAATAGTGCTCTTTTCTTCATTTGAGTTCTCCTTATTTTTCTCGTAGAAGATCACCTAACCTACAGATCGACATTATAACCTGCTCAGCTACAATGAGACCAGGATTTTCGATTTTTCTGCCGATTGGCTCAGTATTTAAGAACACTAACAGACATTTCCTCCGAAATGTTCAAAAAATATCCATGTCCAGTACTACAGGAATAATTATATATCATTATTTTCGGATTTCCCTGGCCAAATGCCGCTAAAGGGCCGATCATTAGTGTATGAAGCCGATAACTAGCGGTTTTTTGGTAAATCTGGAACAAACAGGAAAGGTGAGTAAAATGGGACTTTCAGGAGCAACGTTATCAAGAATAAATCAGTTCTCATGTCATGGGCTTGTTTTGGAGAAAGTGTCTCTTAATACCGAAAAAGCGTATCGTAACCACATCAAACACTTCGAGGAACATCTACACACTAAGGGCAAGACCATCTGTAACACGACAGGAGAAGATATTGATGAGTACATTGCCGAACTTCAGAAATCTTACAGCCTTAATACAACTGCAACCCGCATTGCCGCAGTAAAATCTTATTTCGGTTGGTTGCGACGAGAAAAACACATTATATATGTGCCTACAATAAAATCCATAAGGCATACGAAAGTACAAAGAACAGATGCCACAGAAGAAGAAATCGCAGAACTTTTAAAGCAAATACCACCTACCAGGCTACGATACACACGAGATGCTGCGATGATCAGCTTGATGGCTTACCAAGGCTTTTCAACTCAAGAAATAGTTGACATGAATGTCGATGACGTGGATTTGCATGATAATATTATTCAACGTAGAGAAACTTGGTGTCCGATGAAAAAGGCATGTGGTCATATCCTAAAATACGCCCAAGCAAAGCAAAATCTAGGACTCTCTCAAAAAGATGATGATCCCTTTTTCTTGAATAAAGTCGGGCAACGTATAACTAGTCGCAGTCTTCGCCGTCATTTTAACATCTATTTAGAAAAAACAAACCTTAAAGGGCGATTCACTACTCGTGATCTCTACCTGTCTAGAAGTAAAAAGATACGAAGGATACCTCAGCTTGTAACAGGATAATGTTCAAAAAATCCGTATTTGTTCAAGGAGGAACTACAATATGGGTTTTCTATATAAACTGCAAAAAACCGTTTTTCGCTTTATCGGTGATATAAAATGGGCAGGAATTGCTCATCCATTTTGGTTCACCATTAACGCCAGCGGATATAAGTTAAAAGGGGAACACTACCGAAAAGTGATCCAGATAATGGAGCCTGGCGATATTCTTCTTCGCCGATTTGAAGGCTATATTGATAAATGGATCATTCCTGGCTTTTGGAATCACGCAGGTTTATATGTAGGCGACGTAGACGGAAAACCAGAACAAGTTGTTCATGCTGTTAGTGAGGGAGTCCTTCAAGAAGACTTCCTCAATTTCATTAGGACGGACCACCTCATCATACTTCGTCCTCCTCCTGGCAAAAAAGGATTAGTCAAACAGGGCGCTATCAAAAAAGCTCTCAAAGTGGTCGGAAGCCCATACGATTTTGGATTCGATTTTAACAATACGGATAGGTTCAGTTGTACCGAGCTTATTGACCACTGCTATCCAGGACTAGTCGTTGGCAAAAAGAGACTTGGACGCCGAACTGTTGTTGCTGATGATTTTGCTAATTGTGAAAAACTAAAAACAATATGGAACTCTGTGGAAGATCACGAAGTTACCAGTATGGGTGTTGTACAAGCGTATTTCAAGAAGACTTAGGAAAAAACGGCACTAGAATAATCGAGAGTACCAAAAAAAACATTAGAAAGTTCGTAATTATCACAGGAAACGAATTCGTCAGAATCCCATAAGCCATCCACATTATTGAGGTCAAAACCAACAACACACCTGTTGCCCGAGACAGATCCTTTATATTTCTTGTGTTCCAACTTTTATAAAGCTGAGGAATGAAACTCAAAACTGTCAGGATGCCTGCTAAATAACCGATGATCTCAATCATTTCTTCTCCAATTGTGTCATTATACTAAGATCAAAGGTATAGAGCGTCATTTTACTGAAATTATAGACAGGTAAAAACAGAAAGAATATGCCAGTAGCCAACCGATATCTCGACGAATTTAAGGTTAAGAACGTTAGTAGTCGTCCTGTAACATTGGGTGATCTGGTCAACGTAACCATCGGACCAGGTAGGATACTCGATCTCTTAAAACAGCCCAGAGTTACAAAAGACAAAATTAACCAATCACAAGATCTTCAGCTAGCTTTCAGAATGGGGGTTTTACAGAGGCTTGAGGAAAGATCCCCTAGTACAAAAACTAGAGACGAACGAGCTGCTACTATTGCTGATGAGCTGCAAGGAGGCACCGAAGGAACAGGAACTGGAACTGGGACAGATGGAGCCGTTGGAGCCACCGGGCCTGTAGGTCCGACCGGTCCACAAGGACCAGCAGGAGGACCTACAGGCCCTATAGGGGCTACAGGAGCACCAGGTCCACCAGGAGCAGATGGAGCAGATGGAGCAGATGGAGCAACTGGACCCGCAGGAACCGCTGGTCCGGGTGGACCTGTTGGTCCTACAGGCCCCATAGGACCCTCAGGTGGCCCTACAGGACCAATAGGAGCTACTGGGACAGCTGGACAAGATGGAATCATAGGTGTTGACGGAGTAACTGGACCACAAGGACCAGAAGGAGAAGTAGGAGCTACTGGGACAGCTGGACAAGATGGAATCATAGGTGTTGACGGAGTAACTGGACCACAAGGACCAGAGGGAGAAGTAGGAGCTACTGGGACAGCTGGACAAGATGGAATTATAGGCATTGATGGAGTCACCGGACCAGCAGGACCAGCAGGAGGAGCAGGAGAAGCAGGAGCTACAGGTCCACAAGGACCAGCAGGATCTGGAGGAGGTGGAAGCTTGGCATTTAAAGAACTTAATGTACTCGCACAATCAGCTGGTGATCTAAATTTGTCAGATTCTAATTGGGAAATTTCGAAATCTAGAATCGATTATATTCGTATTGATGTTAATGGCAGCGTAACTGATTTTGATATTGCCTTTTATGAAAATTCAATTTTCTACGATATCGATATTCGATATGCTGCTGAAGGATTGAACTCCACCGATAATTGGCAAGATGATTTAGAATGGATTTATGTAGATGAAGATAATTTGAATCAAATACATCTGCGCATTACGGAGAATTCGGGAAGCGGAACGTATGATATTCACGTTAGAGGTGTGGAACTTCTATAGGAGATAACCATGGCAGTAACCCCGACAGAAGCAAGAGCTTTTACTACTGAAGAAAACGAATTCTTATATCAATTCGAAAGAAGTGTGGACTATTTTATTCGTCAAACTGGTCTTGTGGCTGGGGAAAGTACATTGACCTATGACATTTCCGGTCAAGAAAGAAAATCTTTAAATACAAAAACCATGAACGAAATAACTCGGCGGTATAATGATGCTGGTTGGAATGCATCATTTACAATAGTAGGACCAAATCCTCACGATTTCGTCTTGACTGATCCAAAATGAATAGGAGTGAGATATGATTAAAGTAGCTGGAGTATGGGAACTCGGATGGAATACCCCGTTTATGGAGTATGAGCTGTGGCGCATGTTAATGAGAGAATTTCAGCTAGACGAATGGTATATGACTCCTGTCACTGGGATAGATAAAGGTCGAGATCGAGTTACAGAAACGCGCCATATCCGAGACTGCATAAGTCTTAATCCTGATTTTACACCAATTTTTGTAGACGAAGACGGAGACGAAAATCTATCAGATTTCATTCATCCAGAAAATGCGTTATACATCCTGGGCAAAGTTGGTGGATCTCCCAAAACGAAATCTGATTTATCGCTACGAGTTGAAACTCCGGCAGGAAAGGGCTTGCTTTGGCCTCATCAAATTCTATCTATAATTCTTTATGACAGGATGAAGAAATCATGGCAGCAGTAGTAACAGATACAAGAATAGAAATAGATGATGCAGAACAGTTAACCGATTGGACAAATCCAAATGGTGCGTCATCATTAACGTTGTTTGGTGTTGGTCAAAGCGGTACTACGCCAACAGCCACAGAAGGCGACATTCATATCGGGCAACCTGTTTCAGAAGAAACCGCTGATATCATGCACACGCTTCCCTCAGCTACCAATCTCGCAAATACATTAATCTATGTTTGGTTACTTGCTAATGGAATTATGGATACTCTTACTGGAACTACTGAAAATCCAGGCATCGGCGTTTTGCTCAATGATGGAACAAATAGAATAAGCTACGCCTTAGCAGGTTCTGACAAAGCCGCATTTAGACATAACAATTCAGCAGTGGGGGCTCAATGCTTATTGTTGGACACCAGCGATTTGCCTTCCACTTTTATCGTCTTCGCTGGGGCAGAAGCAAACTTGGATATTGCTAATATAACAGGAATCGGTGCCCATTTCGCGACACTAGAAAAGGCTCTCGGTAACGTCGAAAATTGTTTTACCGATATAATTCGAACTGGCAATGATGGATTAATTATCACAGGAACCTCTGGAACATGGAACGAAATAGCACTTGAGGACGCCGACAGTTCAGCAGGTAAAAAATATGGAATCATACACGAATTAGGGGCTGGGTTATATGGACTTCAGGGTCCACTCACTTTCGGAGATACAGGAACTGTTTCTTTCTCAGATACAGATGTCACCGTTGTATTTGAAAATAGAGGCTTAGGTACAGATAAGTACTTTATCAACATAGTAGAGGGAGCCGCTGGCGGTGATCATACTTCATTCACGTTAGGAACTAAAGTTGGAGATCAAGGTGGATCTAACGGATGTTCTATTATCACCTCTGCTGGAGTAGGATGCACCTGGGATTCTTCAGACACCGACGTTGAATTCGTTCTTTTGTATGGATCTACCTTTATTGGTTTCGAAGGAGGAATGATCTTTTCTTCAGATGCAACCAACGCGCCTAATCACGAAATTATGGCTTGTACTTTTTCTGGCAATGGGTTAATTACCATTGGATTGACTGAGTTTAAAAACAACAACATATCTGCCAGTATAACAGAAAACAATCAGTACCCTCTCGCATCTGTGCTCCTAGACAGTACTACCAATGTATCAGATCTTAACTTTACCATGGGTAGCACTGATCACCATGCTATCCTAATAGACACCACAGGAACTTACACACTTAAAGATTTCACATATACAAACTTCGCAACAGTAGATGGGGAGGTTGGAGATGAAGGTTTGTTTAATGACTCTGGGGGACTTGTTACCCTCAATATCAGTGGAGGGTCTGCTCCCACCATTAGAAATGGGAGTGGAGCAACAACTGCCATTGTTAATACAAAAACCATCGACTTTCATGTCGAGGATGCGGATGGAAATGATGTTGAAGGAGCCCAAGTCTATATCCAAAAATCATCTCCAACTGCGCAATTTTCTGGGGCAGGAAATGCTGCTGGAGACGGCGATATTGTAGTATCCAGTACCGTTGATTCAGATATACCCACGACTGGTTGGGTTATTGTTTATGATAAGTCAGAAAATGCTACCCAGCCTTATCGGTATGCAACCGTTAGCGGATCGACGCTCACATTCCCTACTTCTGTTATAGGAACGGCAGATTCAGAAGGAACCAATACTCAATTGCTCGAAACTGGAGCTTTTGGAAGTGTTGAAGAAGGTGATACCATTAGAAATACAACAGATACAGGGGCCTGGGCAGTTGTTGATCAAAAAATAAGTGCTAATGAACTTTTAACGACTCCTTTGCGAGGAGGAACGAATAATACATGGGCGAGTGGAGATGGGTGGAGTGTACATGATCTAGCCACAGCTTTGGTCCAAAATGTTGATACGGTCGATATTCCAATGGCCAACGAACAAACCGAATCAGATGGAGATATCCCTACAGTTAGTTTCAGTCTTGGAGCATCTATACCTGTCAGCATAAGAATAAGATCAAATGAAGGAGCAACCAAATATATTCCGTTTGTAACCAGTGCAACAATATCTGATAATTTCGCAGGATCTGCCGTTATCCAAGAAGATCCGGTAGCAATATAAGGAAACCTTGTGCATAAAATACGCACCAAGAAAGGATAAGATCAAAAAATGACTCAAAGTGAATTAAACAAAGAAAAACCCGAAACCGAAAACTCCGAATCAAAAAGAGGGAGTATATATGATATAGTGCAAATATACGACACGACGTGTAATAAGATCCGAAATGCAAGGAACTTCAAAATATCCTCTTTTGAAGAATTTGACGAAAATGGGGATTTGCATATGAGAAAAAGCATCGAATTCATAATTGTCGGAAATAATAGGACATGGAAAATGTTTATACCTTATGATGATTTTAAAAAAGCAAACCCAGAAGTGGAGTTACCAGGAGAACCTAAATAATGGCAATTCAAGATGATTTTACTATCCATCCAGATACTAAGGTAATTCGGCACGTCGAAGGAAATACTACTGTCTTTACAACAGTATCATTTTATAGTTTTCTCCAAGATGCATTTGATGAGCCAGGATTTTTGTCCTACGAAATTCCTATTAGGTTTAATACTCCTACTTCCTTTACAATGCTTAACGGATGGCTCTTGGATGACGGAGACACTTCTAATCTTCTCCAATATCTTACAGGCGGTGGTATCGACACTTTAGGTTATTCCACTATTGCTGATCCTGTGACACTGATAGACTTGGATTACGGCATGTCGTCTTTTGTGCCGAGCGACCTAGATAAGACTGTTACTATTGATGGTACAAATATAGGGCCTCTGCTCTCGTTTAAAGATGATTATCCTTCTACATCCACAGCTCGTATATGGGTGCGTGATACCAATAGTTTTGGAGCAACAGTACCTGGACAAAACGTAGTAGTAACCCTCGGAGGAGGTGACTATACCACTTCTGGTTATTCGCAAACTGGTGATAATATATATCACAACCTATTCACCATTGCTGCTTTTACAGGAAATCCAGATCCGCAACTTTATATCTATCAGAACCATCCAGTAGATTCAGCCAGAACTCGTATTTCCGAATGGTCGTCATTCGACAATTGGGATCGTGGATCAATCGATATTCTAGTTACCACGCAGTTGGGAGGAACGTTAATCGACGGTGGTAATATTACAACTTTTGCACGACAAACTGGCGACTCATTCACCTTTGTCGAATCTACACTGACAACATCTGGTCGAACACCTGTCGCTACAGAAACCGCAGCTGACGAAGTTAATATCATCGAAGGGGAACATTATCTCTTATACGATGGATCAGATACTGGCTCTTTTACGGCTGGTGATGTTATTCAAGACGTATCCACATCGGATCTATCACCACCAATTTGGTATGCTGAAGTTGTCAATGTAACCGAATTCGCCGATACCACTACTGGACGACTAGAACTTAGAGGACTAAGAGGAACGATAACAGACGGCGATAATATCTACGTTGGAACAACTTTAGAAGCCACAGCAAATGGAACACCTGGAGATACTTATATATCGTATACTGGAACTGACCCCACCACACTTGATGAACAAACAATAACAGGTGGAGTTTCTACAGCAGTGAGACTTTTAACTGGGTTTGATGCCACAGAAAACAAAATGGTATGTCGAGATGATCCGACAGTTACCGGCACAGGTAGAAATGTATACTACAAAGATTTTGACAATGCAGAATCACTAACTGGAGGAACGGACGGAGCATTAGGAACGACCGATGCAGTATCCACTACTATTATCTCAGGTTTTAATGATGTTACCGTTGCTCATATAAACGGAACAGTAACAGCAACTACTGTAGGAACTCTTGCTCAGGGGGAAAGAGTAACATGGGCCGGTGGAGAAGCTATATTTGTTATTGGTGCAGCCTCTCCAATAACACTTGGAAATGTACAGAATCCTGACACATTAAATGGACAAACCGTAACAGGCGATGACAGTTCCCAAACCTTTGATGCTACCTCCGACTTAACTGATTCAAATCGCCAAGAGTTCAACTTTACACTTCAAAATTTCACGGGCGGCAACGATGCTATTTACTCAGTATTTATCGAAGGTGGAACTATTTATGAAGCTGGTCGCAGTTTAACTGACATTTATGCATATCTACAATACTATCTACGAGACGGTCAATCTATTTCAGATCGAATCATTTATACTAGCGACAATTCCATAATCACACAAGTTGCCGCAGAAGAATACATTAAAGCAGATTCATCATATACAGCTACTAAAGCCGCTCCATATGGTACATTGGCTGGTGGTGTTTTCTTTGGGGCTCAAGCAGTATGGGTTCAGGGAATGCGCACCGAAGATAACAACAACCTCAGTTTAACTGATGCCGGTGGAACTCTGCGTCAACCGTTTACATCTATTGATGTTACAGTTTCCAATACACGAGCAGACGACAGAATAGCTATATATCTAGAAGCAGGAACCACAGAACTTCCCAATAAAACTCAATATACTGGTAGCTATGCTTACAATATAGATGGCGGTGATAACTTTGTAAGAGATGATAATGATGGAGCCTTCCCCAATGATACTCCAGTTAGTGGAGCTTTCACTGTCGTTGATAGTGAATTGGATAGACAACATAGATACAGATATGCTTCGTTTGACGCCCTTGGGGGATCATTTGGAACAGATGGAAGACTACTGTTGCCATCAACTATAACGAGTGGAACCTCAGATGGGATAACTACCCAACAAACATTACAGGACACCGGAGCAGATTTTTCGACGGACGGTATCCTAGTTGGTGATATTATTGCAAGAACCAGTGGCACGTTAGGATATGCTTATGTTACTAGCGTTACCAATTCAACCACAGTCGTAACTACGCTCCTCGAAGATACTGAGGGAACTGCTAACAGAACGTGGGTGTCTGGCGATACATATACTATGAACAGATTGGTTAAAACATACACTAATAGCGATAATTTCTTTATCCCATATATGGATGAAATCTCTACGGATACTACGGATGTAACTGTATCTCTAACTTTTGTCGCTGTCAGAGAAATTATTCTAGAGGTTCGAAATGTAGAAGCAACAACAGAAATTATTCCATTCAAAACTACTGGTCAAATTTCGGCTACTGGCTACACTCAGGGTGTTATTAGAAACGAGGACACAGTCTTTACACCATAACGAAATCAGTTTGGGGATTTGTATAATTAGACATGGCTATTTCGACAATACAAGTCCTTCCGCATCTTAGCCCCAGAATAATCAAAATTCTAGATCCAGTAACTGTAATATCAGTTCAAGACTTAACAAATCAAATCAAAGATTGGGAAGATGAACCGTCCAATCTCTCATATCCCGTCTTAGTAAGCACCGCTGGTAAAGAAAGTTTAGGTGGAGGAATTTCTGTCGGAATTACTGCTGAACTTCAAAATGCTCACGTTATGTTCGAAGCTAGAACTGAGTCTGATGTTGTTGGGGTATATACGGGCAGTGGAAGTAATACGGTTTTGGTGGATGATAATGCAGCATTTGGCTATCTTAATCCAGGAGATACAGTAATCAATATGGTGACTGGAGCCGTCGCAACTATTATTTCCATAGATTCTGGAAATTCACTCACGCATGAACCACTCGATGATGGATCGACTAACACTTGGTCATATGGAGATGATTACAAAATATGGAACAAAATACAATGCGAAATCAATGGTGGCAATCTAGTTGCTGTAGATAATTCCGGTATTGAAATATCTGCATTCTTACCATCAGCTTTCACGCATGTTATTCGTACATCTGCTTCATCAGCTACTCTTCAAGAACAAGCTGATATTCAATTCGCTTCCTTCCAGAATGGAGTCTGGGTAGATACAACTAATGGAACGGCGGGGACTGAGTTTCCAACAGGAACCCCAAGACAACCCGTCAATAATATTGTCGATGCAGCTTCCATTGCTACTACAAGAGGATTCACTCGATATATTATTATTGGAGATATCACCTTCGGAGCGACAGATGATGTAGATGGATTTGAGATCGTCGGAGAAGACATCAACAAAACTACAGTAACTCTTGTAAGCGGAGTTTCTACGAGAAAAACCGAATTTATGGACTGTGAATTAATCGGCGATCTTTCTGGAGCTATTTCTGTGAAAACCTGTCATTTGCGTACTCTCACTGACATTGGCTCTACGACTACTGAAACTGTATTCAAAAATTGTGTATTTGAGACGGGAACATTTTCATTCTTAGCTTCTGGAACCGAAGACGTCCAAATAATTGGCTGTTCATCGGGAGTCCCCGGCTCTGTTACACCTATATTCGATCATAATAGTTGTTCAGCTCAGGTGCTCATTAGAAACTGGAACGGCGGAATAGAGTGGAGAAATATGACAGTATCCATTAGCCATTCTTGCGACATGAGTTCTGGACAGTTTATTGCAGCAACCTCATGCACGGCAGGCACTATGATACTACGTGGAGTATCATTGATCACAGATAATAGTGCATCTGGATTTACTCTTGATACTTCTGGAACGGTCACAGATCTGGTTTGGGATAAGAAAATAACTGAAGACAGAGTAACCGACAGCTACGGCAAAAAGCTCACTGATACCCTTAAACTGAAGCGTACCAAACCCTAATCTAAATGTCAAATAGAGACAAGTCTACCGATAGACTTTGTCCGATAATATGCTGAATTCTGGCTCGTTGTGCCCAATATTATGAAAAAAAGTCCGTTTTCCTGGCAAAAACAACTAAGGCAAAAGTCAATACCTGTCCCAATGCCCTACAGGGAGCAAAAAATTCGCAAAAATTCCGAATTAAGGGGGTTGACTTTTTATGGACATATCCTACACTTAAGGTCGTGGATGAAAATAATGGTCCTCAATAATGTTCAGGAGACGACCGATGACTCGAAGCGCTAATACTCGTACCCGTACCAAGATCAGCAAAACAGACAAGAAAAGAAACGTCAAACGCCGTACAAAAGAATCGGGACGGGCGCTCGGATCACCCGAATTCGAAACGGCTAGAGCAGCCAAGAAGCATATCAAGCCCCGCAAAGATTCCGTAGCCGGAATGTTGCGCATCTATGATGGCGGTTGGGAGTACGACGAAGAAATTGCTCGTCGTGAGAATTCTGCTGACAAGGGTTACTATATTCATTCCGCTACCAAAGCCCTGATCGATCCCGACGATGCATACGAAATCTTCTGCCAGCACAACTACGCTCAGCAGCGCAATCTCGATGAACAGCACTCTCGCCGATTGGCATCCAGCGTCAGAGTGGCGCCGGGTATCGATATAGCGATCGGACCCGATGGCAAAGCTAAAATCGTTAATGGGCAACATACGCTTTGGGCCATCTTCCAGCGCGGACTCACGACCCAAGCGTCTGTTACGATCTACATGTGCCGTGATGAACAAGCCATGGCAGATCTCTATGCGATCTTCGATGACAATAAAAAACGGTCGCTAAATAATGCCATTCATGCTGCAAAAGGTGCGAACGCCCTTACTTACGAAGGCAAGGATGCACGACTAGCGAGATGGTCTATGGTCGTCGCAGTGGCTGAGAGTGATTTTAGCCGCAAATATGTTAATCGAGAAAGTCAGTCGGGAAAGGTCGAGCGAGCCAAGCGAGAGGACGTTCAAGATTTTGCGAAATGGATGGACGACTTGGTTGTAGATGCTTTACAATCCAAACTCGTTCCGCAGGGAATCGGAGCCGCTTTCTTCGCAATGTGGACATCAGATCCAATTCAAGCTGCCAAGTTTGCAGAAGGCTATTTCAGTGGAGCTAATTTGGAATCCGACAGTCCGGCTCTTGTAATGCGAAACAAGATGTCAAACAGACCAAGGGGGGAGCATGCCTCCTCGGTCGTCCGAGATCATGCCGAATTGGTTTTCACCGCATGGCGGAAATTCTGCCTCGACGAACCACTACAATCGCTGAGACGTACTGTTGCTCTACCTCCTCCAACGGAATGGAAGATATACAAGAGCGCGAGCAAGACCATGCGAGTAACGCTGGGAGGACGTGACAACGCAGTCAAGGTTGCCAGCTAATTTGAGTAGTCGTAAAACGCTTGCGGGCTCCCTTGTATAATGTGGTATGCAAACGGGCGTAGTTAATAGAGATGATGGGGTATGGCAAGGACATCCGGACGTAGCCTTCTTCAGACCTGAAGGAGAGTATGGCAGTCTCTTTGTCGTCTATCGGGAATCTGATCAGCACAAGACGGCGTGCGAAACTAGGATTAAACTTGCACGCACAGCAGTCGTTGACTACAACACTCGCACTTCGTTTTTCGAGATGTTTTTTGACCCGATAACGATAGCCACAAGCACGGATCGCTACAATTGTCCTCGTCTTAGCGTCATAGGGGATGCTCTGTACATCATTTGTGACCGCGTGAGAGCCTCTGAAGACTATGTAGGGGCTGAGGATACCCCTGATCTCACCAGCGTCCTTATGTGGCGTTCAACGAATGGTGATTTCTGGGAAGGGCCGATAGAATTAGGTATCACTGGTATCGTTCCAGACAGGATATTCCAATTCCATAACAAATTTCTCATCGCTACTCACATCAAGGAGTCCATGCAAAAGAACGAGGAGAACGAGGAGAACAAGGAGGAAGAGACAGAAGTAGATAAAAAGAACTTCCTGCCGTACAATTATCAAGGCAATCTTGTTCAAAATGTATGGATCAGTAATGATTTAGAAGGCCCGTGGCTCCAACATTCGGTTGCCAAGAAAGAAGGCTTAAATCTTTGTGAAGGTTCCATTTTTTACGTCAAACCTCGCCTGTTCTGTATCATGCGTGAAAATTCTGCTCGTGGTAGACCCGCGTATGTCTGTACCTCCAAAGACGGGACTGACTGGTCTACCGTCATGGGAACTCGTATGGCAGGTTGTCATCGTCCCGTATGTGGACGACTTCGCTCTGGTCAAATATTAACAACCTATCGTGAAGCATCGCATTCTTTCTCCCGAGGGTATTGGGCTAAAAATACCTTCGCCTGTTTGACTCATCCGAGTTCTTTGCTCCAAAGTTTCAACAAGTCTATCATTTTGCCCCTGGATCACGATCATAGTAAACGTTCAGATTCTGGCTATACTGGATGGGTGCAACTTCCTGATGATTCAATTTTTGTAGTGAACTACATTACGGGCGATGCTCCAAAACCGTACATCAAATGGTATCGCTTTGATGAATCTGAATTCTAGGGGGGATAAATGGAAAAAAGCATAGATAAATGTGTTGATGATGCCTTGACAAAATTAACTCCTTCCGATTACAATACAGAAGTGCTTGAAGCCGAATGTGAAGTTCATACTTGGCCTCAAACTTGGAATGACATGAGTTGCGGAAGTGGTGGGCTGTGTGCTCAATCTATAACCACTGTCAATACAGTAGTTGTCATCGGTCCACAAAAAGATGCATGCGTTTATCATAATAGCGATTTCGCTTTCCAGGTCGATAATCCCAATGGAGAATTTTGGGATGCCCTTGATGCTCGGGAAATGCCGGGGAGAATAGATCATGGATTCAATGCATGAAGGTAGGTTCTTAAGGCTTGTCCGTAAAAGTGGCTGGGAATATGCAGAACGAACTAATGCTTCTGGAGCAGTTTGCATTCTGGCTATTACCGAAGATGACGAGATACTACTAGTCGAACAGTTTCGAATCCCTCTCGATAACCGGACTATAGAAATGCCAGCAGGCTTGGTTGGAGACATAGAGTCCGATCAGGGTCCAGAAGATGCCGCTCGAAGAGAGCTAATAGAAGAGACAGGCTATCTAGCGAATTCTATGATCGAACTTCTGGAAGTTTGTTCCTCACCAGGAATGATCTCCGAGACAACAATTATTTTCAAGGCTAAAGGACTTGTGAAAGTTTCCGTTGGCGGCGGAGACAAATCAGAAGACATTAAAGTCCACAAAGTACGGCTAGAAGTATTGTCTGGTTGGCTAGATTTGAAGCGAGGAGAAGGATATATGCTCGATGCGAAACTCTATACCTGTCTCTACTTCCTCTAGCCTTCCAACGTCGATCAAATCTTTATATCCTGCCCGAGTGTATAATTGGGCAGGAGAAATGATGTCTGAATTTTCCAAAACAGTAGTACACACCTATTGGGCAACAATCTACATCGGGTTCAAAAATGTTGACACAGGAAAAGTTCACAATATCAATAAAGCCCGAAATGTATGTTCTGATTATGTCAACAAAATAGGATTATGCGTCACCTTAACACCGACTGAATATGTTTACTCTAGCGATAGAAATGAAATAAGAGGTGAAATAGGGGCAATGGTAGGGCTCATCAACAACCCCCGATTCCCTGTGGAACCGGAAGTAATCGAAGAGCGAGCCATAGGACTGGCTGAAATACTCAAAGAAAAGCTAGAGCAACATAGAGTTACTATACAGTTCCCGGATAAAACAATTATGCTCAGCGACGTATAGTTTCTACATGTAGCTCTCGCTCGTCACGCTTCACACGCTATTATTCTGTTCATTTTTTAAGGTACATCATTCGACAAGAGAGGTATGGAGATAAAATCTTCACCAAATTTATCATCACCTAGTTGTCTATATGAAATCAATATTTCATCGAGTTGATCTATTGTAGGAACTATAAAAAATTGAGAAATCTTAATTTGAGAAGTTTGCAGAGTAATATTAGGCCCTGAAACCTGACGCCACTCATCAGATAGACATACACCAACCATCCAATCTGTTGTACATTCCATGTGCGTCGTATAAAATGGTTCCACGGTCATTTCACTGTTAATAAAGGTAATCGTTACAAAATGTTCATCTGCTAATCCGTTGACTTCTTGTTTATATCGGATTGTAATTTCGTCAAGTTGAGATATTGAAGGAGCAATAAATTGAGAAGTCTGGATTGGACCTGAAATCTGTTGCCATTCTTGAGCAAGAACTGATACAGACAGTAAACAAAAGATTAATATAGATTTAAGAACCCACCAAACATTTCCATGTTCTGATACATTCACTACTGATTTGGTTTCAGGGGCTGGAGAGTGGATGTGTCCTAAGTCTTCATAATCTTTTGTGAGTGGCGCAAATGGATGCAATTCAGCGTAATCAACAACTGCCCGTTCAACATCAGGGAAACGTTTTCCCCAATCATGCCCTAGAATCAAACCACCAGAATATACCTTGGGAACCCAGAGTATTAAATCTTTCATAACAAAATCATAATTATGATTGCCATCTATCCACACAAAGTCTAATTCATTTGGAACGTCTTGAGTGGCATCTTCTGATTTTTTTCGGACAATGGTCGCTCGACCGGGGAAACCTTGCATGATCTTACTAACCCGCATCCATTCCTGCCGGTGCCGCCACGGATCAATTAGATAAATGTGTTTCGTTGATGTCTTCTTCAATATAACAGAAGACGTTGCAGCTTTTTTAACTCCGATTTCTACTCCTATTCCATGAGGAACAAAAGTATTGATTAAATTTGCAACAATTTCCCGATGTATCTTCGGATGTACCTCATCCGATCCATCGCTTAACCCAGAGTTCGTCATCGGTAGTTCCAGTGTCATCGTTTATTTTCTTCTCATCACAATGCTGCTTTATTTCCGCAATTACCCGAGGTAGCTGTAAAGCAAATAGCCACTCCCTATCACGAGGATGATCCCGAAGATGCCCAATACAGCAGGTCACAACTTGGTTCATAAACTCTTCCATCCCCCACCGATCCTGTTGATGTTTCTCGTCCATTATTTTTCTCCTCCACAAAGACGATATTCTGATTCGAGGACTTCCTTGTAATCTGCCAACTCTGTGGTGTGTGAATGGGGCTAAACCATATAAAAGCTGTCATGTCAGACATTTCTCCAATTGTACGTTCTATCTTTGTTTGTGTTGTATCTATTACCATTTATCACCTCCAAATCATTATACAAAGAGCGGGCCTCGAAAGACCCACTCTTGTATCAACGCACAGGCAATTACTTCGATTCATACCATTTCTCAGCCTTCTCCAAAAGCTGATCAACTGCGTGACTAGATATCTTAACCTCAGGAACTTCTTCCGGTGTAGACACAGGTTTATGAGATTTCTGATACTCAATCTCTACAGCATCATCCGTCCGAATATAACCCTCAAACCATCTCCGCAACGGTTTACGATCCACATCGACAAGCTTGGTTGAAAAGAGATCACAAACTTTCGGTTCAGACGATGGCCCGACAATTTCGTAGCCCGTTTTTTGTCCCTTTTCATTACGAATGCAGCATTTCTGGATACGGTTGTGTGGAGCTTTACGAACCCACCGTTTCCATTGAGCTGCTCCTACACGGGCTTTCTGGAAGATGAAATTCAACCGTTTCAACTTCTTGTAATCCTCGTAGCTGTATGCTACATAACCCCACTTTGTTTCAAATACTTTGGACATTATTTTTCTCCTATCAGTTGTAAATTCTTGAACAGAAAACGGCGATGATCATATACGACTTCTGTTGCCAGAGCCGTATACTCATCGCCACGATCCGGTTCTTGAAAGAGGGCGCACCTTACGCCCGCTTTTTCTAGCTTTTGTGAAAACTTAAAAAGTTGTTGTTCATTCCGCACTTCGCACAGAATGATATTCGGATGTACCTACGGTGGTTTGAATGACTCTGAGGTTGTGATCTCAAAGACTGCGTGAGCGGCCTGAACGGCTTGCTGAGGTGTGGATAAGTCCTTTCGGACTACAACATACAGATACGGTTCTTGTCCCTATGTGAAACCCATATTCTTCTCCTTTGAAAAAGTAGCCGATTCGACGCTAAACCGACCAAAACTTGTCCTAGAGCGACCCGTCGTCGCGGGACTCATTAGCCCGTCCTATAGCGTCGGAGAGGGGCGACAAGTATGTTTTTCTGAGAACTCATCCTCCCTGCGGTGGACTCCCGTGATCCACGGGGATTAAATTTGCGGCGATCGCAATTCCTTCTCCGACGCCACACTTTATTCCAATTTTTATGCCCATATATAGCACAAACATACTCCACACAAAAACGGCTAGCCAGACTAATCCGACAAATCCCATATAGCTCTGACCTTTGCTGCAAGAACAGGGTCTCGACTCAACGGCAATCGCGCTATATTGTCCAATAAAGCGATAGCCTCACGAAGACGCTCTTTGTCTACAGGCTCTAGCATAACAACCGCGTCGGGAGGGACTCGAACCCTCAACCAAGACTTTTAGGGAGCCTTGCTCTGACCAATTGAGCTACCAACGCTCAACTTCTCTGTCATTATACATAACCCAAAATGAATGTCAAGCCTCTTTTTTAGATGCGAAATAATAGGCCAAAAAATTGTAGAGGAGCCCACAATAAAAATCCCAATTATGCGTGTTGAAGGAGGTACTGCCTATGAACAAGTCAACGGAAGTTACAGTCCATTTGAACAGAGAATTCGGAGAAATACTCACTCAAAAGGCCACTCAGTTTATTGCAGAGTTGCAACGAGAATTTGGAACACGAAGAAAAGAATTACTGGAAAAAAGAATCAAGAAACAGGCATCCATCGACGCAGGTGAGATGCCTGATTTTTTGACGCACACAGATGCTGTTCGAGGATCAAATTGGCAAATCAAACCTGTTCCTGAGGATCTAAAGCAACGTCGAGTAGAGATTACTGGGCCAACTGATCGCAAGATGGTTATTAATGCACTAAATTCTGGTGCAGATACCTTCATGGCGGACTTTGAAGATTCGAATGCACCAACATGGAAGAATCTTATCGAAGGTCAAATCAATCTGCGAGATGCCATAAATGGAACTATTGAATTCACTAACCCCGCAGGAAAACACTATTCTTTGAAGGACAAAAGTGCTCTCCTGCTTGTGAGAACCCGAGGATGGCATCTCGAAGAAAAACATCTCCTTGTAGATGACGAACCCATTTCTGGTGGCATCTTCGATTTCGGACTTTATTTTTTCCATAACGCACGCAGTCTTTTAGAGAAGGGGAATGGACCTTATTTCTATCTTCCAAAGCTCCAAAACCATGAAGAAGCAATGCTGTGGAACGACATATTTGAAAAAGCTCAGGACATGCTAGAAATCCCTAGAGGGACGATTAAAGCCACTGTGTTGATTGAGCATATCCTGGCAGCTTTCGAGACAGAAGAGATCCTCTATGCCCTTAAGGATCACTCTAGCGGGCTAAATTGCGGACGATGGGACTATATATTTTCATTCATTAAGACTTTCAGGAACCACCCAAATTTCGTGCTTCCTGACAGATCTCAAATCACTATGGATGTCCCATTTATGAAAGCATATTGTCAAGAAGTCATCAGAGCATGCCATAAACGGGGAGCACACGCTATGGGCGGAATGGCTGCACAAATACCGATTAAAAACGATCCAGAAGCCAACGAACAGTCCATGGAAAAGGTTCGACTCGATAAAGAAAGAGAAGTAGATATGGGACATGACGGAACCTGGGTAGCTCATCCTGGGCTAATAGAAATCGCCATGAAGGCATTCGAAAAAATGCCTGTACCCAATCAAATCAATCGACCTTCGGAAGACCATCATCTAACTGCCAAAGATCTATTAGAGGTACCCAAAGGAACTATAACAAGAGAAGGACTTCGTATCAATAATAGTGTCGGCGTACAATATTTAGAAGCATGGCTACGAGGAAATGGATGTGTGCCATTATATAATTTGATGGAAGACGCTGCAACCGCTGAAATATCTAGAACACAAATTTGGCAATGGATTCATTGTGGAAGTAAGGTCGATGGTATCAAATTAGATAATTGCATTTTCCAAAGTTATTTTTGTGAAGATGTTAATATTGTTCGAGACGAAGTTGGTTTAAGCCGATACCAAAACGGAAAGTTTGATACAGCAGTAGAGTTATTTCAGAAACTAAGCACCGATGATAATTTAGCTGACTTCTTAACAATACCAGCTTATGAACTACTATAAAAGAAAGGGGGAACGTTGTGAAAGAAGTTGCTACATGCATGGAATCTAACTGGAATGACAAATCCAGATGGAAGGGAGTTATAAGAACATATAAAGCTGAGGATGTCCTCAGATTGCGAGGAAGTTTAAAAATAGAATACACCCTCGCCGAGTTAGGATCAAAACGATTATGGCAACTAATGCAACAAATGCCATACGTACATGCTCTGGGAGCATTAACAGGCAATCAAGCTGTACAGCAAGTTCACGCTGGTCTACAAGCGATCTATTTAAGTGGTTGGCAAGTCGCAGCAGATGCCAATCTCTCCTGCCAAATGTACCCAGATCAGTCGATTTACGCCTCAAATAGCGTCCCCGCTGTAGCGAAACGAATTAACAATGCCTTAATTAGAGCCGATCAAATACATTATGGAAATAGTGGAACACACTGGATAGCTCCTATTATTGCAGATGCCGAAGCTGGATTCGGCGGAGTGATCAATGCTTTTGAATTAATGAAACAAATGATAGATGCTGGAGTTTCGGGAGTCCATTTTGAAGATCAACTTTCTTCCGCGAAAAAATGTGGACACATGGGAGGTAAATGCCTCGTACCTACAAGCGAATTCATAAGAAAGTTAATCGCAGCTCGTCTAGCAGCAGATATTTGTGGAGTACCTACTGTGCTCATAGCTAGAACTGATGCTTATTCAGCCAAATTACTTGTCAATGATATCGATGAATACGATGAACCATTCATCAATAGAAAGAAACCTCGAACTACTGAAGGATATTATTATCTTAAGAAAAATGGACTTTCCACAGCAATAGCTAGAGGCTTGGCATATGCTCCTTACTGTGATTTAGTTTGGTGTGAAACCTCTCAGCCTGATTTAGATCAAGCTAAACAATTTGCAGAAAGTATTCATAACAAATTTCCGGGCAAGCTATTAGCCTATAATTGTAGTCCTAGCTTTAACTGGAAGAAAAACCTGGATGATGAAACCATTGCTAAATTCCAACGAGAGTTAGGAGCCATGGGATACAAATTCCTGTTCGTTACTTTAGCTGGGTTTCATGCTTTGAATTACAGTATGTTCAAATTAGCCACCAGATATCGCGAACAAGGAATGACAGCTTATGCCAGACTTCAAGATAAAGAGTTTTATCGCGAAGAAAAATATGGCTACGAAGCTACAAAACACCAGTCCTTTGTAGGAACTGGTTATTTTGATGACGTGACCAATGTCATTACAGGTGGTACTGAAACAACTGCAATGGAAGGATCAACAGAAGAAGCTCAATTTTAAAATAGATCTTTCACTAGTTTTGAGGGTTCCTCTCTATTTGGGTTAAGAGATCTACTTATTTCTTTTAGGGATACCTTGAGTTCTTCGTAACGTTGTTTTTCTTCCGCCAAAACAGGCTCTCGAACTTCCTTGAGATTGCACCAAGAAGAAGGGAACCGTATTGGTTGTGGCTCCTTTGGTTTTGCTTGAGGAGCAGGGCCACCGATATTTAGCCAGAACTCGTCAGTCGAAAGGGTGGTGGAGGCACGGAACATTTTCTGTTCTTCGTCAAATTTTTCTGTTTCTTCTAGTTTTTCTTTCAAATTCTCTCGTTCCCGATAACTCAGTTCTTCGACAACCTTTTTAATCAGCTCTTTTGCTTTATTTCTATTGTCATATGTCAAATCAGCATTAAGCGCATTTAACGCCATTCTTGATTGGCGGATAGGATTATTCTTAATCCTATCCTGTTTCATCATCTCTTCGAGTCGATCTACATATACATTCCAATCGAAATCAGGCGTTTGGGGAGCATCTTTGTGCCTAAAACTAGCATGTAGTTGGCTTGGGTTTTCTCTAATATTCCATGCCACTTCGAGAAGTCGTTCTACTTCTTTGTCGTTATAAAATTTCATTACAATTCTCCTTGTATACAATGTTCCATTATACACAATTAAATTCTAATACAAGAAGAATGTCGGAGAATTTACGAATGGTCTTCAAGAGCCAAATCTATGCAAAAACGTATTGCTATTGCAGCAACCTGAATTGCCTCTTCTCGTAACGCTTTTTTACCGTCGTTTTTCTTAACAGCATCCCAGAGTTCATCTACTTCTTCTCGGAGAACTGCCCATCCCTCATGAGTACTTGAAAAAGAACCGTGTAAAGAAGTTGCTCGCAGGTATTCAGCATGTACTGCTTCTAATACTATTTCTAATGGAGTATCTAATTCATAATTAATCATATTTATTCTTGACCAAATAATTGGCTAAACACATCATAGATTCGCCTTTCTTTCTCATCCATATTCGCGAGAGCCTCTTCCTTGGCTTGAGCTTCACGCTGTTCTATAAGATGAGTAGCTTGATTGAAATACTTCTGAAATTCACCATCTTCAACCAAATTCTTTGCGTCTAAAATTAAGTATAACGCCAAACAATATGATCTCAAAAGATCAATTTGAGTTTCTCGGCTAGCTGAAAAATCCTCAAGCATCATTATTACTGCTCCCAATCTTGATTTCTAAAATCCCGAACAGGCTCATTTAATCCAGCTGTATTTTCCTTTTCAGGCGAATACCATTCCGTTCGTTTTCTCGTTACTCTGTCAAAGACGGCTAAGCAATCATTGAGATATTCGGCTAAAAGAAAATCTGGCGTATCACTGCCATTTTCTCGGCTATGATAATTAATCAAACTACATAATTCTTCCTGAAAACTTTTCTGTTTAACATCAGTCATTGTATTCTCCTCCGCTATCTGGAGAGCTTTGCGTAATTTTTCTACCTCTTCCAACAGAGCCACTTTTGTAGTCATGCTCCATTGTTCTTGAAGATTATCCGTAGCTTTTAAAGAAACAATATCCAAAACGTAAGTTTTGCCATTCATTATTATACCTCAGTGAATTACGTTAGTCTCTTTCCACTTTTCAGACTTTACTTCTTCAGCCTCATAACGCACGATATCTTGCATAATTTTCTGCCACGTAACTTCGCCAAAATCACCATCGAACAGATCATTGCCCCGTTCCCAAGTTTCACCTGTTCGGGGCTTGCGAGAAAGCCCTCCGCAGCCTAAGTATCCAGGTAGATTGTCAGCATGTATGCTGGCCGTGATCGTATAGACATTGTTAAATGTCCAAATCTTGGACTTCAAAAATAACTTCGGAATGTAAGAACTAGGACGAACATCAACATATTCCACCCTAAAAGCTCGGTCTAACTTGCTGGGAGAATAAATACACGATAACCATTCACGCATCTTAATGATCGCCGCTTCATATGATTCATTAGGATCGTCTACAAGAGGCATACTAGGCATGTTACGGCAACTATACTGCTTGCAATAACAGTCATCGGGACAGGGACAACAAGCTGGTATTTCGTTAGCGTGCTCACAGAAAATAGGGGAAGATGAGATGTTGTTTTGAGATTCCATAACGGAGTCCTTTAGGTTGAGACATGCCACAACAGCATGCCTCTATATTATACACTAACAAACTGCGATATCATAGACTTCCCGCAATTCTTCTATATATTCTTCCATTTCTTCTTGAGCACTACTCAACACAGCAAGGATCTTCTCAAATTTCTTATCTCCAGTATTTTTGGGAGCGTAATTTTCAACTGCATATTCCAAACCTTCCATATCCACTTTGAACAAAAAGTGTTCAGCATTATCTTTACTCATCATTCTTTGTTTCCAATCACACTTGGCCCGAATGGACTGGCTATATTTCTTTCTATACTCAGTTAAAGATTCTTTACACAAACTGACTCCATTGCCGTTTGCATAAAGACCACATTCTAAACAAACATGGTCATCATAATCCCTATTTCCTTCTGAATCATACCACTGTAAACGAATAACATATTTCGAAGTTTTACAATGACTACATTTCATCTTGCTTTTAGTCGCTGTGCTCATCACTCTCCCCCTGAACTTTGCAAAGAGACTATCACTCTCGTTTTCATTATTGCTCTCCTTGTGGAGTATAAGAAGTGAAACACTCTTTGATCCACTTGATCATTTGATCCAAATGTTCTTTATTTTCGAACCGTATAGCAAAACTCATGGAGATAAGTTCGCTAGCGGATTGAATGTGTACCGTACAAGGAGCGCTTTGAAGTTCTTTAAGCAAAAATTGAATAGATTGTAAATCTTCGGCATAAAAATTAATGTAAGGTAAATCTACTTTCTTTGATCTGGCTGGATATCCTTCACAACTCCAACGAGTAATAATACCATCAAAGCCATTTAGAAAATCTACTAGAGGAATGATACCAATGTCTACTTGAGCTTTCTTGATGGCGATTTCCCTGGTCTTATGGTTCATTACTCTCCCCTGCGGCTAAGTACCCAACTACCATTATACTATACACCCAACCGCCAAAACAAGTATAATGAATTTATGAATAGATATAATCAACAGTGGATATTGGATAATTCTACTTTGAAAAAGTCTACTGGAATTCTTTCTGGCAATGTAGAAAATTCTCAAGCTGATATAATTAAAGTCCGTTTCAAAGATATGCAGCCCGGTCGCCGGTTAGAAGGAGTTGATAATTTTCGTTATTTTTTGACTGAATCTTTTGATGAAGTAATCCGAATTACTTCATCTGAAGATACTTTTTTATTAGCCAATAACCCTAATAAAGAACCTAGTATTACTGACGATCAAATCGGTGACAGAACTTTTAAACCGTTTTGGTTTAATCATCCAAATTGTTTCTCTGATAGATTCAAGCTACTGACTTATTCCTGTTCTAAAATTCCAAGTGAAGGAGTTGTTTGTGAATTTGGAGTTAGATATGGAATTACATTACAACATATCGTGGACGTTACGCAGGAATCACGACAATACTACGGCTTTGATTCTTTCGAGGGTATGCCTAAAAGTAAATATATTACTCGATATAGAAAAGGAACTCTCTTAACAGGGAAAAAGAGAATGCCCAAATTTAACTGCAAATCAGTTCATATTATCAAGGGATGGTTTAACGACACATTAAAATCTGATGAAAAATATTTTGATAAAATTGCTTTTATACATTTAGATGCAGATATATATGAATCTACTAAAACAGCACTAGAATATTGTCATCCTTATTTTCAAGAAGGCACAATTGCTCAATTTGATGAAATTCATGGAGTTAAAAGTAATACTCGGATGCATGAATTCAAAGCATTTAGTGAGTACATCAAAAAATATAATGTTGAATATGAAATTTTAGGAATAGTCAAACACGGACCTACTTCATTCCGATTAACAAAACTAAAATGACCACGCCCTGCGGCTAATACTTATAAGACTCTTTCGTTGCCTCCAATAACACTTTTCGCAAATTCAAATAAGCCGACTTCAATTTGCCAAGCTTCTTCCGAATACTGGACTCAAATTTGGCATTCTTTTTACCTAATTCTTTCGCTTCACCACTCTCGATTTCTAAATCAAAAAACAACTTCATCATAAAACTTCCTGAACCTAACTTGGCTTTTGAATTAGCCATAGCCAAATATTCATGCAGGCACAAACCGTCCCACGTCTCATTTTCTGTTGCCATCATCGCTCTCCCCGCGACTATTCCTTAAATAACATATCCAACGCCTGTGGTATCAATTATCATCGCTCGCCGCCATCACTTCCATGACCTCAGTTCTGTTGTTCATATTATCCAAAATGACATCAATAACTTTCTTGCCACCCAATATCTTTTCTTGATTATCCAAGAACAACTCTTTGCAAACCTTGAATCCATCGCGATCAGCACAGGCTGACAAGTCCCAACCATCTATGTCCCCGACAAATGGTTTCAACAAAGAACATCCTGAAGAAAAAGTAATACACACCAATATTGCTACTCTATGAATCTTTCTCATCGCTCTCCCCCTAATTGTACTCCAATCCACCACAACGAACTGGCTTTACCATCGCATATCTGCCAATTGTTGTCTACCCTCTTCTGTCGATAATAACTCCTTTTCACGCCTCTTGGCAGCTTCAATCAATGGCTGAAAAATATCTATATTTGCTTGCCTCGTAGTTATCTGTTGCTCTATTTTCGTTTGTGTCGTATCAATTATCATCGCTCTACCCTGCTAAATGTATTTCCACCTATTACACTGCTTGCATATAAATGAGGAACCATTCTGTGTAGTAATTCCATCCGCAATCACGCCAAAGTCTACAGAACCACACTTACAAAAACACCCACAAATTGTCTTGCGCAATATCTTATATATAGGATTATAGAAATCATAAAGACATTCAGGACATTCACAACAATCTGGATGTTGTTCGACGTGTGTTTGAGTCGTATCAACTATCATCGCTCTTCCCTGCGGCTAAATCTTCTAGCCTTTTCTGCATCGCTTTTCTGACAGCCAACTTCATTTTCGTCTGTTTGCGCTTACTGAGCGAAACTGCTGCTGGTTTAATTGTTCTTGTTTGTTTCATCGCTCTCCCCTGCGGCTAATACGTTCCAATTTTTCAATCAGTACAGTTGGCACTGTACTATGCGTACCATTCACCTTCTTCGACTTTTTCACAATCTTTTTTAAAGATTCCTTGACAGAATCCCAAAACCTCGCCTTCCTTTCACTTTCAGCTAAATAAAACTCATGCTTGCCTATCAAGCCCAATGGCGTGCCTCGTTCATAAATCATGACTCTTTCTCCTTATCATCGATCTCCCCTGCGGCTAAAAACAGCATCCACGCTTTTCGGATTGATATCATGACGGTTTAACATAGCGCGAACTTGAATCGCTGTAGTTCCACACTCAAAGGTTTCAAATACAGTCTTCTCCTCGCTATATCGGAGTTGCCATTTGTATAATCCGATCTTTTTAAGCCACCAGTTCTTGTGCTTCTTCTTACTCCTCTTCACGGCTTTCTTTGCTGTTTTCTTGCTACTACGAGCGGCTATCTTTTTGCCCTTCAGACAAATGCATGGCATAAGTCCACCACCCGGATCACTGTCTTCACACCAACCACTATCACCGCAATACTTGCACGGCTTGGGAGTCCCGTCAGGGACTTTCATTGTACCATTACACTCCGAACAGACAGTCCAATTAAGACCACAACAGGAATTAGGGTCGTAAAAATCAACAGTTCCATCAATGCAATATGGACACTTCATCGCTCTCCCCTGCGGCTAACTACAATCATCTACTTCGGCTAAAATTGCTCTCAAATCTGAAACTGGAACTTTAATAACCTTTTCCTGTGGAAACTGTTCTGAAAACCATAATTTACCGTCAGCATAGGTGACACAAAAATCCTTATCTGGGTTTACTACTTTACCATCTTTTTTCATATGTTCGGTTATTAATCGTCTGGATTCTATTTCATTCATTTCTTTCTCTTTGCTCCCAGCCGGGGCGGTAGATCCAACAGCCACTATCAACTCCTCTTGAGCTATTAATAACTCTTCGTGCCAAGCCTGAGCAGGTGTGAGTCCTTGATCATGATACTCTCTATACAATTCCTTGTCCCTATTCTCAGTGCTGTGTTTGGTTAGGACAATTATCCGTTCCAACTCTTGATACCACTCATCAAAATTATCGATCATCGCTCTCCCCTGCGGCTAACAAAGTCATGAAATCCACCCAATATTACTTCTTTGACAATATGATCAGGCATTTCTGCTCCAACTGGATAGAATGTCGTGCCATAGAAAAATGCTCCCCACTTCTGGAGTTCTGTTATGCGGATTTCGACTCTTGTTTGTGTAGTATCAATTATCATTTTTGCTCCCAGCCGGGGCGGTCAACAACCTCGCCAGCTATATTCATTCATATATTCAGGAGCATGATTAATAGAAGCTCCTTTGAATTTTTCGTTCTGATCTCGTAATTTTTCAGCTTCTTTTTTCGTCTTACATATAGCTAAAATGCGGCTGTATGCCATGTCGTTGTAACTATGATGCGCAGTGTAAAGCACCCACCATTTCCTGCGAGTCTTAATGACTTTCATTTTACTCTTCATCGCTCTCCCCTGCCTAACTCGTTTAGTTCCATTTTTTCTATATCTATTCGTTCCTGAAGCATTTCCATTTTCGATTTTCTGCGAAACTTAATACCCTGCTCCAATTTGAATTCTATCCACTTCGAAAGAGAACAAGAATCCCCCCAAATCTTCTTGAATACCTCCCAAGCTTCCTCATCACATCCCGTAGGGTTTCCCAAACAAACACGACATTTCTTGTCGCCACCACAACCACCGAAACAACAAGAATCATACCCCACCATAGAATATGGAGCAGATTTTCTGCGTAAAAGGACAAGAGATACCGGATCATCCTCAGTTTTATCTAAGGTTTCCATGCCCCTTGAACACTCACACAGTAGCTCATATAGAATCTCTGACTTCTCTTTCCAGGCGCTTGCTTTTGCTTTGAAATTCCTGATTACGTTAATCATCGCTCTCCCCGGCGGCTAAAAGCGTTTCCATTTTCTAAAATTTGCACGAAACCAAGACCATTTATCACCAGAATCGCTATGCTCCTGAATGTCAACAGTATATCCTGCACCAATAATCATGATTACTCGATGAGAATACAATCTACGAATAAGCCAAACTGCCCAATCTGTTAATTGGACTTTTGCATACCAACGATTTCTTTGAAACCAATTACCCATCACGCTCTCCCCCTGCGGCTAAATTTGTGTCAGCAAAACTGACAACATGAGTTACCCCAGAATTATCAATAACAAGCGCATTCTTAATCCAATCTTCCGTCTCATTAACGTACTTACGCAATTCGTCTTCAGCTTCTGCTAAAGTAATAGACTCTAATGGAATAATTTGAACATTACCAAAACCCGGTGAAGTATAAGATTCTTGATCTCGATAATGAACTCCAATCAGAGCGAAATAAGGCTTCTTAAAATCAACAACCGTAGAAGTCCAAACTACGTCACAATGATCACATTTAATTCGTTTAACTATCATCGCTCTCCCCTGCGGCTAATCTTAAGACAGCTTTTGCATGTAACTTTCTTCCAACGAGTTGTCGCACGAGATGGGTTCCATTCTACTACTCGTCCACAAAGAGTACTAACTGCGAGACTGAGAAGAACCCCGGAAACAGGAATACTATCTTTTTTATGAATCTTTCTCATCGCTCTCCCTGCGGCTACCGCCCTTTATCACAAGTGAATAATTTGAAATCTATGTTATGGTGTGTAATCAAATATTTTAGGCTGGGAATCTGAAGATCTTCAAGAAGCTTCCTGGTATCTTCAATATCCTGCATCATAGCTGGTCTATCATCACTCCCAACTTTTACTACTAAAAAAGACCCGTCCTCTATTCTTATGTTTTCTAACTCTGATATACAATCAATTATCATCGTTCTCCCCTGCGGCTAAAGTTTAGTCATATCGCTTCGTTTTTCATGTAATGTATTACGGAAAACAACTCATCACGACTAAGCTCAACTGGTTTATCAAAATTGAAATGCCATGGATAATCGCCGATAGTCCCAATCAATTCTTCATTTTTATAAACTTCATTTACAAACCAATAATAAGTGGCTTGCTTGAACACAATGCTCTTGTTTAAAGTGCCTTTGTTATCAAGGCAATGACTCATAAATCCCGAAACATACTCCAGAGCCTCAATTCCTAACCCAGAAATACACCGAAAAACTAGTGAATCACTAAATTTACTAATTCTTCCAATGCGAATGCCAGCAAAACAAATCATCATGTCTTTAAAAGAGTGTCGAATACAATGTCTTTTGAGTTTTTCATAATCAGGTGTTAATATTGTATCAATTATCATTGTTTGCTCCCAGCCGGGGCGGTTAACCCAAAACCTCTCGTAATGTTTCATAAAGATCACTTGCGAGCCCATGAGATAAATGAATAGTAGCCATGACCCTATCTTCTCGTTGTATCAATATATCTACTGACCCATCCTCATTTTGACCATCAATACACCAGATAGCCTGATCAAGTTCTATGCTTATCATCGCTCTCCCCTGCGGCTAAAAACGACAACGACAAAGCTTTCATTTCTCTGTGCCAGTCGCATTTGAATGAAAATTCCATTGGGCCAGATCTTTCGCAGCTGGCATACACAATGGTACACACATATGTTCCACACACATCGCAATCGCCATTGAAAGAATCAGCGGTAGCAAAGTTCATAATATCATGAATCTTGCCACAATTAGGACAAGTAGATTGTGCAGCTATCCAGTTGCCACGTTCTATTTTTGTTTGTGTTGTATCAATAATCATTTTTGCTCCCAGCCGGGCGGTTAAACTGACCTTACTTCAATGTTCATAATATTTGGATACCACCTATTGAGAAGACCCATGTGATTTTGAAGAACTTCTTCAATAGCACGCCTTTGGTTTGCTGGAATGTACTTCTTACCCAACTTCTTCAGAATAGTATGAAGTCGATCCTCATCAACATCTATTGTAACCAAATATTGTCCATGAACAGAATCTGCTTTCTGCGAAAAAAAGAATCCACTCAACCCTGCCAATGCCGTACCAAAAAATCCTCGTCTATTCATTTCATTTCTCCTTGGCTGCTCCCAGCCGGGGCGGCTAAACATGATATTTGTCTGGCCAACATCCGTCATTATGCCTAATGTCATCGCTCTCCCCTGCGGCTAAACGCTCGTCTGCCATTCTCTCTAGTTCATAATGATAATCAATGCCAAACTTTTCGCATAGAGTACAATGCGACACACGCCCGTGTTCTACTTCATCCCAAAATTTTCTCTTCTCACTCTCAGAATCAATTATCATCGCTCTCCCCTGCGGCTAAACATTATCACTCAAATCACCCATATCTCGCAACTTGTTCTGCGGATAAAAGTAAGCTGGTTTTCGTCCGCCATGACCCTTTTTATATTGATCCTGTTTACACTCTTTACCGTACTGCCAGCCTCGTACCACATAATTAGGAGCATATCCAGTTACCAATATGTAAATACCCTCGTCTTCATCATCATCCCTGACAAGAAGTTCATAGTCATGCCGACTTCTCGTTCGTACATGAAATTCGCCTACGTCAGCAGAAGTGTGAAAACTGTTGACTGAACCATCCCAATGCAGATTGCCTGTTTTGGCAACAACTAATTCTCCACACGCACCTTCAATATGGATGCCCCATCCATCTTTAGGGTCCATGTCATGTTTGTCTTGGAGTCCTTGGGCGAGGCTCTCTATTTGACGTAAACACCCGATATGTGATGCCATAGAAACTTCTGCACGAGTCAATTTTACGGGTATAGGTTTTGCTTTACTCATTTTTGCTCCCAGCCGGGCGGTTAAACACTTCTTTTCGCAATTCATCAGTCAAAATCTCACAAACAGCGGGATAATGACAACCGTGACCACACAAAGGACCAGGAGGTAAATCATCATCTAATCCACGATCTGAGTAATAAGGATCATGACTGTGATACCAACTTAACATGGCTTGTAGTTCTACTGTTGTAAAGTCATGAAATTTACTCATCATCGCTCTCCCCTGCGGCTAAAGTCTGTCCTTGTTGCCTGCCCATATAATAAAGCCTCTCAAACACACGAGAAGAAAATCGGCTTTTACATTTAGTGCATTCTAATATAGGCTCTCGTTTCTCATTGTGATAAGCAAGAAACCTGTCTTGACTTTTGGTTCCACAGTTAGGGCACTCGAATTGATAAGTTCGTTTTTTCCCATCAGGAATATCTTTCTTCACAGGTTTTCTCGTAGGAAGATCATTTTTCATTTTGAACTCTTGATCCAAATCATCCATTGATGGCATTATCGCTCTCCCCTGCGGCTAAACCCATTTCCTTCAACATTCCTTTCAAGCTACAAACCTGTATTTCGTCCCAATTTTCATTATCATAATCTTCTTTGGTTCCTATGGTCCATGACTCAGGTGCTTTTCCAGATTCTAGACATTCCCACACAAACACTTTCACTGCTTCATCAAGACAATAACCACTGACGGTAGTCTCTCTGCATCCCCCTTTTACAATGTAATCAGTCATCGCTCTCCCCTGCGGCTAAAAATGGACCATTCTTTAGGAGCCATTCCTTTTCTTCAACAGTCAAATCGACATAAGGAAAAGGAAGACAATGAACCGTTGTAATCACTAAATCTGGATCATTATTAGCAGCCTGTCTTAGCTGCTCCATAACATCAGCAAGGTTTAATAGATCTAGTTCTGTTCTTGTTTGTGTTGTATCAATTATCATTTTTGCTCCCAGCCGGGGCGGTTAAACGCAATTTATTCACTTTTTTTATTTCATAAGTACTGTCAAGACGGTAACGATACAATATTAGTGCTTCCTCTGCTAGCTCAAGAGAAGGGTATAAAGTA